>Ga0209181_10001078_pt1 | contig 48728 bp, 39 predicted proteins | sample MAT05_FD_187208 | JGI IMG/M metagenome (GOLD analysis project Ga0209181, IMG submission 187208) | Freshwater microbial communities from Lake Fryxell liftoff mats and glacier meltwater in Antarctica - MAT-05 (SPAdes) (version 2) | ecosystem: Environmental > Aquatic > Freshwater > Ice > Liftoff... | reverse complement strand
CGATTGCTATTTCATATGTCACGTCTGACGATTGCTATTTCACATTTAACGATTGCTATTTCACTTCACGTTTGACGATTTACGTTTCACATTTTACATCTGGCGATTCACATTTCACGTTTCACGTTTAACGATCCACCATCCACATTTCACGTCTGACGATTGCTATTTCACATTTCACGTTTCACATTTTACATCTGGCGATTCACATTTCACGTTTCACGATAGCTATTTCACATTTCACGTTTCACGATAGCTATTTCACATTTCAAGTCTGACAATTCACATTTCACGTTTCACGTCTGTCAATTCACATTTCACGTTTCACGTCTGTCAATTCACATTTCACGTTTCACGATTGACCATTGACCATTCACTACTCCCCAATCGGCATTCACTTTTTTAATTTTTAATTTTTAATTTTAAAAATCTTAATGCCCTACCGGTTCGCTGGCTAACATTTTTTTCACTTCGTCTACAAGCTCGCTTTTGGTAATTGGTATACCCATTATTTTGTTGTAGCCTTTGGCATCCACCAAATATTTATCGCGAATAATTTTTATCAACTGGCCGTTGTTGATCTCAGGTATTAACACGTGGTCGTAGCTTTTTATAATATTGCCAAGGTTTTTCGGAAATGGTCGTATGTAACGCAGGTGGGCATGGGCTACCTGCAATCCTTCGGCCAAAAGCTCGTTTACTGCGCTTTTTATGGCGCCATAAGTACTGCCCCACCCCAGTATCAAAACCTTTCCTTTTTCGGGGCCGTTATCTAAAGTTTGGTCGGGTATATAGTCGGCCACCTTCTCTACTTTTTCTTCTCTTATTTTAACCATCAGTTGGTGGTTATCGGGGTCGTAGCTAACGTTACCGGTAATGTTTTGTTTTTCTATGCCGCCAATACGGTGCTCCAGCCCCGCGGTTCCGGGTATTGCCCATGGGCGTACCAGTTTTTCGTTGCGCAAATAGGGCTGAAACTTTTCCTCGCCATGGCCAAGGTCTGTTTTAAACACAACTTCAATAGGTGGCAGGTCGTCGCTTTGCGGAAACTTCCAGGGCTCGGCGCCATTGGCAATAAACCCATCGCTCAAAAATATTACCGGTGTCATATGTTGTACGGCTATCCTTACGGCTTCATACACTGCCGCAAAACAATCGTTAGGCGTACTGGCCGATATTACCGGCATAGGACATTCACCGTTTCTGCCATAATACGCTTGTAACAAATCACTTTGTTCGGTTTTGGTAGGCAGCCCCGTACTTGGGCCGCCACGCTGTATATTTATAATAAGCAGTGGAATTTCCAACATGACTGCCAGGCCCATTGCCTCAGTTTTTAACGCCATACCAGGCCCCGAGGTAGTAGTTACTCCCAACAAGCCGCCATAGCTTGCGCCAATGGCCGATGTTACTGCTGCAATCTCATCTTCGGCCTGAAAGGTTTTTACACCAAAGGCCTTATGCTTACTAAGCTCATGCAAAATATCGGAGGCAGGGGTAATAGGGTACGATCCTAAAAACAATTGCAGGCCGCTTTTTTCACTGGCGGCAATTAAACCATAACTTAATGCCTGGTTGCCCATAATACTGCGGTAAACGCCAGGTATCATTTTGGCCTTTTCCACTTTGTAGGTGGTGGTAAAGGCCTCTGTAGTGTCGGCGTAATTATAGCCTGCCTTCAATGCTGCAATATTGCTTTGCAGTATGGTGTCTTTCTTTCCAAATTTTTCCGTTAAAAAAGTAATGGTATTTTCCATATCGCGGTTGTACATCCAATATAAAAAACCAAGCACAAACATATTTTTTGCTCTGTCTTTTTCCTTGGTGCCCATATCGTAATCCTTAAGTGCTTCGCGTACCATTTTGGTAACATCCATTTTTATCACCTGGTAGTTTTCCAGGCTATCATCTTCAAGCGGGTTTACGCCGTCGGGGTAGTTTGCCAGCCGCAGGTTTTTATTATCAAAACCTTCAATATTGGCAATTATTTTTCCGCCCTTTTTTATGTTTTTGATATTTACTTTCAAGGCTGCAGCATTCATGGCAACCAATACATCGCACATATCGCCGGGGGTAAAAATGCGGTCGCTGCTAAAGTGTAGCTGGTAACCACTTACCCCCGGTAAAGTACCTTGCGGGGCACGTATTTCGGCCGGAAAGTCGGGAAAAGTGGCCAGGTCAATTCCCAGCAACGCAGTATTATTAGTAAACTGGCTTCCTGTCAGTTGCATACCATCGCCACTATCGCCTGCAAATTTTATTACCACGTCCCTTAAAACTTCCTGTTTACGGCTCATTTGTTATAAATTATTTTCCAAAAAAATTAATTGGTAAAGGTAAGGTATCAAAAGCAAGCAGCCGTTGAAGTTGAAGCGCTATGGGAGACAAAATGATATAGGTATTATTTTATTAAAATGAACAATAAAGCTATGCTAAGCGTTTTTTTATTGTGTTCTGTCGCCCTGCAAAAGCAATTATGGGGCCTCAAAAACGTATAACATTTAACACGTAAAAAAAGTGTAGATGTTTAATTTTGTAGTTAATTTAGCAACACATAAATAGAAAAATTATATGGAATTCAAATCTGGCAATCCTACTTTATCCGAAAAAATTTTCAGCCGTACCATTGACAACACTCAGCAAGGTGTAATGACGGTACGTGGTGTTATGAATAAGTTTGGATTTATGTTTTTAATGATGATGGCTTCGGCCGCTTACGTATGGCATGCCTTTGAGCAGGGGCAGTCGGTTAGTGGTTACATGTGGGGCGGCGCCATTGCAGGCCTTGTGGTAGCATTAATTATATCTTTTAAACCAACTACTTCGCCTTACCTGGCCCCCTTGTATGGCCTGTTAGAGGGCTTATTTGTGGGCGGCATATCGGTTACAATTAATTTTGCATTACGCGAAAGCTATCCCAACATTATTATTCAGGCGGTGGTCTTAACTTTTGGTGCAGCCATCAGTATGTTTCTTTTATACAAATTCAGGATCATTAAGGTCACCGAAAAATTTAGGTCGGTTATTTTTACCGCCACAGCGGGTATAGCTATCTTTTACGTTATTGCTATGGTGTTGCGTATGTTTAGCATCGACATTGCTTTTTTGCACGAAGGTAGCCTGCTTGGTATCGGCTTTAGTTTGGTAGTTGTTACCATTGCAGCCCTAAATCTATTAATGGATTTTGATATGATTGAAAAGGGAGCTGAAATGGGCGCTCCAAAATATATGGAATGGTTTTGCGCTTTTGGTTTATTAGTTACAATAGTTTGGTTGTACATAGAAATATTACGGCTGCTTTCCAAATTGAACAGCAGAAATTAATCTGGTACACGTGAAAACATTTAGCCCGTTGCTTTCTAGCAATGGGCTTTTTTTATGGGTTTTTTTTAGTCGTTTTATTTTACAAGATTTCTTTGTTACCCGGCATTTTTAAATATGTCATCAGCCGTTGCGTCGCACAGCGTGTACTGTAATGCTAAAAGCAGCTATTATTAAAAACACGCGCTGGTTTAGGTAATTTCTAAAATGTCGTAACTCAGGTAAGGGGCTAATATTTAGTTTCAAGTAATCCTTACTTAAATAAGGCTTACTCACTATTTACTACTAACAACTAATACTTACCATTAATTTGCCATTTCCAACAAAACTCCATTTACTGATCTATATTTATCAATTTGCCTGTTCATTACATAAATAAACAAAGGCGGTATATGTGCCAGTATCATCATGCCCGGATAGCCGGTGGGCATTTGTGGGCTGTTATGGTGGTGGCGAAGTAATTGATATTTGCGGCTGGCTAAATAATGGTGATCGCTGTGGCGGCTTAGTTCAAAAAGCATTAACCGGCCAAGTGTATGGTTACTGTTCCAACTGTGTGCAGGCAATGCTCGTTCGTATTTACCCGGTGCCACCAAGCGGCGCTGCAGGCCATAATGCTCAATATAATTTACGGTCTCCAGCAGTGCAATACCTATAAAGGCCGCGGCCACAAAACAAAGGGTGATCAGCCATCCGAATACTACGAAGATTATAATTAGAAGCAACAACTGAATAATGGTAAACTTCACCATTTCATTTTTAAAGCTAAGCACTGGCAAATCTTTTTTTTGCATTTCGCTGTTGGCAATATGCCAGGCGCTGAGGTAGCTGTAAAAAATAGTTCGCGGATAAAAAGCAAACAGCCATTCGTTTAACCTGGCCGAACTGGGATCTTCGTGGGTAGCCACATTTTTATGATGCCCCTTATTGTGTTCTACAAAAAAATGCATGTACAACGATGTGAGCAATAAACTTTTGGCCAGCGTTTGCTCAAAGGCGGTATGCCGGTGCCCTAGCTCGTGGGCTACGTTTATACCAAAAACTCCACATAATAACCCCATACTAAATATCCGCCCGGTATAGTCTACCCAGGTTAAGGCAGGTTGCTGCAGGCTCATCAAAAAAACTATTAATGAGGCGTACATCAACAATGGTACTGCATACAAAAGATAATCGTACAGGCGATCTGTTTTGGCAACCGTTTCTTCAGCAGCTGCAAGGTTTTTTTCGCTTGGCTTAAAAAGCAATTCAGCTGCCGGTATAACAATATACGACCACAAAATGGGTAAAAAAGTTATCCACCCGCTGCCGGTAAACGACAGCCATGCCAGTACAAATAATATAATAGGAGACGTGTATTTAAAGGCTTGAAGGCGCATGGGAAATCGTTTTAACTTAAAGATAACCTTTGACTGCGAAAAGTAATAATTTTTGCAAGGTTGTTGCCTGGCTGGCAACAAACAGGCAGCTTTTGTTTATCGGGTATGCCTTTTAATAACGGTATTTTTAGCCATTTTTCTAAAGTTGGTATTCGCTTAAACCTTTTGTATTGCTAACGGTCTGAAAAGAAAATTTATGGCATGGAATTGACTAAACAACAAAAAAACCAACACCTTATTTGCAGAGCTGGTTTTGGTCCGTCGTTGGGCGATCTTCAACCAAATTCGTTATTGTCATCCACCGATACTTACCAGTCAATAATAAAGGCCAGCCAAAAAAAGCCCGAATACATAAACGTAGCGCAAAACCTGGTAAATGGTTTTATGATGGGTATTCAGGATGTGAAGAAGCAACAGGAGGCCCAAAACCAAAGTGAAGTAAAGAAAAAAGAATTTGCCAAAAAAAGCCGCGACCTTATTAAAAGCCTTAATCTGCAATGGCTAAATGAGATGGTGAGGTCGCAGGCGCAGCTTCGCGAAAAGATGTCGCTGTTTTGGCATGGCCATTTTGCCTGCCGTAACCTTAATGTATATTTTCAGCAATTATTGTTGCACGATGTAAGAAGCAACGCACTGGGCAAATTTGGCGACCTGCTGACAGCGGTGAGCAAAAGCCCAGGCATGTTATCGTTTTTAAACAATCAACAAAATAAAAAAAGCCACCCCAACGAAAACTTTGCCCGCGAGGTAATGGAATTGTTTACCCTTGGCCGCAACAACTATACCGAGCAGGATGTAAAGGAAGCAGCACGTGCTTTTACCGGCTGGGGTTTTTCGCTAAAGGGCGAGTTTATAAACCGGCCGTTTCAGCACGATAGTGGCGTTAAAACCATTTTTGGCAAAACGGGGAATTTTGACGGCGACGATGTAATAAAAATGTTGTTGGAACGAAAAGAGACAGCAGTCTTTATTACGCGCAAAGTGTACCGCTACTTTGTAAACGATGTACCCAACGAACCGGTAGTAGCCAAACTGGCAGATCGTTTTTACCAATCTAACTACGATATATCAGGCCTGATGAACGACATTTTTACAAGCACCTGGTTTTACGATAAAAAAAATATTGGCGCAAAAATTAAATCGCCTGTTGAGCTGTTAGCAGGCATAAGGCGCGTGTTGCCCATAGAGTTGAAAAATGAAGAGGCGCAGTTGCTTTTTCAACGGGCACTGGGGCAAATTCTTTTTTATCCACCTAACGTAGCCGGCTGGCCAGGTGGCCAAAACTGGATAGACAGCTCTGCACTAATGCTTCGCTTGCGGCTACCACAAATTTTTACCGGCGAAGAGGTTTTGGCCGTAAACGTAAAAGCCGACGACGACCAACAGATGGGAATGGGGGACCGTGGTAAGCAAATGGAACAAGTTAAGGGCATGCAGGAAATGGGCGTGGGTAAACGAATGAAGCTAATGGTTAACATTGACTGGCCAACCTACACAAACAAGTTTTCCACGGTAGAACGACCAGCTTTGTACAACGCCCTGGTGGCAACGCTGCTAACGGCTGGTCAACAAAATAATACAAAGCAAGTAGTGGAGCGGCTGGCCGACAAATCGGGCCGCGATGCATACATACGTACTGTAACGGTAGCTTTAATGAGTACACCCGAATACCAGATGTGCTAAAGGGTGTTGGGTAGCCTACTTCTAAACTTTACAATTAAAAATATTTGATATGTTGATTAAACGTCGTGGATTTTTACAAATAGGATCGCTGGTAACCGCCACAGTAATGATGCCCAAATTTTTAAAGGCTTTTGAGCAGCCGCACGTGGTGCCGCCCGGCAATAAGGTGGTAGTGGTGCTTCAGCTAAGCGGCGGCAACGATGGATTGAACACCGTAATCCCTTTTAGAAATGATATTTATTACAAGCAACGGCCAAAGCTTGGAATTGAAAAAAGCGCCGCCCTTCAACTGACTGATGAAGTGGGTTTGCACCCCGCCCTCACCGCTTTTAAAGGATTGTACGACGATGGCAGCCTGGGCATATTGAACAGCGTGGGATACCCCAACCCCGACCGTAGCCATTTTAGAAGTATGGATATTTGGCAAAGCGCCAGCAACAGCAACGATTATGTAAACACTGGCTGGATTGGCCGATACCTTGACGCCCAATGCAATGGTTGCGACAAGCCCACACAGGCACTGGAAATAGATGATGTGTTGAGCCTGGCATTAAAGGGCGATAGGGTTAAAGGCCTTGCCTTGCAAGACCCGCGGCGATTATTTGGAACAAGCCATGCACAATTTTTTAAAGATATTGCAAATAATCATTATAGCGACGACCACCATGAGCAGCCGGTTGATTACCTGTATAAAACCATGTCCGAAACCATCAGCAGTGCCGATTATATTTTTAAACAAAGCAGGTCAAACCCTTCATCGGCTGCCTATCCACCTACCGAATTGGGTAATAGCTTAAAGACGATTGCCTCACTTATTTTTTCTGAAATCAACACTAAAATATACTATGTAAGCCTGGGTAGCTTTGACACGCATGTAAACCAGGATAATCAACAGCAGCGGTTATTTACCCAAATGAACAACGCCGTGGAGGCGTTTGTAAAAGACCTGAAACAACACAACCGTTTTAATGATGTACTGCTGTTTAGCTTTAGCGAGTTTGGCCGTAGAGTAGCGCAAAACGCGAGTGGCGGCACCGACCATGGCACTGCCAACAACATGTTTTTAGTAAGTGGTGGGTTAAAACAAAAAGGAATAATTAACCCAATGCCCAACCTGGCCGATTTGAAAGATGGTGACCTGAAGCATACCATCGACTTTAAACAGGTTTATGCTACTGTATTAGATAAATGGCTAGGCGTTAACCACCAGCACATTTTGGGGCAGACATATAGCCCGCTTCATTTTATATAAAAAGCCCTATACACCAAACTGCCTTAGGTGGTGGTCCATATGCATCCAGGTTATGATGCCCCATTGTTTGCGGTTCATATTACCAAAGTAGGAATGATTAGTAGTAATGTTTTTATCGTAGCGATAGAATAAATTGATCCTTTCGGCGAAATATTTTTTTTCTCCGGTCAGTGTTAGGCCAGTAACGTTATTAATTTTCATATCCAGCTTTCGGGGTGTTTTGGCGCCGTGGGGGTACCGTGGTATGAGGTATAACATGGCATATCGCCCCAAAATTTGCTTTAGCGATGAAGGTTTAAAGTGGGTTGGTTGAGTCAATGTTGATTTTATGGCTTCGCTGCAGTGGCGCAACATTTCGGGTGCATTCATTTTACCCCATTTGGGTTGTTGCACATCTGTAAGTTTTAGTGAGCGGTTAATGATTTCATTTTTGACTGCCTCATCAAACAGATTTTTCTTCATTTTACAAGTTAATCTTCTTTAAGCATCACCTAAGTTTACCTTAATAAAATTTAATTATTGCTATTGGAAGTGTAAAAAGCAGTTTTAGGTATTAGGCATGATTTTACCTGACGTCGCCCATCCACTTTTGAATGACCGGTACAAAAAGCGCCAATACTATTCCTAACCCTATAGACAACATGCCTATTTTGCTAAGTATATCGGCATAATACGGCAGTGAAGCAGCAGGGTTGTTTGCTTCGGCTATGGCAGCCGGCACGCTCATTAGTGCTCCTATTTTCGCCGCCAAAAATTCTCCAATGGCACTGGCAAAAAACCAAATGCCCATCATCATAGCTACAATATTTACCGGCGATAATTTGGTGATCATAGAAAGCCCGATGGGCGACAGGCACATTTCGCCACTAATAATAAAAAAGTAACCTGCTACAAAATACCAAAGCGATATTAACCCGGTTTCGCTTGCCTTGCAGCCGAGGTAAAAAATATAAAAACCAATACCCATTAATACAAACGACAAGGCAAATTTTAAAGGGGTAGACGGCTCCAATTTGCGTTTGTGTAGCCATGGCCACAACCACGCAAATACAAAACTTAAAATAACCACCCAGCCTGGTGGTAAAAAATTATTTACTGCCAGCGCGGGTAGGTTAGCGGTACCCACCCGCATGTTTACGTTACGCATAGCAAACAGGTTTAGCGAGCCGGAATTTTGCTCGTAAAATGCCCAAAAAAGCGTGGAGAAAATAATCATAATCAACGCCGCAAACAACTTTAATTTCTCGTCGTTTTGCAGTTTAAAGCCAATAAAAATAATGTAGATAAGCGATGCCAGACCAAGCCCAAACATAATGTAATCCATCACCCCATATTTATTAAACACCAGTACAATTAAAGGAATAATCAACAGGCTTAAACCATAAATAAGGTGTTCGGTAGTAATAAATCCAAACTGTTTTTTATTAAGGTTGGCCACATTTGGCGGCAGGCCTTTTTTACCCAGCGACTTTTTGCCTATGGTAAAAACTACCAGCCCAAGTATCATAAAAATACCGGCCAATCCAAACCCATAATGCCAGTTAATGCGTTGACCTACATACCCGCAAAGCAGGCCGCCCAAAGCCGCTCCAATATTAATGCCCATATAAAAAATAGAAAAGGCGCTGTCTTTACGTGGGTCGTTGTTGCTGTACAAAGTGCCCACCATACTACTGATGTTGGGTTTAAAAAAGCCATTACCACATATAATAAAAGCCATCCCAAAAAAGAAACTCCACTGCTGCGGAATTGCCATTACAAGGTGACCTATTGTCATTAATATGCCTCCAAAGGTTACCGCCCGCCTGTATCCTAAAAACTTATCGGCCAGCATGCCGCCAAACATAGGCATGGTATACACCAGTGCGGCATACGACCCCAGGATTGCATAGCCCTTTGGTTCATCAAACTTTAGTTGCGTTACCATATAAGCCAGTAACAGAGCTTTCATACCGTAAAAAGAAAAGCGCTCCCACATTTCGGTAAAAAACAACAGGTATAATTGTTTTGGATGCTTTGTGTTGCTAACATCCAACAAATTTTTGGTAACTGCTGTAGTCATGTATTGGAGGCTTTAGGTTTTTATACAAATGAAAGTAACCAACCTTATTAGTTAATCGCGATAACTATTATTGGCATTTATATTGGCAATAATAATTATTAAAAACCGCTTTTTTTACGCAGAAATAAATGCTCAAAAAAAAAAAAGGGTCTGTAATATTTTTATTGGGTGAGTTACCAATAAATAAAGCGCTTTTAAAAATCATTCATTATACATCAACATAAAAAAATAGTTATGAAAAAAATTTTATTAATGGCCGTAATTGCCATTGTGACCATTCAATATTCCAGTGCACAAAAAGGTATTGCCAAAAAAAGCCTGCTATGGAAAGTGTCGGGCAAGGGGCTAAGTAAACCATCGTACCTGTTTGGCACGTTTTACTTTTTAACCAATGCTTTTGTGGAAACAATGCCTGCAGTAATAGCTGCGTATAAAAGTAGCGATGTAATTATTGGCGAATTGGTAATGGACTCATCTCTTTAAAAACCAATGGCCGATGCTATGGTAACGAAGGGCGATAATATTAAAAATATACTGCCCGATACCCTATATACTAAAGTAGACGAATGGTTAAAACGAGAGGCGAATATTGGTTTGGCAATGCTGAATAGTTTTAAGCCTATATCGGTAATGACGGTTTTAATGGCCACTACCCAGCAAAAGTATTTTCCCAACAAGCCTGGCGAAACACAGTTGGACACCTATTTTCAAAACATGGGTACCAGCCATGGAAAACAGGTATTTGGATTAGAAACTTACAGGACCAAATAAAGTTGTTGTTTGAAGACTTTACCATTAATCGGCAGGTGGTTATGTTAAATGCCATGTTTAAAGATGGGGGAGATTTTAGAAAGGTCATCACTCAAATGAATGATGCTTATACCACCCAAAATCTTTCGGTACTTTACCAACTAATGTATGAGGCCGATTATATTGATCAGGAAATTAAGGCCCTTCCCGACAATAGAAATAGCAATTGGATACAACAATTACCCGGCATAATGCAAAAAAATCCGGCGTTTGTAACTGTTGGCGCATTACACCTTACAGGCAACAGTGCATTAATTGCTGAGCTACGCAAACTTGGCTTTACTGTAACACCCGTAATAATGAGCAAGGGGTAAGTAAAATAAAATATGAGCAAAGTTTAATTGCCTAAACCGTATTGCCCGCTACTTAATGGTAATGCGGTTTTTCGTTTTATGAATTTGCAACTTTAATATTCGCCGCTGTTGTGCCAGCTAAATGTTTGTTCAATAATGTGTTCTCTTTCCTTTTGTATATATTCTAAAAATGCCCTGGCTACCATTGAAAACCCTTTGTCCTTTAACCATATTAAATTCCATACCGATTTAATAGGAAAGCCCTTTACCGGTATTATCTGCAACTCACCATTATTCAATTCGTTTTTAATACCAATCAACGGCATAATGGAGTAGCCCATACCAGCTATCACTGCTTGTTTCACTGCTTCGTTGCTGGTTAACTCCAGCTTCTTTTTTACCGATAGCTTATTTTCAGCAATAAATTTTTCCATTACATAACGGGTGCCCGATCCTTCTTCGCGATAAATGAGGGGGATCTTTTCAAGTATATTTTTATCAGCTGCTTTATGCTTAACAACCGCGCTGCTGTTGCCTACCAGGTATAGTTTGTTTTCCATTAACTCAAGCGAGCTTAACTGCATGTTACGCGGCATTACCGATACCAACGAAAAATCAACTTCGTTGTTTTCAAGGCTTTCTATCACTTTTGCTTTATTGGTTACATCAAGTATCAGTTCTACCCCATGATGTTGTTGAATAAAGCCTGCAATAAAATACGGCATTACATATTTGCCTGTAGATACCACCGTTATTTTTAACCTGCCCGCCAGTTTGCCCTTAAACTCAAGGGTTCTGAAATTGATGGCCTGTGCTTCGTTCAAAATTTTTTCGGCGGAGTCTGCTATTTCCTTACCAAAGTCGGTGATGTACAATTTTCGGCCTACCATTTCGGTTAGTGCAATATCAAACTGGTCCTGGAAATTTTTTAGCTGAATGGAAACTGCGGGTTGGGTCAGGTGCAGTTCTTCAGCTGCTCTGGTAACGCTTTGTAATTGCGAAATTTTTAAAAATATTCTTAGCTGATTAATGGTGTAATTCATAAAAATTATTTATGTTTATCATTATAAAATTAAATGAAAACTTATAATGTAAACCGGGCAATTTTGCCCTATAAACTTATTGAATGACAAAAAGAATAACGATTGCAAAGGGCGATGGTATTGGTCCTGAAATTATGGATGCTACCTTAAAAATCATTATGGCTGCCGGTGCTGACATAGTCATTGATGAAGTAGAGGTTGGCGAAAAGGTATACCTGGCAGGTAACACTGCCGGTATAGCTAAAGAAAGTTGGGATGTGATACGTAAAAACAAAGTGTTTTTAAAGGCGCCCATTACAACACCCCAGGGTGGTGGCTATAAAAGCCTGAACGTAACTACCCGTAAGTTTTTAGGGTTGTATAGCAATGTAAGGCCCTGCATGAGCCTACACCCTTTTGTAAGCACTAAACACCCTCAAATGGACATAGTTATAGTGCGGGAAAATGAAGAAGACCTGTATGCAGGTATTGAGCACCAGCAAACCGATGAAGTGGTGCAGTGTTTAAAACTGATTAGCCGCCCCGGCTGCGAAAAAATTGTTCGCTATGCCTTTGAATATGCAAAGCAATATGCGCGTAAAAAAGTAACCTGTTTTACAAAAGATAACATAATGAAACAAACCGATGGATTGTTTCACCAGGTTTTTAACGAAATAGCGGCGGAGTATCCCGAAATAGAAAACGAACATTGGATTGTTGACATAGGTGCGGCAAAAATGGCCGATACGCCCGAGGCTTTTGACGTAATCGTGATGCCTAACCTGTATGGCGATATATTATCGGACGTAGCTGCCCAGATTGCCGGCTCGGTTGGTCTGGCCGGCTCAGCTAATATTGGAGAGGAGTGTGCCATGTTTGAAGCCATCCATGGTTCTGCACCCCGCAGGGCAGGGCAAAATATGGCTAATCCATCAGGTTTGTTGCAGGGTGCGGTAATGATGCTGAACCATCTTGGTCAAACAGCGGTAGCCGAAAAAGTACACAATGCGTGGTTAAAAACGATTGAAGAGGGCACGCATACCTACGATGTTTACAAGCAGGGAACCAGCAAACAAAAAGTTGGCACCAGCGAATTTGCCGATGCGGTTATTGCTAATTTAGGAGGCAAACCAGCTACCTTAAAGGCAGTTTCGTTTGCAAACGGAGCCGCACTTAGCCTGCCCAAATACAACCGCAAAGCTGCATTAAAAAAGGAACTGGTGGGGGTAGATGTATTTGTACACTGGCCTGGTAGCAGCCCCGACGAACTGGCGGCCTTAATAAGCGCGGTAAACACGCCGGAAGTAGAACTTTCCATGATAACCAACCGCGGTATAAAGGTTTGGCCCGAAGGCTTTGCCGAAACTTTTTGCACCGATCACTGGCGCTGCCGCTTTAAGCCAACCGACCAGCCGGAAATTACCAAGCAGCAAATAATAGAACTACTTACAAAGGCCGACGCACAGAACATAGACACCATTAAAACAGAAAACCTGTATGCCTTTGATGGAAAGCAGGCATACAGCCTTGGACAGGGGCAGTAATTTGTTACCATTAAAAACAGTAATCATGATTGTACCACTAATTGAAGGAACGTTTGAAAAAGGGGACGCGATTGAATTGATCAACCAGCTTTTTGCTACCAAAATTAAGTTTCATGAAAATAAAATAAGCACCTCTTTAAACGAAGAAGATATAAAAATGCGGGAAACAAAAATTAAGCGATTGCAGCAAGGCATGGCCGATGCGAGAAAAGAAATAGCCGCCCACGGACAAAAAATAAATTTACACAGCGAAATCAATTTATCATGACTACAACAACAGCAAAGAAGCAAAAATTTAAATTGATAGACGGCACCTTTACGCCATCGGAAGCAAAGACTATTTTAATGAATATGGTAAGCGCCAAAATCAAACACCACTCTGTAGAACACCTGAGTGCCAGGGAGCGCCACAATAAAGACCCCGAAATTACCAGGCAGCGAATAGTAGAATTGCGCGAAATGCAAAACCAACTAAGCAACGAACTTGAACTGGCCGCCGAAGAGGGTGTGAATTTAAAAATTAGAAGTTTTATTGAGATAACTTACACGAAGTAGAAATAACAGGGATGTTTGCGACTAAAACATCCCTGTTAATAAAATTTATTTTTTCTTTGCGTAAATGTTGATCCCTAACCGGTAACACTAACATCCAATGTTACCGTAGCCTTATCAGATAATATCCAACTGCTGCCACCTACCTTAAAATCGCGGCGGTTAATGGTAAACGAGCCTGAAAACTTACCCGTACTGCCATTGGTAGTAAATGTAAATGGAATAGTTACCTGTTTAGTAACACCCTTGATAGTTACGTTAAAAATCCCTTTATACTGATCGTTGCCAGCACCACGGGTAATGCTGGTACTTTGGATGATAATAGTGGGATGTTTTGCCACATCAAAGTACTCTTCCTTTTTTAAATGGCCATCCCGCATCCCGTTATCGGTATCGATAGTTGCAGTTTGTACGGTAGCCCGCAAACCGGCAGACGTAGGATTTTGTTTATCAAACGTAATAGTTGTTGAAAGGCCGCCGAACTTTCCATCAACATTAAAGCCGGCATTTTTAATTACAAAGGTTACTTTAGAACCTTCGGCCAGTTTCCAGTTTGTTTGGGCGTTTGCCATTACAACAGCAGAAGCCAAAAATAGTAGTGATAATAATTTTTTCATAACGTACATATATACGGCTCCTTTGACCATTAATTACAAGGATGATTGAAAAAAACATGATAAAGTTTCTGTTTCACTATCGGTAAAAAAAAGGAGCGCCTGTTAAGAGCGCTCCCTATTTTGAAGTGAGCTAAATTTTCTTTCTAATTTACAAGTCCGGCATTTGTTACACATTTACTAATATCAATCCAACTGTAGTTTCCCTTTTAAAACACTCCCGGCTAAAGCCTCCCGCCTTCCAACTCATTCCAAAAACTCCCAATTAACGACTGCCACCCCCCCCATTTATTCTGCAAACTCCCGACTAAAGACTAATGACTTCCCACTTATTCCACAGACTCCCGACTTATTCCACAATCTCCCGACTAAAGACTAAAGGCTCTTTACTTATTCACAGTCTCCCCAACTTATTCCACAAACTCCCTACCAAAGCCTATTGCCTCCTAACTTATTCCTCAAACTCCCGATTAAAGACTAGTGGCTCCCCACTTATCCCACACACTCCCGACTAAAGACTACCGCCTCCCCACTTGTTGCACAGACTCTCAACTTATTCCACAAACTCCCGACGCCGACTATTGACTACAGTCTTACCTAACCCCGTGCATCATCTTTTTAAGTATAGGAGTAATGGCGTACAAAATAACCGCAGCACTACCGCAGAGTATTACAAACACCATAAAAAATTCGTACAGGTTGTGTATGGTAAAACTGGCAAAGGTGGGGTAGGTGGTTGGTATCTTAACCTTATCCAGAAACTGCATTTGCCCGGGCGTGGGGGTTATTTTATTATCTAATATGGCCTGAAGGTCAATACCCTCGTCGGCGGCCATGGTAAATTTATCGCCTGTTGGTGGTAGTAAAGCACCCAATGTGCCTGTTAAGGCATAACCTGCCGCATTGCCCAAAAACCAAACACCCATTAGCAGCGATGCAAAGCGTTTTGGCGCAAGTTTGGCCACCAGCGACAGGCCAATGGGGCTAAGGCAAAGCTCGCCCCATGTGTGTAATAAGTACAATACTATTAACCAAATAACGCCCAGTTTGCCACTGGTACCAAGGTCTTTAACTTGTATGGCAATTATTAAATAGCCCAGGGCAATCAAAGCCAAACCCAACGCTTGCTTTGCTGGCGAAATGGGTTCCATATTACGCCGCTGTAACCAAAGCCAGAACGCACTGAAGGGAAGCGCAAATATGATCACAAAAAACCCATTGAAATTTTGTACCATGCTCGGTGGCATCTTCCAGCCAAATATGCGGGTGTCGGTTTGGTTATCGGCTATAAACGTGAGCGATGAACCCGCCTGCTCAAAGGCAGCCCAGAAAAATATCACAAAAAAGGCAACGATGTACAATACCAATATCCGCTGGGTTTCCACTTTGGTTAGCGAAGCATCAGTTAGTATAAAAATGCCCAGGCTTATACCCGACGCATAAATAAAAGGATACACATACGTTTTAATGGGCGAAAAGCCCAAAGCATTAAAATAAGCATTAAGGCCCTCGCCTGTCATTGGCATGGTGCGGCTGTCCCACGATAAATATTGAATGATGAAGTAAAAACTAATAACCATGGCTATTAACAGGTACACCGATTTTTTAGTAAACTTTGCCTGGTTGTTTTCATCGGCGGCAGACAATCTGCCTGGCATTGCACCAATTGGCTCACCAGATGGTGTAACCACGTATTTGTTTTTAAGTATAATAAAGGTAATGGTACCCAGCAACATGGCCCCGCCGGCCGCTAAAAATCCCCACTTAAAAGCGCCTAGGTCTCTTACTGTCCTTTCAACCCCGTTAACTATTTGCACTGTTTCCACATCGCCCAATAGTGGGCATATAGTTTGGCCTAACAAGGCACCCACATTAATACCCATATAAAAAATAGTAAAGGCCGAGTCTAATTTACTTTTTTGCTCAGCCGGGTACAACTGCCCCACCATGCTTGATATGTTTGGCTTAAAAAATCCGTTGCCAAATACAATTACCAGCAGCGCAAACCACATAATGGTTTTGGCAAGGTCAAGGTTGGTGCCAAAGGTACTGGCGCTGGCAAAAAGTAAAAATTGACCCGCAGCCATAGTAAAACCACCCAAAATAATACAGTTGCGGTTGCCAAGGTACTTGTCCGAAATATAACCTCCCAGCATAGGCGTCAGGTAACTAAGCCCTAAAAACCCACCATAAATCAGGCTTGCTTCCTGCTCGCCCAATAAAAGCGCTTTTGCTAAAAACAGGGTTAACAAAGCCCGCATTCCATAAAAGTTAAAACGCTCCCACATTTCGGTGGTAAATAATATGCCGAGGCCCTTAGGATGTCCTTTGTCGGTAGAAACCATGTCAGCAGTGGTTGCACTCATATAAAGTATGTTTTGCTAATAAAAAGGGTATGTTAATTAATGGCCCAAAGTAGTATAAAATCTTTTTAATAAAACCAGTGGCAAGCTCAAATCGGGCAAACCATAAATAGTTTTTACTTTCGCCGCAGGTAAAAAAGCCTAAATCAGCCTTATGAATATTTTATTATTGGGATCGGGTGGCCGCGAACATGCGCTTGCATGGAAAATGAAACAGAGCCCCTTGTGCAACTCCTTATACATAGCACCGGGTAATGCGGGAACCAGCCAATGTGGCCAAAATGTAGCAATAGGCATCAACGATTTTAACGCGATTGCCACTTTTTGCGTGGCCAATAAAATCAATATAATTGTAGTTGGCCCCGAAGAACCGTTGGTAAAAGGTATATACGATTACATCACTTCGCACCCTCAATTAAAACAAGTTATAGTGGTTGGTCCCTCGGCTGCTGCCGCACAATTGGAAGGCAGTAAGGCATTTAGCAAACATTTTATGAAACGTTACGGAATACCAACGGCGGGCTATGCTGAGTTTGATGAAAGTAATTATGAAGAGGGGAAAAAATACATCGCTGTTCATCCTCTCCCCATTGTTTTAAAAGCCGATGGATTGGCGGCAGGTAAGGGAGTAATTATAGCCGAAACACACCACAAAGCGCTAAAAGTGTTTGAAGAAATGATCATTTACAAACAGTTTGGAAGTGCATCGGCCAGGGTGGTGATTGAAGAATTTTTGCAGGGTATTGAATTGAGCCTGTTTGTACTAACCAACGGAATGCAATACAAAATAATAGGCCATGCCAAAGACTATAAACGCGTAGGTGAGGGCGATACCGGCCTTAATACCGGCGGTATGGGCTGTGTAAGCCCTGTACCGTTTGCCGACGAAGCATTTTTGCAAAAGTGCGAAGAACATATTGTGATCCCCACAATTAACGGTTTGCAACAGGAGCAATTAACCTACCACGGTTTTATATTTATTGGGTTGATGAACCATAATGGCCAGCCCAAAGTAATTGAATACAACTGCCGCATGGGCGACCCCGAAACCGAAGTGCTGATGCCCCGCCTGCAAAGCGACCTTGTTGAAATGTTTGTGGCCATGCGCAACCAGCAACTGCAAACCATTAATATCATGCACGATGCACGAAGTGTAGCAACCATTATGGCTGTAAGCGGCGGTTACCCCGGCAATTATGTAAAAGGCAAAAAAATCAATGGATTGGATCAAACCTTTGCTGATGATGTTTTGGTTTTTCACGCCGGTACTACCCAAAAAGATGGCAATGTGTTAACCAATGGCGGAAGGGTGCTAACTGTTTCGGCCTACGGAAACACCATGGCCGAAGCGGTGGCCACCGCAAAGCAATCGTTGCAACGTATCAGTTTTGAGGGTATGAATTATAGAAATGATATTGGGTATGAGTTTGCCTAAACTTAACCGGAAAGTTTGCCACATTCGGTCAGAAATTTAATGATTATCCGCTATTTGTTACAAGCAATGCTGAATATAAAATCATGAAAAAAAAGCTACATAAAATTACCAATGGTATAGGAGGGCAACGCCCGGCCGACTGTTAGTCGGACAGGCAATAATCGTTACGGTAGCAGAGATAAAACCAGCGCTGGTACAATAAAAATCCAATGATTATCAGCAATTTGGTACAATCAATGCTGAACATCAGGTGCTGATAAAAACGGCTGAATAAAATTACAAACTGTACAAGTGCAACCTCTATGGTGATAGAGGCAGGCTGCCACGGATGATGAAAGTAGCGATAAAGCTGGGTTTCAAAAAAGTCATAACCAGGTTGCGGATAGTTATCAAAAATCCTTTGTAAACAGCTTTTACATATTTTGGCAAAAAACTATTTTTACCTATACATCTCGTTGCAACCTGGCAACCTGATATTCACATTAAGGTGAAATTCGCAATTAATAATTATCTTAACAATGTCGAACACGGCTGACACGGCAAACATCTCCCCCAATAATACAATTACCAATCTTTTAAACCAACCACAAACGTGGCGTATATGTTATATTTATGTCAGCAAAAGGCATCAACAATCAAATCGTTCATCATTTACTGGTGCAATAAAAGAAGGCTATTTATTACGGTGATGCTATGCATGCTGGCAAGTGTATTTTTGCCGGTTGATGCCTTTTCACAGTCTGCGATTCCAGAGCCGGGAAATACTGTTACATCATTTGAAAAAGTGACCCTTTTGTGTGGTAACGATGCTGCACTGCAAATGATGCGCAAAGATCCGGTTTTTGTAAAAGGTGAAGAAAAAATGAATGCTGAAGTGCTGCGTTATTCAAGAGGTACCAATACCAACAGCGATGTTACCGTATTGCCAGTAGTTTTTCATATCATCAATAATAATCCATTTGCGATTGCTGACCAGCAAATGAAAGACGGATTACAGGAACTGAACGACGCTTTTTCCAAAAGTGGATTGTTTGCGGGCAGCGCAGGTGTTGATACAAAAATACGTTTTTGCCTGGCTAAAACCGATCCGGATGGCGGGGTTACAACCGGAATTACCCGAACAACAAGTTTTTTTTCGAATGATGTAAATGTGTTAATCGAGGATAGTAAATTAAAAAATTTGATACAATGGGACCCCAAACGTTACATTAATATCTGGTATGTAACCAATCTTCATTATGAAATTTATTTTCAGTTTTCGTGCGGCACCTTTAGCCGGCTTAACGCTGGTGGCTATGCTACCTTGCCGCCAAATGCCGGTCCAGCCGATGGTATAGTTGTTACCAGTTTCGGAAAATTGCTGGTTCACGAAATGGGGCATTACCTGGGCCTTTATCATACGTTTGAAGGCGGTTGCTATAATGCTGATTGCAAACTGAATGGCGACAGAATTTGTGATACGCCGCCTGATGGATCGATTAGAAATTCTTTTTCGTGTAATAGTCCCGAAAATTCATGCACCAGCGATACGTTCTCCGGGTTTACTATTGATGTGCCCGACCAGGTAGCTAATTTTATGGACTACGGAAATGACAATTGCCATAATCAATTTACACAAGGCCAGGCAGACCGAATGGTTGCCGTCATAAACACCCAGCGATCAGGACTTTTACAAAATGAGTGCGAAGCGCCTTGCCCCGTAAATGCTGTTGCTTCTTTTACACGCGACAATGCAGATCCTATTGCAGGAAGCATTATCAACTTTACCAACACATCCACAGGCGCCACTTTGTACGAATGGCTGGTAGATGATGTTGTAAAAGCTACATCGGCCAACTTTACCTTTACATTTACCGGCGTAGCCAAAACCAAAGTGTCGTTAAAGGCATATAACAGCGCAACCTGTTTTTCGGCTTACACAAGTTTTGTTATTACCAACTGTGGAGTTACCGCCAGGTTTTACACAAATAAACGAACGATTGCCTCCAAAGGGCCAAACCAGCTTGACACAATAATTTTTACAAACACATCTGTAAATGGGGTTACCTACCAATGGATTATGAGTAGTAATGCAGGAATGGCTCAACAGGTAATAAGTACTGCCGAAAATTTCAGCTATGCTTTTGACACACCAGGTAACTATTTGGTTTATTTAATAGCTACCAACGGAAGTTGTTCCGATACAACGGGTGTTTTTACCATACCGGTGCTTGACCCAACAGCTGACGCCGTTGCATTTGTTTTGGGAGTTGATTGTTATCAGCAAACAAAAATCAGGCTTAATTTTTTTGTTTGTAATTATGGTTTTACCACTATACCAAAAAATACTCCTATAAGTTTTTACGATAAAGATCCAAGACAAAACGGGGCAACAAAATTTGGAACCTTTTATTTACCAGCCGATATTCCGGGCAATTGCTGTGGTTATTTACTTACTACAATTATTGACGCTAAAACACCGCGCATAAATAAGTTTTATATATCAGTAAATGATTCCGGAAGTATAGTTCCCTTAGCTTTCCCTAATACTTTGTTGGAAGAAAAGAATTATGATAATAATGTACGGCTTATACAAAACTTTGCTTTTAAAACGATTGCCACCCCAAGCCAGGCCATTATGGAGCCGGGTGACACACTAGCTATCAGTGCTATTGCGGGGCCTTCGGCAGTGGCTTCCAATATATGGTCGCCGGCAGCAAATTTTTCCTGTATTAATTGCAACGTTACCCGCTACATTGCTGATACCAATGCGGTCATAACAAAGCAATTAATTAGTACCAGCCAGTACGCATGTACCGATACCGCATATGTAACCATAAAAGTGCCACCTTACAACGACTATTCACTTTCGCTTACCAATGTGGAATGTGCGGGTAGCGATAGTATTTACGTAAATTTTGACATAACAAATAATTTTAAACGGGGCATATTGCCAAGGGGTTTACAGGTGGCTTTTTATAGTGGCAACCCGGCTGGCGGTTTGGCTACTTTATTGCCACCGGTGTATAATTTAAAAGATACCATTGCTGCACAAACGTTTTCATTTGCACAAAACATTGAAGGCGCACCTGCTGGTATTATTTACGCTGTGGTAAATGATAGTGGCAAGGTAGTGCCACTAATACTGCCTAATACCAACCTTTCCGAAAAACTGTACAACAATAATTTTGCTCAATATAATTATGTAAGGGTAAAGGCAACAGCAACCCCTGCCGCCAGCACAATGGAGCCGGGCGATACGCTACAGTTAACCTCTTCGGCCCAGCCGGGTACTATCGCATCTTTTCAATGGATCAATGCTGCCAACCTTACCTGTACCAGTTGCCCGTCGCCACAATTTATTACACCCTTTCCTTTTGGCGATTCAACCATAATTAAAAAATTAGTAGTTACAAATAATTATGGTTGTACCGACACTGCACAGGTACAAATACGAATACCGCCCTACAACGATTATGTACTGGAAATAAAGGATATTCAATGTTCACGGGGCGATAGTATCAGGATATTATTTTCGATAGGTAATAATTTTAAAAGAGGAAATCTGCCAAAAGGGTTAACCCTTGCTTTTTATTCAGGTGATCCGTTGTTGGGTAATGCTACATTTCTTGCACCGTTGTTTATATTAACCAATAGTATAGCAGCAAAAGTTGATAGTTTTATTTTTATTGTAAAAGGAATTAATAACGGAAAGGTGGTTGCTGTAGTTAATGATAATGCAACCGTATTACCTGTTACATTGCCCGTTACCAACCTTCCTGAAAAATCGGTTATAAATAATTTTTCAACCTTTAATTACATACCTGAAACAGTTATAATATTGCCCGTTGATACAACTGTATTTCGAAAACAACCAGTGTTGTACTCCATTGCTAATAATATTTATAATGCGGCATCCACCAGGTGGCTTAGCCTTTACAATAGCCTCAACTGCGCAACCTGTGTAAACCCCGTTGCCACCCCCCTGCAATCAGATACCATTAAAGTAACCACCGAAAATAGTTATGGATGCCCGATTAATGGTAGTGCTGTAATAAAAATTTTTCCACCCAACCTTACAGTTAAAATACTAAATGCTACCTGTTATACCAACAATGTGGCACAGGTAATTTTTACCGTTTGTACGAACAATGGGTACGATAGTATGCCGGCAGGTATACCTATATCATTTTACAGTGGCAGTACGGTATTGGAACGATCGATTTTGTTACCAGTTTATAGAACGCCTGCTGTGGTTGACTCTGGTTGCAGAACCTATACTGCAAGAATTTCGCTGCCCCGCAGTAACCATCTGACAGCCATTATAAACGATAAGGGTAATCAGCCGAATATTACCCCAATACAACCGTTTGACGAAACTAATTATACCGACAATAGTTTTTATTTTGCCTTTACTGCATTTAAAATTGATGTTATACCTGGCGATACCACCATTAACAGGTTAGGAAACGTGCTAATGCAGGGTGTTTCTGCAGGGGGCACTATCAACAATCCTCGTTGGTCGCCAACACCCAATCTTTCCTGTACTTTGTGCAATACAACGGTTGCTACACCTCCATTCACAACTACCTATTTACTAACAGCCAAAAACGAATTTGGCTGTACTGATACAGCAACTGCCATTGTAAGGACAATAACGGGTAAGGGTGTATTTGTGCCCAGTGCATTTACCCCCAATAACGACCGCCTGAACGATGTGTTATACGTAATGGCAGGTCCGGAAGTAAAAATCATTAAAACTTTTGCCATATTTAATCGCTGGGGTCAAAAAATATTTATAGCCCAAAATGTTCCGCCTAATTTACCTACAGGTGGCTGGAACGGTAAAGTTGCAGGCACAGAAGCTATGACCGGAACGTATTTATATTATGTAACTGTGCTGGCAGCCGACGGCAAAGAAGAAACACTAAAAGGAACAGTAGTGCTGATAAGGTAGCCTTTTATTTTAACCAATTTTTTTGAATTCTAAAAGCTTAAAATATTAGGTGTTACAATAGCAAACAATCGCAGCCCTGTCATTACAAATCTTCTACCTCAAATTTTTTAAGGCAAATAAAGTAGTAAATGGTTAAATAAACTGCCGATAATACCAACAGCAGCAGTGGGTCAGTGATTGTCAGATAAGGGTTTACAATGTTGCGTAAAAACGGAAAAGGGATTAGGTTATCAGTAGTTTCAATCGGAAGAAAACGACCCGAATTATATACGTACTTGTTAAGCAATCCGGCCAACATGTTTTCTAATACAACTACGTACAAAAAAAATACGCCAATGGCTATGCCCGACCGTTTAAACAATAAACCAAACAACAGCCCTACGGCAGTATAGCTAATGGCTTGCACAAAAAAGTATCCGATAAACTCAATATTCTCAATGCTAAAATTACTGCCCCTTTCAAATAGTCCAAAGCAAATAGCAGTTATAAAAACAGCTACGGTACTTACAACAGCCAATATTAACGTAAGCAGCATTTTTACTACAATAAACTCATGGCGGCTCCAACCATCAATAATGTTTTGCCGGTGTGTTTTAAAACTAAACTCATTGGTAAGCGAAATAATGATAAGCAGGCCTGGTATAAACAATATAAAGCTGCTCATGTAGCTAACCGTCTTCCATACCTCAGGAAACTGAAAGGGTGGGTTGCCTATCAGTAAATTTGCCATGTCGTTTTTTTTAGGACGGGCATCCTGAATACGATAGGCAATAAAATTGATACCATATAGACTAATTAGGTACAGTAGAGATAACAGCCAAAAGGTGCGGTAATGTTTCACCTTTATCCATTCAATTTTTAATAACGACAGCATAATTGTTTATTGATTGGTTAGTTCTAAAAATTTGGTTTCCAGACTTTTTTTCTTTAGCCTCAGGTAGGTTAGTACCACCCCCTTTTTAAAGCAATACCGGTTAATGGCTTCCAGGTCAGCCTTTGCGGGCGGGTACAGCAAGTGAAAGTCATTGTCAACTTGCTTAATGTTATCGTAGCCACTCATTTCTTTTAAAACGGTAGCCAGCAATAGTGAATTGGCGGCCGATACTTCCACTATTTCATCGTTCACCAGTATTTCATCCACATCACCTGCCGTTAATAAGTTACCACGTTTAAGTATGGCGACATGCGTACACACCTTCTCCACTTCATCAAGCATGTGACTGGCCATAATAATGGTTTTGCCTTCAAGCGCCAGCCGTTGTATCAATGTTCTTATTTCCGAAATACCTACCGGGTCAAGGCCGTTGGTAGGCTCGTCAAACACCAGCACCTTAGGGCCGCCCAATAAGGCAGAAGCAATTGCCAGACGCTGTTTCATGCCAAGTGAATAGGTGCTGAATTTGCTGGTTTTTCTTTCAAGTAGATCCACTTTTTTTAATACTTCGTCAACCTGGTCATGTCCCTTTCCTTTTATTTCAGCGGCAATTTGCAAGTTGCGCTCGCCCGAGAGGTAATGGTAAAAATTGGGCGTTTCAAGCAAGGTGCCAATTTGTTTTCGCATGTTGGCATTGCCCGGCTGGCCATAAAAAGTAAAGCTGCCCGATGTTGGTTTAAGAATATCCATTACAATACCCAGCATGGTAGTTTTACCGCTACCATTGGGACCAAGTATGCCAAACACGCTGCCCTCCGGCACGCTGAACGATACATTGTTCAGCGCCAGTATTTTGCCGTAGTATTTGGTGAGATTAGTAAGGGTTAAAACGTTATTCAGCATAAGCGTAAAATTAGATGTCAAAATACTTTTTAATTGTTGTTTGTGGGCAGGTTTTATATAAAAGGTGGCAGGGGACGATGAATGAGGGTTTTTTGCGGTGTGCAAACGGTTATTAATCTTAGGGAACCCCTGCCGGGGTTTAAAAGCATTTTAATTAACACAGTCCACGGGTTTCGCTCATGGCTGCTATAAGGGAACCCCTCCGGGGTTGGAAAGCATGGTGGGTTGCGCAGTCCACGGGTTTCGCCCGTAACTACTATTAGGTAACCCCTGTAGGGGTTTTTTGCAGAAATTGGTTGCGTTGCAAGTTTTTAGCCCGGAGGGCTACCCTAGCAATAGCCCGGAGCACAACCCCGGGACCGCATTGACCTCATGTTTTAATAACCCCGGAGGGGTTACCTAATAAATTGGGTTATAAGATAATCTGGAAGTTTTTTTTAGCCCGGAGGGCTACCCTAACAATAGCCCGGGGCGCAACCCCGGGACGGCAATGACCCCTTGATTTAATAACCCCGGAGGGGTTACCTAATAAATTAGGTTGTAAAATAATCTGGAAGTTCTTTTTAGCCCGGAGGGTTACCCTAACAATAGCCCGGGGCGCAACCCCGGGACCGCAATGACCTCATGATTTAATAACCCCGGAGGGGTTACCTAATAGAAAAGGTTGTAAATGAACGTCACGTTCTTTTTAGCCCGGAGGGCTACCCTAACAATAGCCCGGGGCACAACCCCGGGACCGCAATGACCTCATGATTTAGTAACCCCTGAGGAGGTTACCAATAAATTAGGTTGTAAAATAATCTGGAAGTTCTTTTTAGCCCGGAGGGCTACCCTAACAATAGCCCGGGGCGCAACCCCGTGAATAGCGATAACCCCATCATATAAAAACCTGGGAGAGGTTTCCTAACAACGCATTCCCTAAACTACCCAACCCTAAAAAACAAAAAACCCCGGTGGCTAATCAAAGCTGGACTCTAATTTTATTAAAATAAACGGTTTAATATTTTATGACAGCTACTTGATTTCCAGCCTCAAAAAACTTGTTCTAAAAGCCGGGGCATGCAGGTAAACTTGCCAAAATCGATCATTAAATAGCTAATCGTTGAACCGAGCGTGGCAACGATGTTGCCCATTGTGCTTTTGCTGATTTCATAAAATTTTGCCTGACGTTTTTTAAATTAGATCAATCAATTTTACTTTTAATTCTAATTCCTCACCGGCCTTCCACTTTTCAACACGCTTTGTATTCTTTCCAGCGTTTTCTTTTCGCCGCACAGGCTTAGGAACGCTTGCCGCTCAAGGTCTAATAAATATTGTTCGCTTACCAGGGTTTGTTCGCTAAGGTCGCCGCCGCACATTACGTAGGCTAATTTACGGGCCACCAACGCATCGTGGTCGGTGGCGTAGTTGGCACGCCACATGCCGTTGATACCTGCATACAGGGCGCCAAGTGCAGAGCGGCCCAACACCTTTATGTCGGTGCGCTGTATGGGCGTTACGTACCCTTCTTTGTGCATTTCCAATACGCTGCGTTTTGCTTCGGCTATGCGGCGGTCAGCGTTCATAACCATCTCATCGCGGCCTTTGCGTAGTATGCCCATGTCAAACGCTTCCATGGCGCTGGTGGCTACTTTGGCGGTGGCTATCTGGAAAAACCGGTTTTTCATGGTAATGGTTTCCGGCTCATCTTCGTGCATTTCGTCTGCGGCCCGCATTGCAAATTCTTTGGTGCCACCACCACCGGGTATCAGGCCTACACCCAACTCAACAAGGCCTATATAGGTTTCGGCTGCAGCACAAACTTTGTCGGCATGCAGGTTTATTTCGCAACCGCCACCAAGGGTTAGGCCATGTGGTGCAACTACTACCGGCACCGACGAATACCTTACCCGCATCATTGCATTTTGAAACATGCGGATGGCCAGGTCAAGCTCGTCGTACTCCTGTTCAATGGCGTACATAAATATCATACCTACATTGGCACCAGCGCTAAAGTTGGGACCATCGTTGGCTATTACCAGTCCTTTATAATTTTGTTCTGCAAGGCCAATCGCCTTTTGCACACCCTCCAATACTTCGCCGCCAATACTATTCATTTTGGTGCGCCACTCAAGGCCCAACACTCCGTCGCCAATATCGTATACTGTGCAGGCACTATTTTTCCAAACGGTTGTATCGCTGTGGTTATTAAGAATAATAAACGCCTCGCCACCGGGAACCGCTTTGTAGTTTTTATTGGCAATATCGTAGTACATGCGCTTGCCATTGTCCACTTTATAAAACGAGGTAAAGCCCCCGGCAATCATCTCCTCTACCCAGGTAGCTACCGAATAGCCGGCCGTTTTCATGGCTTGGGTTACTTTGGCCACGCCCAATACATCCCAGGTTTCAAAGGCACCAATTTCCCAGCCAAAACCTGCTTTCATAGCATCATCAAGGCGGTAAATTTCATCGCTTATTTCGGGTATGCGGTGGCTGATGTAGCTGAATAAGGAATAATGAAACTGGCGGTAAAACTCGCCTGCCTTGTCCTGCGCGGCTGACAACATTTTTATGCGGGTCTTTAAATCATCTACCGCTTTGGCTGCGTCTACGCTGGCAAATTTTGGTTTAGTGCGTGCACCATATTCCAGGGTGTTAAGATCCAGGACATGAATATCTTTTTCGCCTTTCTCGTTACGGGTAGCCATTTTTTTAAAGAAACCCTGCCCGGTTTTATCGCCAAGCCAGTTGTTATTAACTACTGCATCAAGCCACGAGGGGATGGTAAAGGTTTCTTTCGCTTCATCGTTAAAGCAATTGTCGGCCACACCATTTGCAACCTTAACTAAAGTGTCAATGCCCACTACATCGGCGGTTCGGAAGGTGGCCGATTTTGGACGGCCAATGATAGGGCCGGTTAGTGCGTCCACTTCATCAATAGTAAGGCCCAAAGTATCTATCAATTTAAAAATTGACATAATGCTGAATACCCCCACGCGATTGGCTATAAAGGCTGGTGTGTCTTTGGCAAGCACGGTCGTCTTTCCAAGGTATAGATCGCCGTAGTGCATTAAAAAATCAACTACTTCGGGGTCGGTATATTTGGTGGGGATAATCTCTAACAGGCGCAGGTAACGCGGTGGGTTAAAAAAGTGCGTTCCGCAAAAATGCTTTTTAAAATCGTTGCTCCGGCCCTCGGCCATCATGTGTATAGGTATGCCCGATGTGTTACTGGATATGAGGGTGCCTGGCTTGCGATATTTTTCTACTTCGGTAAAAATCGATTGCTTAATGTCCAGCCTTTCCACCACTACTTCTATTACCCAGTCGCAGCCTGCAATGTCTTTCATATTGTCGGTAAAGTTGCCGGTGATAATACGTTTGGCTACGTTGGCAGTAAACAGTGGCGATGGATTGCTTTTGATAGCAGCCATTAGTGCCTCGTTCACTATGCGGTTTTTAACTGCCGGTATATCCAGTGTTAATCCTTTGGCTTCTTCGGCCGGGGTAAGTTGGTTGGGGGCCATATCAAGCAATAAAACCTGTAGGCCGCCACCAGCAAAATGAGCTGCAATGCGGCTTCCCATTACACCGCTTCCAAGCACGGCAATTTTTTTTATTATTCTGTTCATATAATATTTTTTTGGTCGCCGGCAGTAAAGTCAACTTTCAACATCGTTGTGTCACTCACTTTTACAGCAACAAGATGGCAGCATTTAAAATTAGTTAGTTAAACAACTATTTGTCGAAGGTAGGGATTTTGTTTAGCATAAGTGTAGCCAAAAATTATTTTATAATAACCAAATGGCATGTTATTATAGCTTCAGAACTCCATTGCTTAACAGCTGAAATTAATGTTAAGTCTCATAATTAAAAAGCTGCAAAAAGCGCTTCGGCACACCAGTACGCAATGGCAGTAGCAAAAAAGATATAATGACTGGTCCAAAAAAATAATTTCGCCGCGCTTAAGTTTGCCAGGGGTAAGGTGTCCTGATTTTATAGTAGCCCGGCGGGCTGTTGTTAACATCTTGATAAAGAAACAAAAAGAGGACACCGCATAGCGCCCTCTTTCAAAACTTATTTATCAAAAACTTATAATGTAGGAGGCATAGCGGCTCGTGCATATTGCATCATAAGGTCCACTTTTCCATTTTTGTTAATGCGCCATGTTTCCTGCAGGTGTACAGAGTCTTCTTTGTTGTCTTTGGTAGTACGGTGTTCCGTTCCCCAAATCAGCACCCAGTTTTCGTTTTTATTGTTTGAGTGAGCTGGCATTATTGCCTTTACAGTACTGTTTACCTTGGTAAACATATCCCGGTAGGCTTTCATATTATTAAGCATACTGTCTTTTAGTCCCGACATGATTGTTCCGTCAGAAGTCATCATGGTAACGCTGTCGGCAAAATCTGCCTTCGATTCATCTATGGTGTTTTCGTCAAAATCTTTCCAAAGGTCTAATATCATTTGCGAATGTTGCGAAGAACCAACCGCAAAATCGGACGAATAGGTGATAGGTTCCTTGGAAGTTAGTTTTTGGGCCGCTTCGGTAGTATCGGTTTCAGTTTTGTCGTTTTTAGGCGTTTCGCATGCCAGTAGTAAAACTATATATACAAATAAGGGTACTTTTTTCATGATAAAATTGTTTAGTTTATTTAAGTGTATTTGGTTAATAAAACTAAACAACAATATTTCAAAATGCAACAGTGCCCACCTGCTAGCTTACCTGGCTGCCGGCATCCGTTTTGTTTTCGCTGCTTATAAAATGCAGTTTGCCTTGTTTATCTTCAGCCATTAATATCATTCCATTACTTTCTATACCACGCATTTTGCGGGGGGCAAGGTTTACCACCACAGTTACTTGTTTGCCAACAATTTCCTCGGGTTTAAAATAAAGTGCTATGCCCGATACTATGGTACGGGTTTCAAAGCCGAGGTCTACCTGTAGCTTTAGCAGTTTGTCGGCTTTTTCTACTTTTTCGGCGCTTACAATGGTGCCAACCTTCAGGTCAATTTTGGCAAAATCGTCAAATACAATTTCAGGCTTTACCGGGTTGGTATCGGCTACAGATCCGGCAGGCTTATTTTCAGTAATAGCCGGTGTTTCTTGTTGTGTGGCCGGTTGATCGGCAGCTTTATTTTCTTCCACTTCTTTGCTTTTTATTTTTAATTTTTCTAATTGGGTTGTTATCTCGCTATCTTCTATTTTTCTAAATAATAACTGCGGTTCGCGCAGGCTGTAGCCAACACTCAGCAGTTTGGTCTTGCCCGCATTGTTCCAATCAAGCATTTTATCAACCACCTTCATCATATGGCAAAGTTTGCGTGCAATAGCTGGTAAAAATGGATTGATCAAAATAGAAAGGTTAGCCGTTAACTGCAGGCATACATGTAAGCAAATGTCAATTTTTTGTTGAAGCGTTGTAATCTCCTGTTGCAAATTTGTTTTTTCTTCTTCTGACGCGGTGGTAAGTTTTTCAGTAAGGTCCTTCATTTTTTTATCCAATATCCACGGCTCTTTATCCTGCATGTATTTGTTTCCCTTGCGGGCCAGGTCTATCACTTCATCCTGTGCGTCTCTAAACTTATATTGCTCTATCAGTCCTTCCACCTTTATAGCGGTCAGGGCAAATTCGGCCATCATTTTTTCGTCGGCCGTATCAATAAATGTTGAATGCAACATGGGTACCTTTCCCTTGCACAACTTGTGCATTAGCACAAAAGCGCGGTTTACAAAGTTGCCAAATATACTTACCAGCTCGCTGTTGTTGGCATTCTGAAACCCCTTCCATGTAAACTCGCTGTCTTTGGTTTCGGGACTAATGGTAGTAAGGTAATACCGAAGCACGTCGGCCATAGTTTTGCCGCCGTTAGGCTGTTTTATCCAGTCGTTAATGTATTCATCCATTTCAATACTCCATCCGCGGCTGGTGCTCATTTTATCCCCTTCCATGTTCATAAACTCGTTGGCGGGTACATTGGCAGGTAAAATATTGCCATGCAGTTTAAGCATTACCGGAAAAATAATACAGTGGAAAACGATGTTATCCTTGCCAATAAAATGCACAAGTTTGGTATCCTGGTCGTACCAGTAAGGTTTCCAATTTTTATTGTTGTCAATAGCCCATTGGCGCGTTGCAGAAATATATCCGATAGGAGCATCGAACCAAACATACAAAACCTTAGCCCCCCCGCCTCCCGAAGGGGGATCCAATGAGGTTGACGGGGTGTTTTCTGAACCAGCATCTTCATCGTCAAAACCGGGTACTTCTTTTAACAGATTAAGTGCGTCGGCAATTTTGTTCAGGACCTTTTCTGGCTCAAATAACACTTCTTCATTGGTAAACCGGATTACTTTAAAACCAAATTGGTTCAGCCAGTCTGTTTGTTCCTGGTCGCTGATGTTATTGTCGGGAAGTTGGTGAATAAGCCCATCCACTTCAACTATTAACTTTTTAGACACGCATACAAAATCAGCAATGTAAGAGCCAATAATGTGTTGACTTCGAAATTTATTTCCTTCTAATTTCTTGCCACGTAACAATTCCCACAATACCCTTTCGGCCTCTGTAGGGCTACTGCGGTGTTCTCTGACAAAATTTTTCAGTAAGCTGTAAGTAAGTGGATCTGCCGTTACATACCCGGCAGTTTCTTTATTGCCAACAATCCTTTCAGAAGCACCTTTTTCGGTCTTGCCAACAGAAAGCATGTTTTGTAGGTCCCCCCATTGGGGGGCGGGGGGGCTGGGCACCTTTATACCCCAATCCAAATCTCTCGTCACGGCTCTCGCCTGTAACCCGGCATCTATCCAGCTTTTGCACTGGCCCAATACATTCGTTTTCCAGTCGCTGGCATGCTCTTTTACAATCCATTCCCTCAAAAAATCTTCATGCCTGTCCAACGGCAAAAACCAATGTTTAGTCAGTTTTTTTATAGGTGTGTTTCCACTTAGCGTACTGCGCGGGTTTATTAGCATATCGGGGCTAAGGCTACTTCCGCACTTCTCGCATTGATCTCCAAAAGCATTGTTGTGACCACATACCGGGCAGGTGCCCACAATGTATCGGTCGGCCAAAAAGGTATTAGCTTCTAAGTCAAAGTATTGCTCGGTTTCCTTTTCTTCCAGGTCGCCGTTATTATTGAGGTATGTAAAAAACTCCTGGGCCGTTTCGTGGTGCAGCGGGTCGCTGGTGCGGTGATACATGTCGAATTCTATACCCAAATCTGCAAAGTTCGACTTCAATATTTCATGGTATTTGTCAACAATAGCCCTGGGCGTTGTGCCTTCCTTCATGGCCTGTATGGTAATGGCAGCGCCATGCTCGTCGCTTCCACTTACAAATACTACATCGCGTTTTTGGGCCTTTAAGTAGCGCACATAAATATCCGAAGGCAGGTAGGCGCCCGCCAGGTGGCCTATATGTTTAAGGCCGTTGGCATAAGGCAAGGCTGCGGTTATCAGGTATCGTTTAGGTAAGTTCATTTTTTGGTGGTCGGCTTTTAATGTTATAAGGCATGGTTACTGCCCACCTGTCCAATAAGGTGGGGCACACATTGTACGCACTCTCCAATCATGTAACAGGTTTTAATCATCAAATTTAAAATGGATTGTAAAAATAGCCAAAGCGCTGGTAAGGGTAAAATGTAGTTGTAATGCCAAAAGGTAAAATTGCGCCTGAAGAAGCACCGAAGCAAAAAAAACCTGCCGGATGCGGCAGGTTTTTTCTGATGAAAAAAATTATGTTATTGAATAGTATATCTGCGTGGTGGCGAGGGGTTAAGGGCAGTATTATCTACCCTAATAATTTCAACTAACGCGTTAAATTCTGCTTTGTCATTTAGATATGGACCTTTAACTACGTAGATTGAATATGTAATTTGATTGTTGGTGATAGTAGGCCTGAATAATATGCTTTGAGCCTTATTGAAGGCCAGCGCAGTTTTAATTGCCATTATTTCCTGCCTCGTCAATATCTCGTTTCCAAAATAGGTGCCTGGCCCAAACGCAACAGTGGTGACTTTTCCATTTAGCAATTTTAAATCGGGATTTGTTGCAAAAGTATCCCTGTTGCCATTCACAACTGCCTTCCAGCCATGAAGTGTAGGTGCTGTATTGGCTCCAAACGTCCATAACAGCACAAGTTTTCGGGTGGGACCAGGTGTTGGATAAGCGGTTGTAAAAGAAAAACTGTCTATATACAGATCGTCCAGGTAGCCATTAAAGGCAAGGAGTGAGTTACCATCTTTCGGTTCGGTTGTTGATTTTGTTGCAGAACTGTCAACACTGGCATCTTTTGCAGCATTTTGGTTGTTGCACGAAGTAGTTGCCAGAAGTACTAAACTAAAGAAAAGAAGCGCCAGGGTTTTGTTTTTAGGTGACATATCTGATTGTTTTATTGGTTAAGATTTATTAAGCGATTGGCTGGGATATTTTTATAGTGGCAAAGGAAACATTGATAGGTTATGGCTACAATTATGAAGTGTTTAATTGCATTTATAAATTGGTATTTGTAATATTGGCCCCTCAATAAATGCTTCTTCCAATCCTTTATGTTGCCGTTGCAGCAATTGCAAAAATGCGGCGTTGCCGATTACCACAAGTGCCGCCGGTTAGCATCAATTAATCATCGTCAATAAGGCAATACTCAAAATCATACTGCTGTTGTTTAGCTTTAGAAACCTGTTCGCAGGTAAATACAACGTGTCGTAGGTACCTTCTCTATCGTGGTTGTTTTTTAAACGGAATTTTGTGCAACGGTATAAAACGGGAACATCTCCATTCCATTAACAATTGCCAGCCATCATTTGGTCCTGATCATATTTAATGATGTAATTATTAGCGTAGATTGTTTAGGGGAAGTTCTATTTCAGAAAGATAGTTTGTAAATTTCCTAAATGCAATCATCAGGTGATTTTTACAGATAAAATTTCTACAAAAGCGTCATCGTAATCACATGAATAAACTTTTACAATATATATTGGATTACGCTGAGGTATGGGCTTTATTTATACCAATGGGTGTATTGTTATTTAACAGGCAGCAACCTAAGTTTATGAAGCCAGTAATTATTTACCTGTGGCTGGCATTGCTGCTTGATGTTTGTATTGATACGATAATGACTTATAACGATATGAATTTGGGCCCTCTTATCAGCAACAATTACTTATATAACCTTCACTCCATGATGCGTTTTATTTGTTTCAGCTACTTTTTTTTACTGTTAGACCTATCGTTTTACCAAAAAATTCTACGGGTACTTCCTTTTATAAGCGTTCTTTTCGTTGTTATTAATTTTGGTTTTGTAAAAGGAGAAAATTTATTTGATTTTGGTAAATTAAGCGGTAACCTGTTAACGGCCGAAGCCTATCTTTTACTTATTGGATGTATAATTTATTACCTGGCAAGGTTAAAAGAAGAAGTTCCGGTAATGTCAGGCGGTAAAGGTTTTTGGGTAATAACAGGCATTAGCTTTTATGTGGTTATTAATTTTTTTGTATTCCTTTTTTACGATGCGGCTTTTCAACTTTATAAGCAAACTAAAGACCAGCTTGTAAACTACATGTGGAACTTCCACAACATTGCGTACATTATTCTTTGTATATTTTTAGCCAAAGCATTTTATGTTCAAAACTCTGTTAGATATAGACACGCTTAATCTTTACCGGCTTATTATTGGCATATCTGCTATGGTAATCCTGTTTGTTAGTTTTCTAATTTCGTTTGTTACCAGTAGCCAAAAAAAATTAAAGTTTCATAAAGAGCTTTCTGCTGCTAACGAAAGAGAGCAAAAAATACTTACAGATCAAAACCTGGTGTTGGAAGAAAAAGTGGATGAACGAACAGAAGAGTTGTTGAAACAAAAAGAAGCCCTGCAGCAAACGCTCAACGATTTACAATCGACCCAGCTACAACTGGTGCAGCGTGAAAAAATGGCCAGCCTTGGCGAACTGACGGCGGGCATTGCCCACGAAATTCAAAACCCACTAAATTTTGTAAATAATTTTTCGGATCTGAACGCTGAACTGTTGCAAGAGATAAAAGAGCAACTTAAAAAAGAGCAATTAAGCGTTGAAGGAAAAGAAATGCTGGATACAGTAATTAAAAACGTTGTTGACAACCTTGCCAAGATTGCCGCACATGGTAAACGTGCCGATGGTATAGTAAAGGGAATGCTGATGCATTCAAGAAACAATGCGGGTGAAAAGGAACCTATTGACATTAATAAGTTGGTGACAGATTTTACCAGGCTAGCCACACATGGCGTACGAGCGCAGGACAAAAGCCTGCAATTAAACATAGTGACCAACCTGGCAGGCGACCTGTTGCCCATGGCCGTAGTTGCCGAAGATATTGGCCGGGTGCTTATAAATATGATAAACAATGCCAATTACTCCGTAGCTCAAAAAAGAAAATTATTGGGGCATAGTTATCAACCAATGATATCAATTACTACCAAAATGGAAGGCAAGCGATTGGCTATTTCTGTTCGGGATAATGGCATAGGTGTGCCTGGCGCCGTCGTTAATAAAATATTTCAGCCATTTTTTACCACCAAACCTTCGGGCCAGGGTACTGGCCTGGGGCTTAGCCTTAGCTACGACATTATAAAAGCCCACCAGGGCGAGTTAAAGGTTGATAGTAAGGAAGGCGAGTATGCTGAGTTTACGATTTTGTTATAAACCAAACATCGTTTTTAAAAGGGTTAACGATTTAAAATTTGAGGGACCGCTTAAACTGTTTACACATAAAAAGCCCCTTGCGTTATACGCAAAGGGTTCTCTATATTTCTGCAAGCTTCTACTTTAAATACTTATCAAACCAACTAAAATAACGCTCATAGCGGTCTTTTATAAAACTTGGCTGGCTAAACCCATGGTATTGATTTGGGTACACCAATAACTCAGTGGGTACGCCAACAATACGAAGGGCCTGGTACATTTGCTCGCTGCCCACTGCCGGCACGTTAAAATCTTTTTCGCCCACCATAAATTGCGTGGGGGTAGTTATTTTATCGGCGTGCAAAAACGGGTACGATAACTGCAAATATTTTTCAAGGTTTCCATCCTTCCATGGCAACCCTATTTCGTTTACGTATTGATTTATATATTGGTCAACGCCAAATAAACTTAGTGGGGCGGCCACACCTGCACCGCTGCTGGCCACTTTAAAACGGGTGGTGCTGGCAATAATATAGTCGGTTAAAATGCCGCCATAGCTCCAGCCGCTCATACCCAATTTGTTGGGGTCGGCAATGCCTTTTTCTACCAGGTAATCGGTAGCGCCCAAAATGTCCAATACCTCTTTATTTCCCCAATCGCCGCTAATGGCTTTGGTAAACGCCAACCCGCGACCAATGCTACCGCGATAGTTTACGGCAGCTACTGCATAGCCATGGGCGGCAAACATTTGTCGGGTTACATCAAAGCTAAATTCATCCTGAGCGGTAGGCCCGCCATGTATGTAAAATATTAATGGCAAATTGGTTTTTGGCATACCGGCAGGGTAGTATACCAGCCCCGAAACTTTAGCGCCGTCTTTGCTGGTGCTTACAAACTTTTCAACCGAGGCAAGGGCAAGGCTGTCAATTACTTTATTTTGAAAGGTGGTTAACCTGTTTACATTTTCGCCATTAACTGAGTAGAGCTCGCCAGGCATTTGTGGGCTGGACATAAACGAAATGATGCTGCCATCAGGGGCAACTTCCATGGAACCAAAGGAGCGGTCGCCACCCACCACTTTTTTTATTGTTCCGGTTTTTGCATCAAAACTGGCAATGTAGCGTTGCATATCGTCGCTAACCAGCCCATACACCATTTTGCCATCAGTTGACCATCGCGGCGACGATATTGGTCGGTCAAGCATAGGTGCCAATATTTTTGGCTCGCCGCCGTTTGCGTTTATTATGCATATGCCCGACTGATCGTACATTTCATAAGTAGCATCGGACATTGACCGCACATAGGCTATTTGCTTTCCGTCGGGGCTCCATTGTGGGTCGCCGTCGCCACCTTGCCAGGTAGTAAGCTGCCTTGGTGTTGATCCGGCGGTAGTATCTATCAACCAAATATCGCGGTTTTCGTTACGGTCGGGGTCGCTGCTGCGGTTGCTTACAAAGGCAATGGTTTTTCCATCGGGGCTCCAGTTGGGGTCGCCTTCATTAAACAGGCCGCTGGTAAGCGGGCTTGTTTTTTTGGCCGCAATATTAAACAGGTACAAATGCGTTCTGCCGGTATCGTACAGGTATCCGCTTACATCCTGCTTTATTTTAAAACGATTTAAAATGTACGGTTGCGGAGGTTTATTTTTAGCAGTATCTTTTTGGTCCTTCATACTCATAACCAGCATTTTGCTGTCGGGGCTCCAGGCGTAGGTATCCAGGTCGCCTTTAACGTCGGTTAGCTTAATGCCTTCACCACCGCGCCTGTCTAACAGCCAAACCTGCGATGTGCCACTGTGCCTTGACGCTACAAACGAAATAAATTTTCCATCGGGGCTCCAACGTGGGCTGCTTTCGCCGTCGGGGCTGCTGGTTAACTGTACGGTTTCTTTGGTACCGGTGTTTATCATCCAAATATCGCTGTTGCGTTTGTCCCTGGCCGAGTCGGTGGTGCTCATGGTAAAGGCCACCCATTTACCATCGGGCGAAATATTGGCATCGCTCATATTTTGCAGCCGGTAAATATCGCCTGGGCGCATAGGGCGTTTAAAGTTTTGGGCGTTGGCCTGGCCCAGAAATGCCACTGCCAAAAGGAGGGTAAAAATGCGGATGATCATGTGGTTATTTATGATGTTATGAATAACTAACAATGTAGTAAATAAACCTATTGATTTTAAAAAGCCGGGTAATCGTCCGTTTTTTGCAGAAGATGAAAGGCTTTTAGTAACGGTAAGGTGTAGCGAATGATACTATTGGTTAGCTATGCTTGTATTAAAATATAATTGAAAGCTGTGTTGGTTTGTTTTGTATAATTTACTTTGAGGGTTGCTGATGCCATATAACTAATAGATGAACGGATTGCGACGCAACAGGCGATGCTATAGAACACCGTAGCTGGTATCCAAAAAAAAATTTCCGTTGGAAAGTTTCCCAGATCCCTGGCAATTGTTTTGCCGAACCATTGTAATATTGCTGCATGACCATTGTTCCACCCTATTTAAAAAAAGGCGACACCATTGGCCTGGTTTGCCCTGCGGGTTATTTGCCCTACCAACAGGCAACCACCTGTATGCAGGTGTTGCAGCAATGGGGTTTTAAAGTCAAGGTTGGTAAAACCGTAGGTAATCAAAGCAATTACTTTTCGGGTACCGATGAAGAGCGGTTAACAGACCTGCAACAGATGCTGGACGACAATACTGTACAGGCCGTTTTATGTGCCCGTGGCGGGTATGGAACGGGGCGCATTATTGAGGCATTAGATTTTAAAAAATTTAAGAAGAAGCCAAAATGGATCATTGGCTTTAGCGATATTACCGTGCTGCATTGCCATTTGCTAAAGCGGTATAATATTGCCGGTCTTCATGCACCCATGGCCGGGGCCTTTAATAACGATGGGGGTGAAAATGAGTACGTACAATCGCTTAAAAAAGCATTGTTGGGCAAAAAGGCAAGGTACCTGTGCAAACCTCATGCATACAATATACCCGGAAAGGTGACTGCACCGCTGGTGGGCGGAAATTTAAGTTTACTGGTGCATTTAACAGGTACGCCATCTGCCGTATCCACTAAAGGGTGTATACTTTTTATAGAAGACATTGGCGAGTATGTATACAACATTGACCGTATGATGTACCAGCTGCAACGCAGCGGAAAACTGGAAAGATTGGCTGCCCTTATTGTTGGTAAGTTTAGCGACATGAAGGACACTGTAATTCCTTTTGGGGCTACTGCCGAAGATTGTATCAAAGCTATTACAAAGCAGTACGATTACCCGGTGTGTTTTAACTTTTCGGTGAGCCATCAAATTGAAAATTATGCCGTAAAAACGGGGGTGGTTTACCAGCTTGCCATAACTAATAAAAAGGTTAGCCTTACTGAACAATAGCCCTGTGGAAGTGAACTTTTTGTTACCATCATGAAGCGGCAGCAGTACCGTTACAACAAACTTTTGATGATGGTGCATTTACCTTTTGGTGATGTTAAGAACATTTTACCTGTTGTAAATTAAAGTGCAGCTAATTTATTTTATTTAGCCATTCATTATATCTTTTTTGATTCGGTCGTGGCGTCGCACTCTTGTACTATAACGCTTTTAGCAGCTTTTAATTTGCGGGTTACCAGGTATTTCAGTCTATTGGGTAAGGAGTTTTGATGTTAGAAGAAGACAACTTTTGCGCCACGCGTTTGTTTTTAATTTTTCGTGAAATCATCTTCTTTTTACACAGGAAAAAACGATTACAAATGACGTTTGTACAGTTGGAATACATTGTTGCCGTTGATATGTTCCGACATTTTGGTATGGCGGCTAATCATTGTTTTGTAACGCAGCCTACCTTAAGCATGCAGATACAAAAAATGGAAAGTGAACTTGGCATTAAGATATTTGACCGCAGCAAACAACCGGTAGTGCCTACCGAAATAGGGCGACAAATGATTGACCAGGCAAAAAAAATACTCAACGAAAAGAGTATGTTTAACGAGCTGGTGCAAACAAAAAAGGGGCTCATTACGGGCGAGTTGCGCATTGGTATCATACCCACACTGGCGCCTTACCTGCTGCCATTGTTTATACAGCAGTTTACCAAAAACCACCCGCTGGTAAAGCTTATTGTAAGCGAAATGCGCACCGAAACTATTAGCACAAAACTGAAGGAAAGCCGTATAGACGTGGGCATACTTGTTACCCCTTTAAACCAGCCTGGTATAAAGGAACATATATTGTTTTACGAAGAGTTGATGGTGTACGTAAGCAAAAACAATTCGGCCTACAATAAAACCTATATATTGCCGCAGGATATTGATCCGCATAAATTGTGGCTGCTGGAAGAAGGACATTGCTTCCGATCGCAAATTTTAAACCTTTGCGAGTTACGCAAATTGGTAAAAGATGGAAATAATTTTGAGTACGAAGCGGGCAGTTTTGAAACGCTTCGCCGCATGGTGGAGCTCAACGATGGTATTACGGTTTTGCCACAGCTGGCAACATTGGAGTTAAATACTCATCAAATAAAAATGATACGGCAATTTAAAGCCCCTGCACCCATGCGGGAGGTAAGCATTGTTACCCACCGCGATTTTGTAAAACGCCGATTGATTGACGTACTAAAAGCAGCCATTTTAGAAGCTGTACCCGCAGCCGTAAAAGCCAACACCAACCAGTTTACTATACCTATATTAAACGCCCACCAATAATGCTACCCGCCCGCTGATAAAAGCTAAGGTGCTAACTTTGCACATTAACTACATTTTATGCGCGAACTGTCGGTGGTAATAACGGTCATGAACGAAGAGGATAATATTTACCCTATGGTACAGGCCGTGGAAGATGCCCTTTCGGCAATTGACTACGAACTTATTTTTGTTGACGATGGCTCTACCGATGCTACCCGCACCCGCATTAAAGACAAGGTAAACGACCGGGTTATACTGGTTGAATTACGAAAAAATTATGGGCAGAGTACTGCTATGACAGCGGGTATTGACCATACTACCGGTAAATATGTAGCCCTGCTGGATGGCGACCTGCAAAACGACCCTACCGATATACCCGGTATGTTGCAACTGCTAAAAAACGAAGATTGGGACGTGGTGGCCGGTAATCGTAAAAACCGTAAAGACGGTATGTTTTTACGTAAAATACCTAGCAAAATAGCCAACTACCTTATACGCCGCTGGACCAAAGTTTTTATAAAAGACTATGGCTGCACGCTAAAAATATTTAAACGCGAAATAGCCGAAGACCTTGGCCTGTATGGCGAGTTACACCGTTTTATACCCGTGCTGGCGGCCATGCAGGGCGCCCGTATTACGCAGGTAGATGTAAAGCATCATGCACGCCTGCACGGCACCTCAAAATATGGGCTGGGCCGCACTTTTAGGGTAATGAGCGATTTAGTGACCATGGTTTTTTTTAGACGGTATATTCAAAAGCCCATGCACCTGTTTGGCACCATGGGTTTTGTTAGTTTGTTTTTTGGCTTTTTAATAAACCTGTATTTGCTAATACTTAAAATTATGGGTCACGATATTTGGGGCAAGCCGTTACTTATATTAGGGCTAATTTTTTTGTTAGGAGGTATACAGCTTATTACTATTGGTATTTTAGCCGAAATTAATGTGCGCACCTACTTTGAGTCATCCAACAAAAAAACATACCAGGTGCGTAACCTTTTTGGCGGGTCGTCGGCGCAGGCTGTTGCACCCTCGCGGCAGGTATTTGCAAGCGAGTTTGCTACTACCGCTAAATAAACATGGTACTATTTAATATTTACCGGCCACTTACCTACGCATTTATTTTAATGGAACAAACAATACCCGCTAACACGCCAGTGTCTAAAAAACGCTCATGGATAACTGTTGTTATTAAAATTGCCATATCGGGTATTTGCCTTTGGTATGTAAGCCAAAAAATTGATTGGCTGGTTACCTGGCAATTGTTATCGGGTAGCCAAAAGGGCTGGTTGTTATTGGCGGCAATGTTTTTTGTTTTGTCAAAAATGGTGTCGGCGCTGCGCCTTAATATTTACTTTAAAAACATAGAGGTACAGTTGTCCCAACCGGCCAACTTAAGGTTATATTGGCTGGGCATGTTTTATAATTTGTTTTTACCCGGCGGTATTGGTGGCGATGCCTACAAGGTAATTGTATTGAACAAACAGTATCCTAACAGGGTAAAAAAGTTAAGCTCCGCCGTGTTGTTAGACCGTATTAGTGGCGTGGTAGGTTTGGGTATTTTAGGTGGCCTGTACTACTTTTTTATTTTTAAAGGCCAGCAATATTCATGGTGGTTGCTGGCTGGTATATTACCGGCTATAGTGGTGTATTACTGGTTTGTAAAAAAGGTGTTTTTATTGTTTTTGCAAAGCTTTGCCAATACTTTGTGGTTGGGTATAGCCGTGCAGTTTTTACAGGTGTTATGCGTGTATTGCCTTATGCTGTCCATTCAAATACACCAACACCAAAGCCAGTATGTATTGTTGTTTTTGCTGTCGTCGGTGGTGGCTATTTTGCCTTTTACCGTTGGCGGTTTAGGCGCCAGGGAGGTTGTGTTTTTATGGGGCAGCCAGCATTTTGGGTTAAATAGCCAGCAGTCGGTTTACATAAGTATTTTATTTTACCTAATTACCGCGGCAGTATCATGTATTGGCCTGCGTTGGGTGTACAAAAACCCTTTAAAATAGATATTTCCCTTTTTGCTTTTTTAGGCGTTTTTAAATAGATACTTTGGTTTAGCATAATTGAGTGTTTTGAAACCATAAATCAATAAAAATGAAAAATGTAGCCGCTATGGTTATTGTGTCCATATTGTTGTAGGCCTGTTTAAACAGTGGCGATGTGGCATTGCAAAAAACCAATCCTTTTTAGACAGTTTTAATCCCGAATATTTAAAAGTTAACACGGTGTACAACGAGGCTCAGTGAACCTCCAACACCCATATTGTTGCCGGGGATAGTACCAATGCGGTAACTGAACAAAAAGCGGGAAAAGCCTTCAGCAATTTTGCAGGAAATAAAGGGCTTATTGACCGTGAAAATTTTTTTTAAGTAACAGGAATGACTTAACCCCGTTGCAGATAAAACAACTGGAGGCTGCGTTGTACCAGGCAGCCAATTTTACCCAAACAGCTGCGCAGGCTGTTGCCGACCGCATAACTGCCGAAACAAAGCAAACCGAAACGTTGTACGCCTTCAACTACCAGTTAAATGGCCGGTCGGTAATTACCAACGATATTGATGCAATACTTAGAAACGAAACCGATGTAAACAAAAGGCTGGCGGCATGGATTAGGAGTAAGGAGGTGGGCAAACAACTAAAGGGTGTCCTTGTAAACCTGCGCAACCTTTACAATAAGGTGGTACAGTCGCTTAACTACACCGGTTACTTTAGTTACCAGGTTAGCGACTATGGTATGACCAGCAATGAAATGCTGGCCCTTTGTAAAAAAATAAATAAAGAATTAAATCCCTTGTTTCGCGAGTTGCCTACGTACGCACGCTATGAACCGGCTAAAAAATATGGTCAGAAAGAAGTGCCTGATTACCGGCCCTCACATTGGGCACCCAACCGTTGGAGCCAGGACTGAAGCAGCATGGTACAGGTGGAGGACATTTGCCTTGATAGCATATTAAAACCTACACGCCCGAATGGATAGTACAAAGAACGAGAGGCTTTTTATATGAGCCTTGGTTACCCTGTATTAACGGCTACGTTTTGGAAAAAATAGCGTTTGTACCCACTGCCACCAGCAGCAACATTTAAAAAAAATAACCATGCATCGGGCTGGCATATCAATCTTAAAAAGGATGTACGCAGCCTGAAGAGCGTTGAGCTAAGCACGGAGTGGTTTGAGACCTGCCACCACGAGCTTGGGCATGTTTACTATTATATTATAACACCAACGATAGTGTACCACCTATATTACAACAGGGTGCCGACAGGGCTTTGCACGAAGCCATGGAAAGTATGATAGGCATGGAGGCCATGCAAAAACCGTTTTTACAAGCCAAAGGATTAATACCTGCCAGTGCACAAAGCAACGACACCCTAAAGTTGTTGCAGGAGGCATTAAACTATGCGGTGTTTATTCCGTTTGCATCGGGCCTCATGGCCGGGTTTGAGCACGACCTGTATGCCAAAAACTTACCAGCCGACCAGTTTAATGTACGGTGGTGGCATTTGGCCAAACAATACCAGGGCATAGTGGCCCCTACGGATAGGGGGCAAAGAATATTGCGACGGCGCAACAAAAACGCACATTAACGACGATGCGGCACAGTACTACGACTGTGCGCTGTCGTATGTTTTGCTGTTTTAAATGCACGACTACATTGCCAAAAATATTTTGAAGCAACACCCACACGCTACCAATTATTTTGGAAACAAACAGGTAGGTAATTGGCTGGCAGCTATCATGATACGTGGTGCTACCAACGATTGGCGCAAGGTGCTGAAAGAAGCCACCGGCGAAGAACTAAGTGCATAAGCAATGGTTGCTTACTTTGAAACGTTAATGGAATATTTGAAAAGGGAGAATGCCGGCAGAAAGTATACGTTGCCGGAAACGATGCCATAGGGTATCTACTAAACAAAACTGCAAAAATCTTCAACTGGATTTTAATAGATGTAGGGAACAGTTTTTTACCATCGTAAAAGCTGCCACAATATTATATGGTTGAACCGTGGCAACGATGCTGCCATGGAAAGATTTGCTGGTCACCAAAAAAAAACTTAACAATCAACGGTTCCCAAAATATTTAGGCTGGTCCAAAGGGCCCCCCGGGCATTTTAGGGGGCTGCCTTTGCCCCCAGCCATGCCATGGTGGCCATGCCAACTTCAATGGCCCGCTCGTCAATATTAAACAAAGGTGTATGTACATTATGAACAATACCGGCGGCAGTATTGCGTACGCCTAACCGGTAAAAACAGCCGGGTACTACATGGGTGTAGTATCCAAAGTCTTCGGCGCCCATGCGTAGTTCGGTTTCTTCCACCATGCCTTTTCCCAACAATTCCCCGGCCAATTGCCAGCCGTTTTCGGTTAGGGCGTCGTCGTTGTCTACAAAAGGGTAGCCAACATCAATCAGCACATCGGCCTCGGCGCCCATGGCGGCTACAAGGGCTATTGTTTGTTTTTTTATCAGGTCATGGGCTTTGTAGCGCCATGTTTCGTCCATAGCCCTAAAGGTGCCCATTAGTTTTACTTCGGTTGGTATTACGTTGGTAGTATGCCCGCCGTTAATAGCGCAAATGGACAATACGGAGGGTGATAAAGGGTTGTTGTTGCGGCTAACAATTTGCTGCAGGCTAACAATAAGTGTTGAGGCGATTAAAATGGTGTCGGCAGTTAAATGTGGTGCGGCTGCATGGCCGCCTTTGCCTTTTATGGTAATAAATATTTCGTCGGCACTGGCCATTATGCGGCCTTTTCTAAAGCTAAGTTTTCCTACATCAAGGCCGGGGTGTACGTGCAGGCCAAATATGCCTTGCGGGGTTGGGTTTTGTAATGCGCCATCGCGTATCATATAACTGGCGCCGCCCGGGTTGCGTTCTTCGCCGGGTTGAAAAATAAGCTTAACGGTGCCGTTCCAGTTGGCTTTTGTTTCGTTTAAAATTTTTGCGGCACCAAGCAGGCAGGTAGTATGTACATCGTGGCCGCAGGCATGCATTACGCCCGGGTTTGTAGAAGCGTAAGCCACCTCGTTTTCTTCCTGTATGGGCAGTGCATCCATATCGCCCCGCAAGGCAACTACCCGGCTTTGGGGGTTATTGCCCACAATGGTGCCAACCACCCCTGTGGTGGCCATTACCTCAAAAGGAATGTGCCATTCGGTTAGCTTTTGCTGAATAAAGACGCTGGTTTTAAATTCAACATAACTTAATTCGGGATGGGCATGCAGGTGGCGGCGTATATCAATAAATTTGGGCAGGTAGTTTTGTGCCAGCAAAAGGATAGTATCTTTTAGCATCATTTGGCAAAAATACCAATTGTAACATCATTCTAAATTAACTACACCATCTTCGTTTATGGGGCGGTATTCTATCATATCGGCCACAAGGTAAATACCCCTGCCTGGGTACATGGCAGCTATTTGTGAACGTACTAACTCGGCATCGGCGCGGGTTAAAAAATTGCCCATCCTAACCCTAAAGTTTGGAGCCTTGTACATTAAATAAATTTTTTGATCGGGAAAATTACGCAGCAGGTCAGTCTTAACCTTGTTGGCATCGTCGCGGTTTTGGGTGTTTATAATTTGTACCCGGTAGCCACTGGTGCGCAGGGTAGAGTTTTGCATGGCCCGCTTATTTATTTCGCTTTGCTTTGCCGACAAGGCATCCAACCTGGAGTCTTTTTTTACTACTATGCCACCAATGGTATCGGTCAAAAGAAACTGCTGCGCCGAAAGGTTACCTGCTGTAATCAACAACAATGGAAGTAAAATGAGCTTCATAAATATTTTTTTAAGATGCTGAGTATAGTCAATAACCATCGTTTGCAGTTTGTTGATTTACGATTGCCACGCCGGCACTGCACCCCAACCTGCTGGCACCTGCTTTTACCAGGGCTACTGCAAAATGGTAGGTTTTAATACCACCGCTCGCCTTTATTTGTACATTTGGGGGCAGGTGTTTACGCATAAGTACCACAGTTTCTACGTCGGCTCCTTTAGGTGCATAGCCTGTAGATGTTTTTAAATAATCAATACCTGCTGCTCCATATAAAGTGCAGCATTGTATAATTTCCTGGTTGGTAAGTACGCCGCTTTCTATAATTACTTTTACAATTTTGTTTTGCGCCTTAATTACTGGTAACAAGTGGTTTATTTCGTTGGCCACAAAATCCCAATCGTTGTTTTTGATAGCGGTAAAATTTATTACTATGTCCAACTCATCGGCACCGTCAACAATGGTAAGCAAACTTTCTGCCAGTTTTGCTTCCACACAACTATAGCCAAAGGGAAAACCTATAACTGTAGCTACTTTTACCGGAGTTTGGTCCAACATGGCCTTCGCTATTTTTACAAAAGGAGGCGGTACGCATACTGCTGCAAAGCTATATTGTATAGCTTCGGCGCACAGGTTTTTAATATCAGCTACCAGGGTGGTTGGTTTTAAAAGGGTATGATCAATAAAACCGTTTAAAATCATTGCTCGTTTATTTTAATAGTAAATGTATAGGTTTTACCCGCAATCTATGGTTGAAAAGCGATTGGCAGGCGTTTATGTATTTGGAAAAATATGGCTACCTCATAAATTTTATAAGGTAGTAGTATCAGGGATAAAACAGACAAAATATTAGCGAAGCATTATCAACTACAATAGTGTTTTAACCAGTAATTTTAATTTATACAACATTGACATGAGAAAAATATTTTTTGTAAGCGGCATCGCCGCATTGTTACTTGCTACTGCCTGTAAAAAAGAACTAGCCAACGACAATGGGCAGGGAACAACGGTAACGCCTGCTATTGGTACGCAAAGCGACCTGTTGAATGACTCCATTTATTTGTTTAGTAAGGAAATTTTTTTGTGGCAGGATCTTATTCCGTCGTACCAGGCCTTTAACCCACGCCAATATACCGGTTTAAATAATGTGGCCACCGGCACCAACCAAATGAATGCCATACGCAAACTTCAACCGCTTGACAGGTTTAGTTTTGTTACCTCCATTGCATCATCCGAAGGATTGCAAACCGGGCAGGCCGTAAGCCTTGGTTTTTTTGTAAAGGCTGCAGCTGCAGACAAGGTAGAGCCTATTGACAGTGTATATTGGTATGTTAATTATGTGTACGATAAATCGACCAGCGGTTTGGCAGGCGTACAGCGTGGATGGCGGATAAATAAAATTGATGGTGCTACCGTAACCTTTAACCAGGCGGGTGCAACCCTTTTAAACCAGGCATTTTTTGGTACTACGCCAACGGCCATTTTTGAATTTGTAAAGCCCGATGGAGCCACTGCCGTCGCTAACCTTAGTAAAACCAGTTTTACTTCTAACTCAGTATTGTATAAAAATGTATTAAATGTGGGTGCCGCCAAGGTAGGATACGTGGTATTTAACCAGTTTTTTGGCGAGCCATCGCGCACAGAGCTGACCAGCGTTTTTAACGAATTTAAAAGCAACAGTATTACCGAACTGGTAGTTGACCTGCGCTATAACCCGGGTGGCTCAACCGCTACACAGGATGCATTGGCCAACCTGATCGCGCCTGCAACCGCCACTAACCAGGTAATGTATAAATATGTTTTTAACAGCCGGTTACAGGCGGGTAATTTTCCATTACTTAGAAAGCGTAGTGGTTACCAAAACGTATCGTTTGCCGAGGCTAACAATACCCAAAAGTTTAGTACAACGGGTTCGTTAAGTTTAAAAAGAGTGTTTTTTATCGTGTCTCGCTCATCGGCTTCGGCCAGCGAGTTATTGATTAATAATCTAAAACCATACATGGAGGTAAAGCTGATAGGCGACACTACCTTTGGCAAACCAGTAGGATTTTTTCCGGTTAATATTTACGATGTGGCCATTTATCCTATATCGTTTAAAACGGTAAACAGTGCCGGCAATGCAGATTTTTATAACGGCTTTACGCCCGATAAAAAAAGCCCCGATGATGTTACAAAAAACTGGGGCGATTTGGCCGAACCATCGCTTGCCAGTGCTTTAAAATTTATACAAACCGGCGCATTCAGGCAAATTGCCCCTATTAATAAATTGGATTATGACCAGCAAATGCGCATTCAAAAACAACTGGAACCACTAAACAGGAAGTTGGAAGCGAACCAGTTTTCAGGGATGTTTTTGGAAAGTAAAAATTAAAAATTAAAAAAGGCAAAGGGTTAATGGAAGAGCCGAGATGTTTGGAATATGAAATATTTGAGATCTGTGCTTGTAGCTTGCAACTTGCAACTTGTAGCTTGCAATTTGTAGCTTACAACTTGTAGCTTGCAACTTGCAACTTGTAGCTTGCAGCTTGCAGCTTGCAGCTTGCAGCTTGCAGCTTGCAGCTTGCAGCTTGCAGCTTGCAGCTTGAAGCTTGCAGCTTGCAGCTT
>Ga0209181_10001077_pt1 | contig 48755 bp, 39 predicted proteins | sample MAT05_FD_187208 | JGI IMG/M metagenome (GOLD analysis project Ga0209181, IMG submission 187208) | Freshwater microbial communities from Lake Fryxell liftoff mats and glacier meltwater in Antarctica - MAT-05 (SPAdes) (version 2) | ecosystem: Environmental > Aquatic > Freshwater > Ice > Liftoff... | reverse complement strand
ATCCCGAGAGAAGTCGAGGGATGAGCTGCCGCAGAGCCCCCGTTCATCCCGAGAGAAGTCGAGGGATGAGCTGCCGCAGAGCCCCCGTTCATCCCGAGAGAAGTCGAGGGATGAGCTGCCGCAGAGGTGGGAACCAGGCATCGAGGGCGCATCAGAATCTCCAGGCGAGACGAAGGCGGGCGAGCTGCCCGGGCGAGGCGCCCTGGGGACCCGCGAGCCCGGCCATGGGAAAGAGAACCGCGTACTCGGCGAGCACGTCGAACCCATCGCGGCTCTCCCAGCGCAAGCTCGCGTTGAGCTCGACGCCGAGGTCTTCGGCACCGCCGGGAGTCGACGCCGCGTACAGCGCCCGCGAGTACGTGCCAGACACGCGCGCCTTGAACGACGAGCTGCTGAGGCTCAACAACCGGGTCTGAAGCCACGGCCGGACGTAGATGGCATCGGTGACCGTGCCGATAATCTCGGCGAACAGAATCCGATCGACGCGGTAGTCCGGATGGAAGCGGAAGTTGTCCGCGCGCGTATCGCGGGGAGGATCCACCTGCACTCCATCGAGCTCACCAGGCGCCGGCGGCGAACCTCCTTCTGGAAACGCGCCGAACCCGGGAGCCGGATCTCCACTGGCCACGCCCGCATTCACGCCTCCCTGAAACCTTCCCGCGGGGTGCCCGACTTCGACCTCGGCCGCCGCGGCCCACTGCAGCGACGAGAAAGAATCGCGCAGCAGCACGCCGGGAATCAGCGAGCCTTGCGCGATGTGCGCGAGCACGACGGCGCCTTCCGCTTCGACGCGCACGGACGGCCAGGTGAGGCGCAGCCACGCGTCGAAGGCGGTGCCCTGAAAGCCGCGCGGCACCACCTGCGCCGGAGTAATCGTGACCGGCGTGGTCGTCGCGAGGTACGCGGCCGGCACGTCGAAGTCCTGCCAGCGGTGCGAGACGACGAGCCCGTACTCGAAGGTCGCCTTCTCGGCGCGCCGCCGCCGCTCACGCGAGGCATCGGCCCGCACGTTCATCACCGCGAAGCTGACGGTGCGCACGTCGGCCGACGGCTCGAGCACGAGAGACCGCCGCCCATCCCGGCGATCCGCCAGCGGGCCGACCGCGCTGAAGTCGTAGGCGACAGCCCAGAGGTGCCCCACGAGGGCAGTGACGAAGGCGAGCCGATCGGCCGCGTCGCCACTGTCGCAATCAAGACAGTCACCGCCGTTCGAGAGAATGCCCAGGCCCCAGTGGTTTCCCATGCGGCCGGCGGCGATGTAGCCAATCGGCGTCAGCGCTTCGCCGTACGCGCGCTTGAGCCGGAAGAGCGTGGTCGGCAGCTGGCCGGGCGAGGTCGCGGGAGTCGGCGCGTTGCCGGTGCCAGGGCTGAGCAGCGGCGTCGACCCGAGCACGAGGTTGTCGACAAGGTCCGCCTGAATCTTCACCGCCGCGGCGGCGAAGGGCGCGTAGAGCGCGAGGTCGGTGCGCAGCCGCGTGTCGATGCCGGTGAGCAGCTGCGCGTTGGGGTTTCCCAGCGGCACCGCATACAGCGGGCGTCCCGACGGCGTGAGGCCGCGATCGAGATCGAGGTTGTTCAGCAGCTCGCCGCGCACGCGGAAATATCCGTCGAGCTTCACCTCGAGCTTCTCGCGCGCGAACAGGTCTTCGCCGTGGTCGTCGAGCCCCGCAGCAAGCGCGGCGAGGGGAGCGACGAGCAGCAGCGCGGCGAGCTTCATCGCGCGCCTCCGACGGGGACGACGACGGTGTGCGGCATGGTGTCGAGGATGAAGCGCTCGAGGTCTGCCGTCGACGCAGTGGCGGCTTCGCGCATCGGGAAGTGGCCACAGCGCGGGTAGACGACGAGGCGCGCGTGAGGGAGGTCGTTGGCGAGCCGTTCGCCGATGGCGAGCGGGGTGACGATGTCGTCGCGTCCCCAGAGCAGCAGCGTCGGCACGTCGATGCGTTTGTAGTCGCCTTGAACGTTGGCGAAGCGCTGACCCCGTGCAGCAGCGAGGGCGGCAGCGCGGGTTCCCGGACGACTCAAGGCGCTCTCGACCTCTTCGACCAGCGCTTCAGAGACGAACAGCGGGTCGAAGAAGGCGGTCGCGATGCGTTCGTCGGGGCGCTGGTCGTAGAAGAGGCCGAACAACACCTCGCCGACGCCGGCCGCGCGCGACAGGTGGAAGAACGACGGCAGCTGTTCCTCGTAGACCCACGCGTCGTACAGCGCGAGGCGCGTGACCTTCTCGGGCTCGGTGAGCGCGAGGTCGAGCGCGACGGAAGAGCCCCACGAGTGCGCCACCACCACTGCGCTGTCGATACCGCGTTCTTTCATCAACGCGCTGACCAGCTGGGCCTGCGCGTGCGGCGAGTAGTCGCCCTCGGGTCTGTCGGTCCACCCGAAGCCCTTGAGGTCGAGCGCAATGACACGGTGGCTCTTCGCGAGCACGGGGATGACGTTGGCCCACGCGTCGAGGCTCGAGGCGAAGCCGTGAATGAGGACGACCGCGGGGCCCTGGCCGACGTCGACGTACCGAACGCGCGTGTCGTTGATGGTGACCCAGGTGGCGGTGGCGGGCTCGCCGGGCAGGGCGCCACGATGAAACGACAGACAGCCGGTGCAGGCCAGCAGGCCGAGCAGCGCCGCGCCTCTCATTTGCTGAGCCTGCGGACCTCGGCCGCCGAGCTGAACTCGGCCTGGGTCTCGCCCGCGCTCGAGTTGATGGTCGCGACGGTGCCGAAGCATTCGGCGACGAAGAGGTACGAACGGGTGACGGTCGGCACGAAGCCGATGGTTCGGGTGAGCACCGTCTTGACGCGCAGCACGGGCAGCGGGGCGAAGGGCGTGAGGGCCGCGCCGGTCTTGTCGACGGAAGAGTCGTACTTCTCGGTCTGCGTCCAGAGACTGCCGTTGAGGCGGCCCGACACCGTCGAGGTGGTCGACCACGCGGCGCCGCTGGACATCGGGAAGGCGAGGAACTTCGCCGGCGGCGTGTACGTGAGCTTGGTGGCGGTCAACGAGTCGGTGGGCGAGACGACGCCGCGCAGCAGCAGGCCGTCGGCCGCGACCTCGAAGACGCCGAGCAGCGGGTCGGTGGAGGAAAGGGGGACGGCGTAGGTCGCTCCGGCGAAATCGTTCTCGAACCACTTGCCGGCCAGCGGCTGCGTCTCGACCAGCACCTGCTTGTCGTTGCTGAGCGCGACGTCGAAGTCCCAGGTGGTGCCGCCGTCCGCGGTCACGCCTGCGGTGTTGAAGGTGGCGCTCGTCGCGACCCGGAAGGTGGCGTGAAGGCCCGGGCCCAGCGGCATCTCGGCGCGCGTCACGGTGCCGTCGAAGTTCGGAGCGCACAGCGGGCCGAGGCCACCGCCCGCGCCGCCACCGCCTCCGGCTGCTCCGCCGCCTGCTCCGCCCGCTCCGCCCGCCCCACCCGCCCCGCCGCCCGCCCCACCCGCCCCGCCGCCCGAACCGCCGGCGTCGATGGGGTTGGGGCAGGTTCCGTCGCTGAGGCAGACGCCACTGGCGCAGTCGGCGCCGACGCGGCAGCCCACCTCGGGCGCCGTGCAGGAGAAAAAGGTCAGCGGAAGAATCAAGAGGAGCGTGCGCATGGGGGACGGCCGCTGGCGCTCTACCCTTCGGGGTGCCGCAGGGCAAACCGACGCCGTGTCATGCTGCATCGCACCATCGCGATCGGGTGCGGCCAGAGTGGCGTCGATGTGCGGTCGCAGCATTCCGGGTCGCTGAATGCCCCACTGAGACCCGGGAAGTCAAGCCGACGTGTTGCGCTGCAACATGTCGTCTGGCAGGGTCCGCCGGATGATCGTCAAGAAATACGGGAACCGGCGCCTCTACGACACAGAGGCGAGCCGCTACATCACGATCGGCGAGCTGACCGACCGGATCCAGCGCGGCGCCGAGGTGACGGTGGTCGATGCGAAGACGGGCGTCGACCTGACGACGGTGACGCTGACGCAGATCATCGTCGAGAACCGTGGAGGTGGGCGGCTGCTGCCTGCAGCCCTGCTTCACCAGCTGATTCGCCTCGGAGACGACGCCCTCGCCGACTTCCTCGGACAGTACGTGACCGCGGCGCTCGAGCTCTACCTGCAGGCGAAGCAGAGCGCCCAGGCGTTCACCCCGATGAACCCGTTCGCCGCGTTCAACCCGTTCTCGAGCAGTGGCCTGATGCGGGCGTTCACCGGCCGGAAGCCGTCGAAGCCCGTCGCGGCGCCACCGACCGACGTCGAGCTGCTGCGCCGTGAGCTGGATGAGCTGAAGCGGTCGCTGGGCAAGCGCAAGCGCTGAAACGACAGTTGATGGTGCAGTGCAACATGAAGTGCTTATTCTTGCGCCCGCGCTGGCCGATGGCGGTCAGCCCAAACCAAAGAGCGCAACCCCATGGCTGAGACGACGACGACCCTCCCCGGCACCGAAGTCTTCAAGAAGGCGACTGACGCGTCGCTGAACCAGATGGCGCTGATGCTCGACGAGGGCGCCAGGCTGCAGGCGAAGCTCGTCGCCGCTGGCGCGGAGTCTTTCGAAGGGTCCACCGAGCTCGCGAAGACGTCGACCAAGTACGTCACCGAGCTCTCGGCCGAGTGGGCGCGGCTGTCGATCGAGTCCACGCGCAAGGCGATGGCGATGTTCTCCTGGTAGCCTGCTGTTGCAGTGCACCATGGCCGACCCGTTCTTCCCGAGAGCAGTCGAGGGAAGAGCCTCCTCGGTGGGGCGGGACGCTGCCTGGCGTCGGCCCCGTTCTTCCCGAGAGCAGTCGAGGGAAGAGCCTCCTCGGTGGGGCGGGACGCTGCGTGGCGTCGGCCCCGTTCTTCCCGAGAGCAGTCGAGGGAAGAGCCTCCTCGGAGGGGCGGGACGCTGCGTGGCGTCGGCCCCGTTCTTCCCGAGAGCAGTCGAGGGAAGAGCCTCCTCGGTGGAACATTTGCCGCGGGACACCTGCAAGAATTCGGAAACTCCGCGGGCTTTCTCGCCGTTTCCTCTCCGCGAGGTCGAGCGGGGGAGCCCTGCCACCGCCGGGCGGTGGTGAGACTCCCCCGCCAACCGCTTGATGGACGCTGCGACCACCGCTGGGCGGTGGTGAGAGCGGTTCGCGCCTCCGTCCAGGCCCGACAAAGCTCCAAAGCACCGCCTGGCGATCGGCAGCTGCGTGGTGTTCCTTCCCAACGTTGTTCCGGCTCGCTGGCACCGTTCGTCACGCCCAGGGCCCTCGCGAGCGCGGCGCCGCCGCCTGGCACGGTTGCAGGTGGGCATCGCGATCCCAACCGCGCCCCCCAGATGCTACGACCCGGTGGCGGATGCGACCTGCCCTGCCCCTTCTGCTGTTCCTCGCCGCGTGCGTCACGACCCCGAAGCCCGCGCCCACGGTGGAGGCGACGGCGCCGGACGCCGAAGGCGATGACCTCGGCGAGGGCACCGCGTCCTGGTACGGCGGCGCCTTCGCCGGGAAGAAGACGGCGAACGGAGAGTTGTTCGACCCCAACGCGTTCACCGCGGCGCACCGGAAGCTCAAGTTCGGGACCTGCGTGAAGGTCGAGCTGATCAGCAGCGGCGCGACCGTCGACGTGCGCATCAATGATCGCGGCCCCTTCGTGAAAGACCGGATCATCGACCTCTCGGAAGCCGCCGCCCGGCAGCTCGGGTTCCTCGATGACGGCGTCGGCCGCGTGCGCCTCAGCGAGTGCGTGGCGCCCTGACCCGCATCCCTTGAAGCGCGTCATCCAGCACGCGATCCACAAACCCTTCCGTCAGCGGCGCGTGCCCCATCAACAGCCGGAAGAACAACGGCCCATAGAGCAGATCCAGCGCCACCTCGACGTCCAGGTCGCCCCGCACCTCGCGGGCCGCGATCGCCTGCGTGAGCAACTGCTGCCCTTCCGCACGTCTCGCCAGCACGAAGTGGTTCCGGAACGCCTTCGACAGCTCGGACTCAGCCTCGGACGCGGCAATCATCGACGCCACGTGCCGCCCTGTCGCCGTCGTGAACCTTCGCGCAATCGCCCGCAGCTGCGCGCGCAACCCTTCGAGCGCCGACTTCTTCGCCCGCGCCGACGAGGCCCCCGATTCCGATTCCATCAGCGCCGCCATCGCGACGGCGTTGCGGTCGGGGTACCAGCGATAGATCGTCGGCTTCCCTACTTTGGCGCGCGTTGCGACCGCCTCCATCGTCACCGCGCCGGGCCCGCCTTCAGCCATCAGCGCGCGCGCCGCCTCGAGGATCGCGGCATGCGCGGCTTCACTGCGCGGACGGCCGCGGGGCTTCGACGTCGGCTTGATTGGGTTTTTCATTTACGTTACGTATCGTAACGAAACCAACTCTAACCCAGGAAGAACCGAGATGCCGACCCCAAACCCCGTGCCGCCCGAAAACCAGGAGCTCTCGCCGTACCTGATCGTCAAAGACGCCAAAGCGGCGATCGCCTTCTAGGTGGCCGCCTTCGGAGCGAAGGAACTCTTCCGCCTCAGTGAGCCCAGCGGAAAGGTCGGCCACTCCGAGTTGATGATTGGCCGAAGCCTCTTCTCGCTGGCCGACGAGTACCCCGACTTCGGCGCGCTGAGCCCCGTCTCGATCGGGGGTACTCCCGTCACGCTGCACATCTACGTGCCCGACGCCGACGCTTCCCTCGCGCGCGCCGTCAAAGCCGGAGCGACGGTGTTGCGCCCGATGAAAGACGAGTTCTTCGGCGATCGCATCTGCATGATCAGCGACCCCTTTGGCCACAAGTGGCGCCTGGCCACCCACAAGGAAGACGTCTCGCCGGAAGAGATGCAGAAGCGCATGAATGCGGCGTTTGCGTAGGTTACCGCGGGTCTTGATAAGAAGCCGGCCATGACCGCGAACGCATCGGCTTCGACCAAGCACAACAACTACATCAACGGCGAGTGGGTCGCCCCCATCTCGGGAAACTGGGCTCCGAACCGGAACCCGGCCGACCTCGACGACGTGATTGGTCAATACCCGGTGGCGGGCGAGAAGGACGCGCTCGAGGCGGTCGCGGCGGCGAAGGCGGCCTCTGGGGCGTGGGCGGCGATGCCCGGCCCCGCGCGCGGCCGCATTCTCACCAAGGCGGTCGAGCTCTTCCGCGCGCGCATCGACGACATCGCCCGCATGCTCTGCCGCGAGGAAGGCAAGACGTTCGCCGAGAGCAAGGGCGAGGTGAACAAGGGCATCGCGCTGTTCGAGTTCTATTCGGGCGAAGGCTTCCGCACGCACGGCAAGACGCTGCCGTCGGAGACGAAGTCGATGCTGACCTTCACGCTGCGCCAGCCGCTGGGCGTGGTGGCGTTGATTACGCCGTGGAACTTCCCGTTCGCGATTCCGGCGTGGAAGTCGGCTCCGGCGCTGATTACCGGGAACACGGTGGTGCTCAAGCCCGCGTCGAACACGCCGGGCACTGCCGCGCTGATGGCGCAGGTGCTTCACGATGCCGGCCTGCCGAAGGGCGTCTTCAACCTCGTCACCGGCCCAGGCGGCGCGGTCGGAAACACGCTGGTCGACCACAAAGACGTGCAGGCGGTGAGCTTCACGGGCAGCAACGGCATCGGCCTGGCGCTGAACCAGCGGTGCGCGAAGCGCGGCATTCGGGTGACGGCAGAGATGGGCGGAAAGAACCCGGTGGTGGTGCTCGACGACGCAGACCTCGAGCTCGCAGCGACGGGAATTCTGCAGGGCGCCTTTGGCTCGACGGGCCAGCGCTGCACGGCGACGTCTCGCGTCGTGGTCCAGAAGGGCATCGCGCCGAAGCTGATCGAGAAGCTCGTCGCCGGAGCGAAGAAGCTCAAGGTCGGCAACGGCCAGGAAGCGGGCATCGACATGGGCCCCGCGGTCGACGAAGCGCAGCTGAAGACGGACCTCGACTACATCCAGTACGGGCTGTCGGAAGGCGCGAAGCTGGAGTGCGGGGGGAATCAGCTGAAAGAAGGAGCGCTGGCCCGCGGCTTCTACGTCGAGCCGACCATCTTCACGGGCGTGAAAATCAACCACCGCCTGCACCAGGAAGAGGTGTTCGGCCCGGTCGTCGCGGTCGTCGAAGTGGGCGACTTCGAGGAAGCGCTGCACGCGGCGAACTCGGTGGAGTTCGGTCTCTCGTCCAGCATCTATACGCGCGACGCGAACACGGCGATGAAGTTCGTCGAGCGTTCGGAAGTCGGCATGGTGCACGTCAACAACCCGACCGTCGGCGGGGAAGCGCAGCTGCCCTTCGGTGGCTGGAAGTCGACGGGCGTCGGCGAGCGCGAGATGGCCGAAGAAGGCGCCATGTTCTTCACCCAGCTGAAGACCGTGTTCTTCGATTACACGGGCGCCGCCCGGACCTCGAAGAACTACTAAGCCGTCTTTTCCGTTGCGGCTTCGGGTCATTGGACCATCAACGACCCCGCCGACAGGGGACACCGCCCGGGCTGAGTTACTCGACCGGGGTCGGCGGCTTCTTGTCGGCCTCGATCATCGCTTTCTGGAACTTCTCCCAGTCGCCGAGGGTCCTGAACTGGCTGGGGTCGACGACGGCCTCTTCGTAGCCCTGCACCTTCTTGCCGTCCTTCCCGTCGAGGTCCTTGCGGAACTGCGTCGAGATCGAGCTCGGGTTGTCGTTGTGAACCGTGATTTCGTTCTGCCAGTTCGGGTCGCCCTTCTTGAACTCGCGGCCCGGCCCACCCGTCACCACCGACTTGTCGTTGTTGGCGCCCGCCTGGCTGTTGGCGTGAATGCCGTCTGAGCTCACCGTCCAATGGTTCATCGTGCCCGACGTCTTCGTCTGGTGGAACGTGACGTCATTCGGGCCCGGCAAGCCGCCGCGCGCCTTCAGCATCGCCGCGGCGCAACCAATCTGCGCCGTCGTCGTGCCGTTGGCGCTCGGGTCGTTCACCATGCGCGGCATGCGCTGCTCGGTGCGGTACATCAGCTGCTGCATGTGGGCGACGTCGGTGGGGCTCATCTTCCCCTGTTCCATGTGCTTCAGCGCGAGGTCTTCCTCGGGCTTGCGAAAGGGCTTTCCGTCGGTCGCGAAATCATTGGTGAGGCTGCGCACCGCGTCGGCGTTCGCCTTGCCCTTCGCAGGCGTGTCGCTGGTCATGATCATCGCGTTGGCCATCGCCGCGCCGCCGCAGATGACGTTGAAGTTGTTTTCCTTCTTCGACACCTCATTCACCTGCGACGTCGAACGCATCAGGTGGTTGCGCATGTCTTTATTCGATAGATCGACCTGCTCGTTCTTGCCGATAGGGGCCATCTCTTTCTCGGCGGTCGCGTTCATCTTCACGCCGCCCGAGCCCGCATAGCCGCCGACGATCGCGCTGCGCTGTGCCGACACCGCGTTGTCGAGATCCGGCCGTGGAGCAGCAGACACCTGGTGCGCAACGTACTTGCCCGTCGTCGACATCAGCTTCTTCTTCAGGTCATCGAAGCCTTCTGAGATTCGCGCACCGATACCAGGCGAAGAAGCCGCAGGCGGCGGAGGAGGCGCGGCCTTCTCGATGGGCTTCGCTTCGACGGCACCGCCAACGCTGCTTGTCGAGACCTTCGGACCAATGCCATCGACGCCCAAGGAGAACCTGCCTGGTTTGGAGTGGAGACAGGCATTCTCGACAGCTGCGCGTGCGCGATGCGTAGAAAAGAATGAATCGCACTTCGCGTCGACGGTGAAGCGACAGTGCGAGTTAGCCTTACCGCCGCGTGAACGAACAGGTCACTGGTTCTGAATCTGAACGGGGGTCGCGCTGTTCACCGGCGCGCCTCCCCAGCACAGCACCCCGCCGTCTTCGACAAAGGCGCACGCGTGGGACGCCCGCGCCAATCTGGGTGGAGGACGCGGCCATTCGACCTACGGGCGCTACGGCTTCGGGTGCGCCGAGAGGAAGTTCCAGATCGCGGTGCCCCAGGCGGCGTTGAGCCCGGGAATGTGACCGCTGCCGGTGAGGGTCCAGAGCTCGGCGGCGCCACCTGCAGCGCACGTGAATGCTTCCTTCGAAGTCTCCTGGCCGAGGACGTTGTTGTCGAGGTCGAGCGTGCCGCTGATGCTCTGAAGCGCACCGGTACACCCATTCTTCGTCGCCCAGCCCTGCACGGTCTCGTTCGCGCTCGGGTAGACGAAGCCCAGGTTGGCGCCGCCGTTGTACGCGATGGTTCCGTCGAGCGTCCCGTGCACCTGGAGGACCGCGACTTTGTCGGTCGGCTGGCACTTGCTCAGCGTTTTCCAGTTTGCGCCGGCGAGGCTGACGATGGCGGCGATGCGCTCTGATTTGTCGCAGCCCATGCGGTGCGACATGAAGCCGCCGTTCGAGTGGCCGACCACGAACACGCGCTTCGGGTCGACGCGGAACTTGCTCGCGGCGTCGTCGAGAATCGCAGTGAGGTACTTCACGTCGTCGACAGCGGGCGGCGCGAAGTTGCAGCACGCGTCGGTGCCGTTCCAGAAACGCTTCCCAGTCGAGGCGAGCGTGCCGTCAGGCGTCGCAAGCAGGAAGTGCTTGCTGTCGGAGAGCGCAGTGAAGCCGAAGTAGGTGTTCTGAATGGCGCCGGTCACTCCGTAGCCGTGGAGCAGCAGGACCATCGGCAGGGTTCCACCGTCGTAGCCCACGGGAACGTGAAGGTCGTACGGGCGCGCAGTCAGCAGCGCCTGCTGCTCGGGAGTCAGTCCCCCGTCGCCTGGACCGCCAGCGTCACTGCCGCCGTCGGGCTTCACGCCGCCGTCGCTGCCCGCGTCGAAGCCGGCGCTGCCCCCGCCACCACCGAAGCCTCCGCCCATGTTGAAGCCGCCGCCGAAGCCGCCGAAGCCGCCGCTGCCACCCGCTCCACCGCCGCCGGTGCCGCCGTCGTTGGGAGGCACGTAGGTCTGGCAGCTGCCGTTGAGGCAGAGCTTGCTGTCGGTGCAGGTCGAGCAGGTGTTGGCCGAGGTGCCGCACGCCGCTTCGGTGTTGCCGGACTCGCAGAGCCCGCGGCTGTTGCAGCAGCCGAGGCAGTTGGTCGCGTTGCAGACGCCCGCGGGGTTGGGAGCGCCTCCGCAAGAGAGGACGACGAGCCCGAAGACGACCACCGAAAGGATGCGCATGGGCCACGGCATAGGCGCGCGCCAGCAGTGAATCAACCCCGCCCCGTTGGCGTCTGGTATCGAAGCTTCCATGAAACGCCTCCTTCTTCCTCTGGCAGCAGCGTCACTGATGTTTTCGGGCTGTGCGCTGTTGAGCGAGCTGCTCACCGAGGTGTTTCAGAAGCCGGGCTTCCGCTTCAAGAATGTCTCGCTGCACAACGCGTCGCTGGCGGGAATCAACCTCGATACCGTTTGGCAGCTCGACAACCCGAACACCGTCGGCCTGTCGCTGGCGACCATCGATTACGCGCTCTTCGTCGACAACAAGCAGCTCGTCGCGGGGAAGCCGGCGAAGGGCTTGCAGATTCCGGCGAACGGGTCGACCGACCTGACCTTCCCGGCTGAGATCAAGTTCGCCGACATCGTGCCGGCGATCGAGACGCTGCTGACGAAAGACTCGGCGCTGTGGCGGGCCGAAGGCGTGCTGGGCGTGCAGACGCCGATTGGCATCATTTCCTTCCCGCTGTCGGCAGAGAACACGTTCGAGACGCCGAAGCTGCCAGCGGTGCAGTTCGCTGACCCGAAGGTGACCAACATCAGCCTGCAGGGAGCGACCGTTTCCTTCCCGCTATCAGTGACGAACCGTTCGAGCTTCCCGCTGGACCTGGGCGAAGTGGTCGGCACGGTGTCGATCGCCGGCACGCCCGTGGGCACGCTGTCGACGGGCACGCTGGGCCAGATGGAAGGCAAGGGCGCGCGGCAGGTGTCGCTGCCGCTGACGATCAACTTCCTCTCGGCCGGCAGCGCCGCAGTGAGCGCCGTGAAGGGCGGCAACGCGAACCTGAAGTTCGACGCCCAGGTGAAATCGGGGGGCGTCGCGGTGCCTCTGAAGCTGGATCAGCTCGTCAACTTCGTCCGCTAGAGCAGCTCGTCGTCTTCCGGATCCGGAATGACGTCTTCGTCGTGGTCGAGGGGCTCGTGCGGCTCGTGCACCTCGTGCGGCTCGGCTGCATCACCCGTGACGCGCGCGATGGGCTCGGGACCCGCGTCGCTGGGGGCGACGACGTACCACTGGCGTCCCTGCTGCTGACGCTTGAGCAGGCCTTCTTTTTCCATCGCCTCGAGCAGGCGCGAGAAGGTCGAGAAGCCGTGGTCACGCTCGTCGAAGTCGGGCTGCTTGCGGACGATGGTCTCTTTGATGAGCGACGGGTTGAGGCCGCCGGTGGCGCGCGACAGCAGGCTCGAGACGACCTCGCGGGCGATTGCGGGAACGGCGCGGGCCTTCTTCGGCTCTCTGGGGGCGGCAGGCTCGGTGGACGAGACAGTCGCAGAGGGCGCGGGGCTGCTGTGTGACTTGCTGCCGCGGCTGCTGCTGGAAGAGCGCGACGACGAGTGGTCGCTGCGGCCGCCCTGCCCCTTCAGGTAGAGGAACTCGTCGCACGCCTTGACGAAGAACGGAGACGTCGCTTCCTTCACGGCGAGGCCGATGACGAACCGGTCGTTCTCTCGCAGCTTGTAGGCCAGCGGGCAGAAGTCGCTGTCACCCGACGCGATGACGAAGGTGTTGATGTGCTCTCGCGCGTAGCAGAGCTCGAGGGCGTCGATGACGAGGCGCATGTCGGCGCTGTTCTTCCCAGCGCGGGTCGAGGGCGGAACATCGACCAGCTCGACGCCGAACTCGTGCAGGTGGCTCTTCGCGTCCTTGAAGCGCGACCAGTCGCAGTAGGCGCGGCGGAAGATGACCTTGCCCTTCTCGAGCAGGCGATCGAGCGCGGGCTGCAGGTCGAAGTTCGCCGACGTGATTCCCGTGTTGGTGACGAGGTTCTCGAAGTCGATGAACAGGGCGATGCGGCGTTCCGTTGGAGAGTTCACCGAAGACCTAATGACAGAGCTTCAGATGTCGCGCTCGAAAATCCGGTACGTCTTGATCCGCCGCGCGCCCGTCGCCTGAATGGTGCGGTTGATCAGCTTGTCGTCTTCCACCGTCCAGCCGAGCTCGCCCGCGACGTAGCCCAGCTTCCGCGCTTCCTGCATCGTCTCGACCGCGAGCAGCGCGTCGATGCCGCGCCGACGCCAGCCCTGCTTGATGCCGAACAGCAGCACGCGCAGGCGGTCGATTTTGCGCGTCGCCCACAGCATCTTCGCGAGCCCGACGGGAATCCCGAAGCGAGACAGGTAACCGCCGGTCGTCTTCTGCGCGATGTTGGTGTCGGGCACGGTGATACCGAAGCCAACCGCTTCCCCATTCGCTTCGGCGACCAGGCAGAGCTCGGGGCGCAGCGCGATCAGCGGCCGCAGCCGGCTGACGGCCGCGTCGAACTCGACGTCGGAAATCGGAGCAAAGCCCCAGCCGGGCTTGAGCATCGAGTCGTAGATGTTCTTGATGCGGCGCCTTTCGTTCGTCTCGTCGCGCAGGTCGATGCGGCGCACGGTGATGCCGCCGGCGGTGCGAACGCGGTCGGCGAAGCGCACGACCTTCTCGGGCATCGGCTCGCTGGCGAGCAGCTCGTAGCTCCAGAGGTCCTTGCTCTTGGTGAAGCCGTTCACCTCGAACAGCTTCGCGTAGTAGCGCGGGTTGTACGGCATCATCATCGAGGGCGAACGGTCGAACCCTTCGACGAGGCAGCCGATGTCGTGGTGGAAGGAAACGTTCAGCGGGCCAATCATCTTCTGCGGGCCGCTCAAGCGGATCCACTTTGCGGCGGTCTCGAACAGCGCAGCCGCGATGCCGGGGTCGTTCAGCGACTCGAACATTCCGCAGAAGCCGATGTCGCTGTCGTGGAAGTCGTTGTACCGGCTGTCGTTGATGGCGGCGATGCGGCCGACGACCTTGCCGTTGCGGCGGGCGAGGAAGAAGGCGCCGCGCGCGTGCTGGAAGAACGGGTTGATGCTCTGGTCGATGAACTCGCGGCGCTCGGCGACGATGGGCGGAACGAAGTTGTTGTCGCCCGCATAGAGGTCGAGCGGGAAGCGCGAGAACTCGTCGCGCTGGTGCGGGTTCACCACCTCTTCGATGGTGACGTCGGGCGCGCGCACCGCAAATCGCGGCGGCGCTTCGGCAGTTCTCTTCGCCCCCACCGGCATCAGTTCTTCAACGCCTCGCCTGCAGTCAGCGGCTTTCCATAGACGCGGTACGTCTTGTACTTCCTGGCGCCGAACATCTCGATCGCGCGGTTGACCAGGGTGTTGTCCTCGAGGGTCCACGAAATCTCGCCGCCCTTCCAGCCGAGCTTGCGGGCGTTGAGCCAGGTGTCGAGGAAGAGAACGGAGTCGAGCCCGCGCTTCCGGAAGCCGGCCTTGATGCCCATGATGGCCAGGCGCCCGGTCTTCACCTTGCGCAGCTTGAGCAACATCTTGGCGAGGCCGATCGGCAGGCCAAAGGTGGTGAGCTTGCCGTTGGCGGTCTTGATGGCCTGGTTCGCGTCGGGCAGCGTGATGCTGAAGGCGACGGGCTCGCCCGCGACCTCGGCGATGAGGGTGAGCTCGGGAATCAAGATGAGCTTCAGGTCTTTGGCGAGGTGCTCGAACTCGTGGTCCGTCATCGGGACGAAGCCCCAGTTCTTTTCCCAGGCCGCGTTGTAGATGTCCTTGATGCGCCGGACCTCGTTGTTCCAGTCCTTCATGTTGGCCTGGCGGACGACGATGCCTTCGCGGGCGCGCACCTTGTTGGCGACGCGCTCGACGCGTTCGGGCGGCTTGTCGGCCATGTCGAGCCAGTAGGCGAAGAGGTCTTTGGCCTTCGTGTAGCCGCACGCCTCGAGCAGCGACGCGTAGTACTTCGGGTTGTAGGTCATCATCAGCACGGGGTCAGAGTCGAAGCCGTCGATGAGGATGCTCCACTCGCTGTTGCTGCTGAAGTTGGCGGGCCCGAGCATCTCGGTGAGGCCGCGCGCCTTCACCCAGGTCTCGCAGGCATCTAGCAGCGCCCTGGCGACGCCGGTGTCGTCGATGCACTCGAACATCCCGAACCAACCAATCTTGGTGTTGTGGAACTCGTTGTACCGGGGATCGTCGATGGCGGCAGCGCGGCCGACAATCTTCCCGTTGCGGCGGGCGAGGAAGAGCTCGGTCTTGCCGAACTCGAACCAGGGGTTCTTCTTCTCGTTGAAGATGACCTCGCGATCCATCTGCAGCGGCGGCACGAAGTGGGGGTCGTTCTTGTAGACCTCGTACTGGAAGAGGATGAACTCCTTCTTCTGGGCGGGGGTCGCGACGCGGGTGATGACGACGTCGGAGGCGGGCGAGGGGTTCGACGGGGCTCCAGCCGGCTGGGTTTGCATGGGTGCGGCCTTGTAGGGAAGCGGTCAAACCGTGTCAATCTGAGCCACGTTTGGCGCACTTAATCGCATAGTGAAATCAGCCCTTTGAACGTCGGGGCAGAGTGGCCGGAGCGCTGATCGGGCTGGATCACGGCCGCGCGCGGCCTCTCGAAGCGCATTTATGAGCAACAATCGGCTCGCTCGGCTGCGCATCGACTGCGTCATATTCGCGTTTTTAGACTGGTAAGCCAATGAACTTTATCGTGATTAATGAAATCTGAGACTTGCGCACCCAGATTTCAGACCCCCTGTACGACCGGTCATTGTGTTGACGGGTTTTGACCTTCCAACGTATTCCCTACATCCCATGAAGACCTTCGACTTCCCGACCCTCGTCGCCGCGCTCGATGCCAACAAGGGCCTGACCGACAAAGGGTTCACGTTCCTGGGCCGTGACGGCAACGACATTCACTACTCGTTCGACGGCCTGCGAACCGAGGCGATGCGGCGGGGTGCCTGGCTGCGCAGCAAGGGGATGAAGAAGGGCGACCGGCTGGCGATGGTGATGCCCGACGGTGAGGACTTCGTGCCGACGTTCTTCGGCGCGGTCTGGGCCGGCATCGTGCCCGTGCCCCTTTACCCGCCGCTTTCGCTCGGCAAGCTCGACGCCTACATCGAGGCGTTGATTTCAATCATGACCAAGGCCGAGCCGACGTACCTCGCGACCAACACCAAGCTCGAGGCGGTGCTGTGGAGCGGCGCCGCGAAAGTGAAGTCGCTGCAGGGCGTCATCACCGCCGAGACGCTGCGCACCGACCCGCCTGCCGACGCCGACCAGTCGCCCGCAACGGTGACGGCCGATGACCTCGCCTTCCTCCAGTTCACCTCGGGCAGCACGTCAACCCCGAAGGGCGTGGAAGTGACGCACGGCTCGTTGCGCGCGAACGCGTGGGCCATCATGCGGGACGGGCTCAACACGGACACCGACGTGGATCACGGCGTGAGCTGGCTGCCGCTGTACCACGACATGGGACTCATCGGCTTCGTGATTGCCCCCACGTTCCACCGCGTCGCGTGCACCTTCATTCCGACGATGGCCTTCGTGCGCAACGCGACCATCTGGCTCGACACCATCAGCAAGAAGAAGGGCACCATCAGCTTTGCTCCGAACTTTGCGTACGCGCTGGCGACCAAGCGCGCGAAGCCGGAAGCGCTGGCGAAGTGGGACCTGTCGTCGATGAAGGCTTTCGGCTGCGGCGCCGAGCCCATCAACCCGGCGACGATGAAGGCCTTCGTCGAGACGTTCTCGAAGGCGGGCCTCAAGGCCGAGTCGCTGCTGCCCTGCTACGGCATGGCCGAGGCGACGCTCGCCATCTCGTTCATCTCGCTCGAGGACAAGCTGTCGACCGACGTGGTCGAGAAGGACGCGCTGCAAACCGACCGCAAGGCCGAGCCGACGCATGTCGATGGGCTGGCCGCGCAGAAGGCGGTGGAGTTCGTCAGCTGCGGCAAGACCTTCCCCAACCACGAAGTCGGCGCGTTCGATGACGCGGGCAAGCGCCTGGCCGACCGCCGAGTGGGCGAGCTGTGGGTGAAGGGCCCGTCGATCGCGAAGGGCTACTTCCGCGACCCGATTGCCACCGAGAAGACCTTCGGCGGCGGGTGGCTGCGCACGGGTGACCTGGGCTACCTGGTCGGCGGCAACGTCTACATCACGGGCCGCAAGAAGGACCTCATCATCATCAACGGCCGCAACTGGGAACCGCAGCGCATCGAGTGGATCGCCGACGACGTCCCCGAAGTTCGCAAGGGCAGCACGGTCGCCTTCTCGGTGCCGGGCGCGAACAGCGAAGAGCTGGTTGTCGTCGTCGAGTCGCGCACGCAGGACCCCGAGAAGCTCAAAGAGACCGTGAAGCAGAGGATCAACGAGCTGCTGCAGCTGTCGGTGAACGAGGTGGTCATCGCTCCGCCGGGCAGCCTGCCGAAGACCTCGAGCGGAAAGCTGCAGCGCGCGAAGACCCGCCTGCAGTACCTCGACAAGACGCTGGGCAAGGAAGGCAACCGCTCGCTGGGCAGCTCGGGCGAGAAGGCAGTGCTGGCGAAGCACGTCGCGCTGTCGCTGGTCGGCCGCACCCAGCACCGCGCGAAGAAAGTGGTTCGCCACGCGCTCGAGATCCGCAATACCGCCGACGTCGTCGCGAAGCTGTCTCTGGTCGGTGGCTACGCGAAGTCGCTGGTCGGCCGTTTCTTTTAAACCCTCACCTGGAAAACCAAACCAACCCCATGGCGCAGACCGTAAACGTGATCGAGATGTTCAAGCAGGCGGCCCTCGAAGTGAACGGCAAGAAGCTGTCAGACCTCACCAGCGACACGGTGATTTCGAAGCTGGGCCTCGACTCGGTGGCTGTGATGGAGCTCGTCAGCTACTTCGAAGAGAAGCTGAACATCCGCATGCCGGACGAGGACCTCGCGAAGGTCCAGACGCTGGGAGACCTGGCGTCGCTGGTGAAGCGCCTGGTGCCGGCGGGCACTGAAGTCACCGCCTGATTCTTCATCGCTTGTTTCAAGGGGTGTCACCGTGAGCGTCTCGAAAGTTCTGCAGGAAAAATTTCACCGCGAGTACATGACTTTCTTCGAGCACGCCGAGCGCTCGAGGCGGTGGAACCCGTTCACGGACATCGACTGGGAAGCGGCGAAGAACGCGCCGAAGAACGACAAGCTCGCGCTGTGCACCGAGACCTTCTGCGGCGTCGAGATGTACCTGCCCGACTACGTGAAGGGGCACCTCGACCTCTTCCGCGACAACTTCGCGCGCAGCTGGTTCGCGGTGAACTGGGGCTACGAAGAGAGCAAGCACGCGCTGTCGCTGCGCGAGTTCCTGGTGCAAAGCGGCCACCGCACCGAAGACCAGATGTTCGAGTACGAGAAGAAGATTCTCAGCCAGCAGTGGAAGACGCCCTTCGACACCGGGCGGCAGATGACGGCGTACGGCGCGGTGCAGGAAATGACGACCTTCGTCATCTACAAGAAGCAGCAGGCGCTGTGCGAAGCGGAAGGCCAGACCGCGCTCGCGGGCATCTACAAGCTGATCGCGAAAGACGAGATGGCGCACAAGCGGTACTACGAAATCGTTCTTGGCCACTACCTCGACGATGACCGCGAAGGGACGCTGAAGGACATCGCGACGGTCTTCTATGGCTTCACCATGCCGGCGTACGAGCTGATTCCCGACTACGAGTCGCGGGTCGAAGTGATGCGCACCGCGGGCATCGATCGCGGCGTGTTCCTGTCGGAAGTGTGGGGCCCGATCTTCAAGACGCTGAGAATCTCGCGCCATGACCTGCCCCGCGTGTGGAAGGACCGCGCGAAGGCCGCCGATGCGTCGGTGACGCCGGTGAACCCGGCCGCGAACCTGAACGCATGAGTGACATCGCCGTCATCGGGATGGCGTGCCGGTTCCCCCACGCGAGGGACCTGAACGCTTTATGGCGCGTCATCCGCACCGGCGAAGTCACCTTCGAGGACATCCCCGAAGAACGTTGGCACCACGCGAGCTTCTTCGACGCGACCGACCTTCGCGCGGCCGACAAGACGTACGTGCGCAAGGGCGCCTTCATCGACGGGTACAAAGAGTTCGCGGCGCTGCACTACGGGCTCGCGCCGCGGCGGGTGCAGGTGATGGATCCGCAGCACCGGTTGCTGATCGAAACGGTGCGGCAGGCGATTCAGGACGCAGGCTACGACGGCAAGCCCTTCGATCGCGCGAACGCGGGCGTCTTCGTCGGCGCTTCGGTGTCCGAGCACAAGGACCTGTTGATCAGCCGGGTGCGGGCGCAGCAGCAGATCGACGGCCAGTTCGGCGACAAGCTCTCTTCGGCTGAAGCCGATGCGTTGCGTGCGTCCGTTGCGGACGTCGTTCCGATGCGCGCGTTCAGCATCGCGGGCTCGCTGCTGAACATGGGCGCCGCCAGCGTCTCGCAGACCTTCGACCTGGGCGGCCCGAGCTGGTCGATGGATGCGGCGTGCAGCTCGGCGCTGGTCGCGATTCACGAGGCCGTCATCAACCTTCGCGCAGGCCAGTGCAGCGTCGCCTTCGCGGGCGGCGTGTACCTGAACCTTCAGCCCGACAACCTCATCGGCTTCTCGCGCATCGGCGCCATCTCCCCTTCTGGGGTCTGCCGGCCTTTCGACGCGCGCGCCGACGGCTTCGTGATGGGCGAAGGCGTGGGCATGGTGATGCTCAAAAAGCTCGAAGATGCGCGCCGCGATGGTGATCGCATCTGGGCCGTCATCAAGGGCAGCGGCTGCAACAACGACGGCCGCGGCGATGGGCCGATGACGCCGCGCCCCGAAGGGCAGATTGCCGCGATGGCGCGCGCCCACAAGGACGCCGAATTTCCGGTCGAGTCGATTGGCTTCGTCGAGACCCACGGCACCGCGACCACCGTCGGCGACGCCACCGAGGTCGGCGCGCTGAAGACGTTCTTCGAAGCGCGCGCGAAGCAGCCGGCCACCGAGCCGTACTGCTACCTGTCGAGCATCAAGGCGAACATCGGCCACACGATGTCGGCCGCGGGCGTGGCGGGCTTCATCAAGGCGGCGCTGGTGCTTCACCACCGCACAATTCCTCCGCAGCCGTCTTGCGAGGAGCTGAACCCGAAGCTCGAGCTCGAGCGCTCGCCTTTCAAGATTGCCCAGGCCGCCACCGACTGGAAGCCGGCCGCGAAGCACCCGCGCCGCGCCGCCGTGTCGAGCTTCGGCTTCGGTGGCACCAACGCACACGTGCTGCTGGAAGAGACGCCGGTCGTTGCGTCGTCGGAAGTCGAGCAGCCCCAGCTGTTCTGTCTCTCGGCTGCCACCGAGCCGCTGCTGCGCCGCTATGCCGGGGAAGTCGCCGAGCAGGTGCAGGCGCTGCAGCAGTCGTGTGCCGACGTCGCGCTGACCCTCGCGCAGCGGCAGACCTTCGATTTTCGCCTCGCCATCGTCGCCCAGGGGCGTGACCAGCTGGTCGCGCAGCTTTCCGCTTTTGCGAAGGGCGATGGGTCGGCCACTGTCATCTCAGCGCCAGAGCTCCGCCAGGTCGCCTTCCTCTTCCCCGGCCAGGGCGCCCAGCGGGTCGGGCTGCTCAAAGACCTCGTCACCCGCTTCCCTGCTTTCGCTCACCGGCTCCAGGCGCTCGACGCGGCAGTGCAACGTGACGTCGGCACCTCACTGATGGCGGCGCTTTACCCGGCCGAGCCCTACGACGAGACCGCGGCGCAGGCGCTGCTCACCCGCACCGAAGTCTGTCAGCCGGCGATGGCCGCGCTCGGCCTCGCGCTCGGCGAGTGGCTCAAAGAGCTGGGCGTCGTCCCTTCCGTCGTTCTCGGTCACAGCCTCGGCGAGTTCGTCGCGTCGTCAGTGGCGGAAATGCTGCCGGGCGAAGACGCCGTGAAGCTGGTCGCGCGCCGCGGCCTGCTGATGAACAAGCTCGGCCTCAAAGACCCCGGAGCGATGCTCGCCGTCATGGCCGACCGCGCTGTCGTCGAGCCGCTGCTGTCGGGCCTCTCGAACGTCTACCTCGCAAACCACAATCACCCGACCCAGCTGGTGCTGTCGGGCCAGACCCCGGCGATCGCCGCCGCGAAGAAGAAGCTCGAGAGCAACGGGCTGAAGACGGCGCCGCTCGACGTGTCTCACGCGTTCCACTCGCCGCTGATGGAAGGCGTCGACGACGGCATGCGCCGCATCGTGTCGCGGCTCGAGCTGACGCCGTCGTCGATTGCAGTCGCCTCGTGCATCTCGGGCGGGCTCTACGGCTCTGTCGACGAAGCGCGCGACATCTGGGTGGACCATGCGACCGCTCCCGTTGATTTCGTCGCGGCGCTCGAGACCGTGGCCGGCACGGGCGCGAGGCTCTTCGTGCAGGTCGGTGCGGGCAACACGCTGTTGTCTTTCGCGCGCGGCGTCGCTCCGAAAGAGAGCGCCTTCTTCTCGCTCGCGACCGCCGACGGTGGCGACGCCGGGGCGCAGCTGCTGAGCAGCCTCGGCCAGCTGTGGTCGCGCGGCGTCCCGCTGAATCCCGCCGCGCTGCTCGCGAACACCACGGCCCGGTTGGTGATGTTGCCGCCGCTGCCACTCGAGACGCAGACCTACTGGGGCATCGAACGCCCTGCCCAGCGTGCCCCTCGGGCTGCGACCCCCGCCAGAGCCGATGCGCCGCCTTCTGCGCGCGTCACCACCCAGCCGACCAGCAAGACCGGAGCTCCCATGGATTCCCTCGTCAGCCTCTTCCGCGAGCAGATGGCACTGCTGACCCAGCAGGGCGAAATCTTGAAAGCCCAGGCCGCGGCGCTGCAGGCCGTCGCCAGTGGCAACCCGCAGGCAGCCGCTTCGCTCGCGCAAGCGCAGACGACGCCCATCGTGGTGAAGGCTCCGAACTTCTCGAACATGGTGGCGCAGAAGGAGCCGAAGCCCGCGCTGGTGGTCGAGGATGTGCGGCCCCAGGTCGCGGCAAAGATTCTCGCGTCGATCGCGCGCATCAGCGCCTTCCCGGCGGCGGCGCTGAAGATGGAACAGGCGCTGACCGGTGAGCTCGGCTTCGACTCGCTGATGCTGGTCGAGCTCGACGGCGATGTCGCCAAGGCGTGGCCGAAGCTGGGTGGCCTGCCACGTGAGCTCTTCAACAAGACGACCACCATTGCGTCGGTCATCGACCACGTCGTCGGCGCGCTGGCGAAGCCGGCCGAAGCGCTGGTCGAGAACAAGTCCACGGCCCCCGTGTCGCGCTACGTCCCGGGTGCGGTTGCGGCGCCGCTGCGCGCGCTTCGTGAGTCGACGCTGGGCTTCGACGGCCCGGTGCTGTTGACCGTCGACGCCCACGGCGTGGCGAAGGCGTTGGCGGCGCGGCTGACTGCGCGCGGCGTCGAAGTCGTGTCGGGCGACGGCAGCGAGAAGGGCAAGTTCGCCGGCGTCATTCACCTCGCCGACCTCACGGCGCGTGACAGCGATTACCGCGCGGCGTCGAAGCGCGTGCTGTCGCTGGCGAACAAGGTGGGCCCAGAGTCGAAGCTGTTCGTGACGGTCGCGGGCCTCGGTGGCCGGCTGACGGCGGCGGGCGGTGGACGGGAAGCGTTGGGCCAGGTCGGGGCGTTGGCCTTCACCCGTGCGCTCGCGCAGGAATGGCCGGACGCAGCGGTCAAAGCGATCGACGTCGAGCTCGCGTTGGGAGCCGAGGCGATTGCACAGGCGTTGTTCGACGAGCTCGCCTCGGGCGATCGCTGCGTCGAAGTCGGCTATTCGAGCGGCGGCCGCGTCACGACCGAGCTGAAGGAGCTCAAGGTTTCTGGCCCCGTTGCTTCCGCTCTCGACGCGCAGTCCGTTGTGCTCGTCACGGGCGGAGCGAAGGGCCTCGGTCTCAAGTTCGCCCGCGCGCTCGCCTCGAAGTACCGCTGCGCCGTGGTGCTCGCGGGACGTTCGACGGTCAGCGACGAGACGACGAAGGCGATCGCCGCGGTGAAGGCCGACGGTGCGCGCGAGTGCGGCTACCAGGTCATCGACGTGCGCTCGACGAAGTCCGTCTACGACGGCGTCGCGGCGGTGAAGGCTGCGTACGGAAAAATCGACGCCATCGTTCATTCGGCTGGCGTCATCGCCGACTCGGTGGTGGCAAAGAAAGACGCCGCGGGCCTCGACGCGGTCATCGAGCCGAAGGTGGGCGGCGCGCTCGCGCTTCTCGATGCCACTTCCGCGCTCAAGCTCTTCGTCGGCATCGGCTCATGGGCGGGCCGGTTCGGCAACGCGGGCCAGACGGACTACGCGTCGGCGAACGCGATGCTGGCAGCACTCTCGCAGCGGTCGCGTGCGTCGCTGCGCTGCGTCACCATCGACTTCCCGCCCTGGGAAGACAGCGCGATGGCCCAGAAGATTCCGCAGTTCAAGAAGCGCGAGATGCTCGAGCAGGGCATCACCTTCCTCAACGACGAAGAAGGCATCGCCAGCTTCCTCACCGAGGTCGAGCGCGGCTCGGGCGAGGTGTTGATCGGCCGCGAAGTGACGGCGCCCCGCGCGCACCACGTCTCGCGCTTCGCGGTGACGAAGCAGAACCACTTCTACCTGGGTGACCACCAGATGGCCGGGCAGCGCGTGATGCCGCTGGCGGCGGCGGTCGACCATGTCGCGGCTGCGGCGCTCGACGCGAAGGGCGGCGCGACCAGCTTCACCGTCGAAGACTTCAAGCTCTTGAAGCCGGTGCTGGTCAACGACACGCTGTGGATGGGCGCGGAAGTGAAAGAAATTGCCGACGGTGCGCAAACAGTCACGCTGCGACAGGGCACGACCGACAGCTACCGCGGCGTCGTCAAGCCAGCCGTCGACGAGAAGGACCTCGCGAAGGTTCCGCAGGTTCCCGCTTACGACACGCTGCCGCTGTCGCTCGAGTCGTTCTACAGCGACTTCACTTTCCACGGCCCGAAGCTGCGCGGCATCGTCAGTATCGAAGGCCTCACTGATACCGGCGTCAGTGGTTGGGTGAAGGGCAACCGTCCTGCCGACTGGGTGAAGGAGCCAGCGCGCAACGAGTGGACCATCGACCCGCTGCTGCTCGACTCGAGCTTCCAGCTCGCGGGCTACTGGGCGTGGGTGAAGCACCAGCGCGCGGGCTTCCCCCTGGGCTTCAAGCGGTACACCCAGCTGCACCCGTTCGGCTCGGCGCCGGTGCTCTGCAGCGCGACGTTCGAGGCGGCGACTGGCGACGTGATGCGCGGCACGCTGGCGTGGACGGATGCGTCGGGCAAGCTGCTCGCGGTGATGGAAGGCGTCGAGGCCGAGTTCAAGCAGCGCGACCCGCAATTTGTCGCCGCCGCGGCGAAGAAGTCCGAGCCCATGCCCGATGCAGCGCCCCCCGCGCGCGTCGGTGAGGCCGAGCCGTCGACGTACCAGTTCGACAAGTTCCCCGAGTACGAGGACCTTCAGGAACGCATCCAGATGGCGGCCGCGTTCGGTTTGAAGAACCCGTACTTCAGCGTGCACGAGGCCATCTGCGGCGACACCACCGTGGTGAACGGAAAGGAGATGATCAACTTCTCCTCGTACAACTACGTCGGCAACTCAGGCGACCCGGTGGTCTCGGGCGCAGCGAAGGCGGCGATCGACAGGTACGGCACGTCGGTGTCGGCGAGCCGCGTCGCGTCGGGTGAGAAGCCGCTGACCGGTGAGCTCGAGCGCGAGATGGCGCGGTTCTTCGGCACCGAGTCGTCGCTGATTTTCGTCTCGGGCCACGCGACCAACGTCACCGTCATCGGCCACGTCGTCGGCCCGGGCGATTTGATTCTTCACGACGCGCTCGCGCACGACTCAATCATCGGTGGCGCGAAGCTGTCGGGCGCCAAGCGCCGCCCCTTCCCCCACAACGACTACGACGCGCTCGACCGTGCGCTGACGTCGCTGCGGCCGCACTACCGCCGCGTGCTCATCTGCATCGAAGGCACCTACTCGATGGACGGCGACATTCCTGACCTGCCGAAGTTCATCGCGGTGAAAAAGAAGCACCAGGCGCTGCTGCTGGTCGACGAGGCACACTCGGCCGGCGTCATCGGCAAGACGGGCCACGGCATCGGCGAGTACTACGACGTGGTGCGCAGCGACGTCGACATGTGGATGGGCACGCTCAGCAAGTCGTTCGCGAGCTGCGGCGGCTACATCGCGGGCACGGCGGCGCTGGTCGAGTACCTGAAGTACACGACGCCTGGCTTCGTCTACTCGGTCGGCATCAGCCCTCCGAACGCAGCGGCGGCCCTCGCCGCGCTGCGGCAGATTGAAGCCCACCCCGAGCGCGTGAGGAAGTTGCAGGACAACGCGAAGACCTTCTTGAAGCTGCTCAAAGACCGGGGCATCGACACGGGCATGTCGAAGGACTCGGCCGTCGTCCCTGCCATCGTCGGCAACTCGGTGCTGTGTCTGCAGCTGTCGGACTCGCTGAAAGACCGCGGCATCAACGTGCAGCCGATTCTCTACCCCGCGGTCGAAGAGCACCTCGCCCGCTTGCGCTTCTTCGTCAGCTCGCTGCACAGCGAAGAACAACTGAAGAAGACCGCCGACATCGTCTCGGAAGAGCTCAAGCGGCTCACCCGCGAGATGGAAGCCGTCGCCTAAACTCTCACCACCCGAAGGGAACTCAAAGATGACCTCCACCCGCGAAGAAGTCGAAGTCGGTTACGACATCTCGAACGAGTTTTTCCGTCTCTGGCTCGACGAACGGATGCACTACACGTCGGCCGTCTACGACGAGAAGAACACCACGCTGGAACAGGCGCAGGTGAACAAGAGCCGGATTCTGGCGGACTTCGCCGAGGTGACGCCGGACTCGCTGGTGCTCGACGTCGGCTGCGGCTGGGGCGCGAACCTCGAGTACCTGGCGCTCGACCGGAAGGTGAAGCGCTCGCACGGCATCACGCTGTCGCGCGCGCAGCACGAAGAAATCATGGCGCGGAAGCTGCCGGGCGTGACCACCTGGTCTGTCGACTACAAGGACTACGCGCCGGCCGAGAAGTACGACGGGCTCATTTCGATTGAGATGATCGACCACCTCGTCTCGCCGAAGCAGCAGCAAGAAGGCCTCGCCGTCCCCATCTACCGCGAGTACTTCAACAAGCTCGCGACGTGGGTGAAGCCGGGCGCGTGCTTCGGCTTCCAGGCGATTCTTCGCAACCGCGTGCCCCGCACCCGCAAGGACCTCGAGGACTTGAAGTTCACCGCCGACGTCATCTTCCCGGGCGGCCTCAACCCTCGTCTCGAAGAGCTCGTCACCGCATGCGGCCAGAGCTGGGAAGTCGTCGAGCTGAAGACCCGCCGCGAGGACTACGGCAAGACGACCGCCGAATGGCTGCGTCGCTTCCGCCTCAATGAAAAGAAAATCAAAGAGAAGTGGGGCGCGATGAAGATGTCCGACGGCGGCACTGTTTGGGACAACTACGAGCGCTACCTCTCGACTTGCGTCCGAGCGTTCGCCAACCACTGGTCGTCCGACGTGCAGATGAAGCTGCGGCACATCGCCTGATTCAGCTGCTCGGCGCATCGGTGCTGGCGCTGCGGCGGGCCGACGTGGGCGCCGTCGTGCTGGGCCCTCGAGAACAGAAGGTGCTCGAGGAGTTTCTTCAGTGGCCGCTGCGCGCCGACGAGTGGCGCGCCGGCCGCTTCGTTGCAAAGGAAGTGCTGCGGCTCGGGTTCGGCCTCGAGTCATCACGGGTCGAGATTCTTCCCGCCGAATCTGGAGCGCCGGTGCTCTATGTCGACGGCGCCGTGTCCCCTTCCCTCTTCCTCAACCTCAGCCACACCACCCGCTGGGTCGTCGCGGCGGTCGCGCCTTTCGCGGTCGGAATCGATGTGGCGGATGACGAGGACGGCGCGCGGCTGCCGCGGATTGCGAAGCGCGTGTTCTCGGAAGGTGAAGCCGAGGCGTGTGGTGCGCATGACAGCGTCGCGAACCAGGCCGCGGTCTGGGCGTTGAAGGAAGCGGCGCTGAAGCTGCGCATCGGTGGCGTGTTTTCTCCTGGGGCGCGCAGTGTCAGGGTGCTGTCGCTCACTCCGCCGCGGGTCGAGGACCCGAAGCTGCAGGTCGCGCTGCTGCGGTTGGACGGAGCGGCGGTCGCTGTCGCGCGGGAAGTTTCATGAAGGCGCTGAAAATCGCGGTGCCGGTGCTGATGATTGTCGGCACGTTCGCGGCGTGGCGATTCTCGGGCGTCGGCGTTGATGCTCCAGCAAAGGTGACGGTGGTCGACGCGGGCCCGGTGCGGTTTCTCAAGGGGCAGACGCACGCGCACTCGAACAAGTCGGGAGACAGCCAGACACCGCCGGACGTCGTGGGGCGCTGGTACTCCGAGCATGGCTTCGACTTCGTGGTGCTCACCGACCACAACTTCGTCACGCAGCAGGCGGCGGTGAACGGCACGCTGATGATTCCGGGTGTCGAGCTGACGCAGAACCTCGAAACGTGCGAGCCGCCCCCACCGCCGGGCATGGGCTGTCTGCTGCACGTGAACGCGCTCTTCGTCGAACCAACCAGAGCAGCGGCGATGGGTGCGGCGAAAGAGGCAACGCGGCTCGGGCTCTTCACCCGCGCGTTGAAGACGACCGAAGCGATGAACGGGCTCGCACAGCTGAACCACCCGAACTTCCAGTACGCCGCCGACGCGAAGACGTTGGCCGAGCTCACGCGGCGTGGCGCGACGTTTCTCGAGGTTGCGAACCAGGCCAGCGACTCGAACAACAGCGGCGACGCGACGCACCCGAATACCGAGGCGCTGTGGGACGCAGTCTTGAGCGAGGGCTTGACGATTTACGGCACGGCCACCGACGACGCGCACCACTACGACGACGCCGAGACAGCGAAGCCTGCGTTTCCGGGTGACCTGGGCTTCGTGATGGTCCGGGCGAAGAAGGTCGCGGCGTCGATTCGGGACGCGATGGCGCGCGGCGACTTCTACGCGTCGACGGGCGTCTTGTTCCGGAAGCTCGAGGTGACGCCCACGGAAATCGTCATCGAGACCGACGCCGACGCGGACTTCCGCTGCGTGGGCCAGGGCGGCAAGATTCTCTCGCAGCAGTATGGGCGGCAGGCGCGGTGTGGGGTTCCGGCCGAGGGGTACGTACGTGCGGTGGCGACCAACTCGGCTGGCAAGAAGGCCTGGAGTCAGCCCGTGCGCGCCGCCACAATGCCGCCGTGAGCAGAGCGTGGATTACCGCGGCGATCATCTTCTTCTTCGCCTCTTGCTGTTTCGGCGGGCTGGTAATGGCCGGCTTGAACGGGCCCGAGGGCCTGGGCAGCGCGGAGTGGAAGAAGACCTTCGACCGGCCAGACGCCGGCCGATGATGATGAAGCCGCACCAGTTTCGCGATCGCGCGCCCCGCATCGCGCAGGGCCTGTACCTGGGCTTCGGAGCGCTCTACCTGGTGCTCGGCCTCGCGCTCGGGCTGCGCGGCGTGCTGATGGCGTGGCTCGGCGTGAGCCTGCTGGTGATGGGCGTCTCGTACTCGCTGAACAGCGCGCGGCTGCTGGGCAAGCGCAGCAACGGCACCTTCCACCCGTTGGCGATGGTGGTGCACTGGGTCTACTTGTTCACCGCCTGGGCCGCCTGGAAGAACCGGCGCATCGAAGACGCGTGGAATGAGGTCGCTCCAGGGATTTTCGTGGGGCGCATGGCACCGAAGGACAAGTTTCCGCCCGGGGTAACGCTGGCGATCGACATGACGTGCGAGCTGCTCGCACCGATGGCGGTGCGTGAGTCCGAGTACCGGTGTCTGCCGACGCTCGACGGCACGGCGCCCAGTGAAGGTCCATTTCGCGCGCTGGTCGCCGAAGCCGCGAAGCACCCGGGGCCGGTGTTCGTCTTCTGCGCCGCCGGGCACGGAAGGTCGGCCACGATGGCCGCGGCGATCATCGTCGCGCGTGGCCTCGCGAAGAATGCAGATGAAGCGGAGGCGATGATGCAGGCGAAGCGCCCCCACGTCGGCCTTGGCGCGGCACAGCGGGCGCTCGTCCATCGCACCGCCGGCTAAAGCGCCGACCCGTTCATCTAGAAGTGAACGGAACTCCGTGGTCCGTGGTGCCCACTCAGCGCGCGGTGAGCTCCTTCGCGACGACGTCGGCGCCGTAGACGGTGCGCAGCGCGTTGAGGATGAGCTCTGCGTGAACGGCGGTGGCGCGGTTCTCGCGGCCGTCGTACCCGAAGTTTCCGCCCAGCGACTGCAGGTTGCCGTCGAACACCAGGCCGACGACGTCGCCGTTGCGGTCAACCAATGGAGAGCCGGAGTTGCCGCCGATGATGTCGTTGGTGGTGATGACGTCGAAAGGCGTCTCGGGCTTGAGCTTCTTCTGCGCGGCGAGCCAGGGCTCTGAAGCCGCGAAAGGGAACTTGCCGGTGAGCCGGGTGTAGAAGCCGCCGACCGTCGTGTACGGCTTCACCGCGCCGTAGCCCTTCACCGCGCCGTAGCTGAGCCGCAGCGTGAACGTCGCGTCGGGGTAGCCCTGCGTGCCGTACGCGACCCGCCGGGCCTCGCCGACGAGCTCGAAGCTCTTCTTCAGCACGGCGTCGACGGTGTCCTCCGACTTCTTCCGCACCGCGCGCGCCGCCGGGTCGAGCTTCTTCGCGAACACCAGCAGCGGGTCGGCGTCGATCGCCACCTTTCCTTCGAGCACGTCTTTGCGGAAGGCCGCGTCGTCGAGCTTCGTCGCGCCAATCAGCTCGGCCGCGAGGTCATCGGGCGACTTGTTGCCGAGGACTTCGCGCACGAAGGAATCATCGGCTCCGAGCAGGTTGCGCATGCGCGTCAGCGACCAGCCAAGCATCGCCTTCTCGAGGTCCTTCGAGACGGGCGCAGCGCCCGTGAGCTGCTGCACGAGCACGGGCTTCCGCGCGTCGGTGTACTCAGCCAGGCGCTCAGCGGCGGGCTTCTTCGATTCCTCGGCGTTGCGAACGAGCAGGCGCGCGTACGAGAAGAGCTCGCCCGACGTCGCCTCGCTGCCTTCCTTGAAGCGCAGCTCGCCGTAGATGGGGCGCAGGTCGGCCATCGCCTTCGCGATCGCGTCCCACGCCCCGGTCGATTTTTCAGGAGCCTTCGCGCGCAGCGCCGCTTCGTCGGCCCGCTTCTTCTCGAGGAACCCCGGAGCGACCAACGCCTCGTGCCTTCCCCGCAGCGCCTTCAGCGAGTTCTCTACCGACCGCAGCTTCGACCGCGCCACCCGCGTGCGCTCGACGTCGCCGCGCATCCACTCGTCCATTCGCCCGCGCAGCTCGCTGAGGTACAGCAGCGACCACGGCAGACCCACGTCGCGCTGGAACTCGAGCTGGGCGACGGTGCGGTTCCGCTCGGTGCCGCCCGGATGTCCCGACGTGAAGACCAGGTCGTTTTCCTTCGCCGGCTTCTTCGCGAACTTCAGCGCCTCGGGGCTCTTGCGCGGCTTGCCGTCTTCCCACACGCGCAGGAACGCCATGTCGACGCCGTAGCGCGGGAAGTTGAAGTTGTCGGGGTCGCCTCCGAACGCGGCCATCGAGAACTCGGGCGCGAACACCATGCGCACGTCCTGGAAGCGGCGGTAGGTGTAGAGGTGAAACGCGGCGCCGTTGAACAACGTGACCAGGTCGCAGCGCAGCTTCGTGTCGCCCTTCGCGCATTCCTGCTCGACCTTCGCCTGCTCGGCCTTCAGCGCCTTCTGGTAGTCGGCGCCGGCGAGGTCCTTCGTCGCGGCGAGAACGCGCGCGGTGACGTCGGTGATGTCGGTGAGCTGATTCGCTTCAATCTTCGGGCAGCGCTCTTCCTGCTCGCGCGTCTTCGCCAGGAACGGAATCGTCAGCAGGTCGCGCTGCGGCGTCGAGAGGTCTTCGAGGCAGCTGCGAATGCAGTGGTGGTTGGTCATCACCAGGCCATCGGCCGAGACGAAGCTGGCCGAGCAGCCGTTTGCCAACCGCAAAGAGCCGAGCCGCACGCGCTGCAGCCACGCCGCATCGGGAGCAAACCCGTACGCCTGCTTCACTGCCGCCGCCGGGAAGTCGTTGTACAGCCACATGCCCTCGTCGGCCTGCGCGGCCGCGGAGCTGAAAAGAATCGCCAGACAGAAGGAACGCATGGGCGCGCCTTATAGCGTGCCGCACTGCCGGCACACGCCAGTCGCCCGACGCTTTTCAGTGCTCGACGTCGGTGCGCTTGCTCAGCGCGTTGACGTCGCTTGAGACCCGCGCCGGCATCAGCTTTTCGTACTCCGCAGGAACCTTCGCCGCTGGATCCACTCTTTCAGGTCGGCGTCGTCACGCCTTGGCGATGAGGTTGAAGATGTCTCGGCCGTCTTCTAGATTTATGCGCATGAAGCATGCGCATCAGAAGCAAGCGATCAAACGGCGCCCGACCAACGTCTCGTTGCGTGCCGACCTTGTCGAAGCAGCCCGCCTGCTGAACATCAATCTCTCGAAGGAGTTGGAGGCGCGGCTGGAAGTGCTCGTGAGTGAGGGGCGAGCAGCTCAATGGCGAAAGGAAAATCAGCGCGCGATCGCCGCCTACACCAGGTACTTCGAGAAGCACGGCGTCTGGAATGAGGACGTGCGCGGGTGGTGAGGCGCCGCTTCGATGTGTTTCGGAACCTCAATCCAAGAAGCAACCGAACGGTTCCCTACGTGGTTCTATTGCAGTCAGAGTTGCTGGACGAGCTGCCGACCCAGGTCGTCGCCCCACTCGTGAGGTCGAGCGCCCTCGGCGGCAAGGCGGCTGCGCGGCTCAACCCCCAGTTCGAGGTCGACGGAGAGATCGTCTTCATGTTGACCCAGCAAGTCGGCGCGGTTCCAACCAGTTCGTTGTCGAGCCCAGTCTCGAGCCTCAGCCAGAACCGCGACCTCATCGTTGCTGCGCTCGATTTTCTCTTCAGCGGAATCTGACCGCCGCTCTACAGCGCGCCGCACGGCCCGCACACCGCGGGGCGTTCGTCCTCGAGCGGCAGGCACGACTCGCAAAGCTGCTCGCGGCACTGCGTGCACTGCTTCGTCTCGGCATGCGCGAGGCAGCGGGTGCAGACGACGAGCACTCGAATGTGGACGTCGGTCGGCGCCACTGCATCTGGCACCCATGCGTCGGGCTCGTCCCACTGCTCGTCGGCTGCTTCGACGTCTTCGTAGTCGGGCTCTTCCTCTTCTTCCCCTTCCGGCTCGGGCACCGCGGGCTCTTCAGTGAGCAGCGGCGGCAGCTCGGCCCCGCGTCCCAGCGGCTTGCCGTGGAGCACCAGCGGCAGCGACTCATCAATCGCGTCGAGCATGCGATTGACTGCGTCGAGGCCCGGGTCGAAGCCGAGCATGTGGTCGAGCATCGACCGGACAAGCCCGTCGCGCTGGTAGTGACCGCCTTCATTCTTGTGCGCCGCAGCCAGCTCGACCCGCGGCCGCGCGCACTTGCCGGGCGGCTTCTCGACCACCGGGCCCCCGAACACGAGGCCTCGCGTCAGGTCATTCGAGCTCGAGACGGTGAAGACGCCGCACCGCACCTGGCGGGCTTTCGCGATGGCGTGCGCGAGAAAAGAAGGCAGCAGGGCCGCGCTGGTGTCGTCGCTGTGCAGCCGCACGACGGTGACCGCGCGACCGGGAAGACGCACAGTCCCGGGGAAGGCGATCAGCTGCTCGCAGCGGCATTCCTGCGCCAGGCGAATCAGCACCGCGCGGCTCTCTGCATCGAAGTGAGGCGTGTCGAGCACCAGCCACGCCGTCTCGAGCCCTTCGGCGTGCACGACTTCGGTGACGCCCGGCAGCGCCACGACGAGGCGTGCTTCGGGCTCTGGATCCTGATTCAACAACAGGCGCGTCGGCAGCTGGCCAATCGCGAGCGCGTCCATCGACTCGATCGGCATCTGCCCATCGGCAGCGACGAAGGCGAGCTTCGGAGAATTGGCGTGCGCCGAGAGGACGTCGAGCGCGCGGCCGTCGAAGCGTTCGAGCCGCAGCTCGCGAAGCTTTGGAGGAAGGTTGTCCAGCAGCGCCTCGAGCTGTTCCGGGCTTCCGTGTTCGAGCGTCAGCGATTGAAGGCGGGTCGCGAGGCTCCAGTCGAAGGCGGGCGGGTCGCCGTGCGGCAGCGCGAGGTCCAGCCGGGTGAGGTTCGGCAGCGCGAGCACCACCTTCGGCTCAATCTGGTGTTTCGGCGAGCCGAGCCTCACCGTCACCGTCTGCCAGCTGGCACCTTCGATCAATGACGACCAGTCTTCGTCCGGCACGTCGGGCCCGGTCATCATCGGGTTCAACACCACGGCGCGCAGGAACTTCGCCGACGGGTGGACGACCAGCGCCTCCAACGCCGCGCGCGTGTCGACCTCGGCGGAATAGAGGAAGCCGCGGAGCCACACCGCCTTGTCGGCGTGCTTCAGCAGCTCAGGGCCCAGCAGCCAGTCTTTGTTCGCCTCGAAGAAGGCACGCTCGGCCTTCGCGAGCTGCGGGTTCGGCGACGCTTCACGTGCCAGCTGCAGGCCGACCCACTGGCCGCGCGGGTCTCCGTCGGCTTCCAGCGAGTCGCCGTAGATGCTCCAGACTTGCAAGTCGTCTGGCGCTGCACGCACCGCCCCTTCCAGCTTCGAGCTCACGGCCTCTTCAACGCCCGGGCGCGCAGAAATGCGAAAGCAAAGAAGGCACAAAGTGGTCCGGGCGAGGCGCCGCAACCGCAGCCCTTCGGAGCAGGGGGCGTGATGGTGCCAGCGTCCGGCGTCATCGGCACCGTCTCGTCGAAGTACGCGCCGCACGCCGGGTCGCCCGGGTCGTCGGCCAGGGCGAGCACGTAGGCACCGGCGCCGAAGCCAATCATCGGGGCGTTGAACTTCCACGCCCCCGTCGTCTCGTCGAACGTCTCGGGAATCACGCGGCCGTTGGCGAGCGCCTGCGACGTCACCCACGCGAGCAGCGCATCGGCGCGGGCCGCGTTTCCGTTGCGGCGCATCGCGATGGCGCCGCGGAGATCCGTGAACACCCACTCGGCGCTGTCGTACTCGCTGCCCCACGGCGAGAGGTCCACCTTTCCAGGGTGGTCGGTGCGGTCATCGTTGCGCGACCAGCCCGGGCCTTTCGTCGCGCGCAGCTTCGACTCCATTGCAGCGAGGGTGGCGGTGGCGATCCGGCCCTTCGGGTCGAAGAGTCCCAACGAAATTGCCTCGAGCGCCGCGGCGTCGAAGTAGCCGGCCTTGCTGTCGAGCTCTTCGAGGTTGGAAGCGAGCGCTCCGTTCGCGTCGGTGAGCTTCGTGGCGATCGCCTTTCGCAGCGCGAGGCCGGCGAGGCGGTATTGCATCGCGCGCGCTCCGTCGGCTTTGCGTTCGGCCAGCACCGCGGCGTCGCAGAGCCCGCGCGCGGCGGTGAGGCTGGTGAAGGTCCACGAGCGCTCGCGGCCGAGCCAGTGGCTTTCCCAGATGGAAGAGTCTTTGCGCACGAGGCCGGTGATGGGGTCGATCAACGCGAGCAGCGGGTCCGCGACGCGCGTCGAGAGCGTCGTCCACTTCTCGTCGGTGAGCGTGAGGTCGCCCGTGCGGCGTTCGTGCTCGCGCAGCGCCCAGAGCAACAGCCCGAAGCCGTCGAACTCGAGGTTGGGCCCGAAGGCGTTGAAGTCCGTCTCTTCGACGCCGAAGCCCGTGTAGCGGGTGAGGCTCACCACGTATGGCGGAAATGCGTACGGCTTCAGCTCGTTCCACTGCTGGAAACGGCCGCCTTCGGCGTCGAGGTAGAAGCGCAGGGCGTCTCGCGCCTGCGAGGTGAGGCCGAGCCGCGAGAGCGCCGCCGCCGCGTACGCGCCATCGCGCACCCACGCGTAGGTCCACTCGCCGGGAGGAAGGCTTGCGAGCATCGCTCCGAAGCCGCGGTGCTGGACGACGCCGGGCAGCGGCCCGGGGAAGCGGGACTTGCGCGGCTGACCGTCGGCGGCGAGCCACTCACGAAGAAAAGCTTCCCGCTCACGCACCTGCGCCATCGCGAGCATCACGGCCGACTGGCGGAAGACGGCCTGCTGATCTGCACTGAGTCCGGGCGGCACTTTGACACCCGCCTGGAACGTGGCCCACCCAGCGCGTTCGTCGTCGAGCAGCTGCTTCGGCCCGCGGCCGGCGACGTACCCGTCGAGCCACGCCTGCACCTCGGCGGCAGCGAACGGGTTTCCTTGGTGCGCGACGACGAGGCCGGCCCACGACTCACCGCCCGCAGCGAGGGTGCCGAGGTCGAACTGGTACCCGGTGGCCCAGTCGTCGGCGACGCCGAGGTCTCCGCTCGAGTCAGGGAAGTCGGTAACGCCGCCCGCCTGCACCAGCTGAAAGCCGTTCTGCGCCGAGCCTGGGTTCCACGCGAGCGCGTGCGCGACGGGGCCCAACGGGCGCGCCATCACCACCCCGGCGAAGCCACGTTCTTGAAGGTCGCGGTTCGCAGCGACGACGACGGTCTCTCCATTCGCCATCGGCTCGGGGCGCCCGAAGCCCAGGTGAAAGTTGTGCAGCGAGAACGCGCTGACGCCTGGCACCGCCGCCGCGCCCAGGTTCTTCACGCGCAGCAACGCGACGAAGCCGGCGTGCGCGAGCCCGCGTGGAGCGAAGACCCACGTCGTCACCTCCAGCCCCGAGACCTTCTGCGTCCAGGTGACGAGGCCTTGCTCGTAGTCGGGCGCCTCGACCGCGACGCCCGGAAGCCAGCGCTGCTGCCCCGCGACGCGCAGCCCGAAGTACGCGTCGAAGAGCAGGTCGCGCGTCTTTACGATTTGCGGCTGGTTGCCGACCCAGGTCTCCAGGCCCTGCGCGTCCAGCTGCGGCTCTTCCGTCGCGGCGAGGTGCTCGCGGAAGTGGACGATTCTTCCAGTCGTCACGTCCGCCATCACCGCGCCGTGCCCGTTCGACGAGGGCATCGAGTTGAAGAATCTCGTCTGCGCAGAGGCAGAGAGCGCGACGAAGGTCAGGCCGAGAAAGACTCGCATCGGCCGCGGGTACTAGCCCAGTTGCACGCCCGAACCGAACGACAGCAACAAACCAGCCTGTCCCCCTTCTTCTTCTTTGCGCTCCGGTGGAGCTCGGGTGTCGTGCCCGCATGCGATCTCTTCTTCTCGCCGCCCCGCCGACTCTCGTCGCAGCGTGTGGGCCGATGAACTGTCAGGGCAGCAGTGCCCCCTGGGCGCGCGCGTGACGCCTCCGATGTGCGTGGCGAAGACGTGCGCGAGCTCTCGATCAACTGCGGCGACGCGCTCGACGGCTTCGGCGCCCTGCACCGCCGGCGTGTCGACGCGACCACTCTGTGAACAGTCGGTTCACGAGAGCGAGTGGCACGGCCCACTTCAGAGCGTGCGCAGCCAGGCGACGACAGCGACGCGATCTTCTTCCGGCCAGTCGGTTCCGTACGTGTGGCCCTTCACGGGCCCGGGGCCCAGCGGGCTTCCGCGGTAGCCGGGCTCCAGGCGCCTGGGCGACAGCAGGTCTTCGAGCGTCGGCACCGCGCCGTGGTGAAGGTACGGCGCGGCGTCCCCGACACGAATCAACGCGGGCGGCCGGTAACGGCCGGTGCCGCGGGCCGCTCCGTTGGCGAGCGCGGCGTCGGTGCCAATCTCTTCGACCGCGATGGGTTCTCCGCCGTAGCCGGCGTTCGAGTGACACTCGCTGCAGCCCTGCGCGAACAGCTTTGCACCGCGGACATTCTCGGAAGTGACGGCCCGTGGTGCTGGCTCGAGGGAGTACAGAAACATCGCCAGCGCCCACGCGAGCTCGCGCGGCGGCCGCACCCGCTCGTGCGCCGAATGCAGCAACTGCGTCTCTTGCCGAATCGCCAGTGCCGTGGGCCCCGTGTGCCGAATGCCGCCGGCCTGCGTCAGCGCAGACTGCGACCTCAGCGCCCACAAATCCGGAATCGCCACCGGGTCTTCGTCGACATCTTCCGTCACGTCCGCGCGCCCCGCGCCCCACGTCGCCATGCGCCGCGCGAGGCCCGCTTCCACCGGCTCTTTCGTCTCGCGATGAAACGTGAGCCGCAGCTTCCCGTAGTCGAACTCCCGCCGTGCAGGGCCCGCCACCGCTTTCCCGTCGCGGGCCACCGCGTGGCACAGCGCACACGTGATGCCGATGCGCGTGCGGCCATCGATGTCTGCGAACCGCACCAGCCCGACATATTCGCCGCGGGCCGTGCGCTCGAGCCCGACCTCGACCGCGAGCTCGGGCCGCGCGACCGCGAACTCGACCAGCGGTTCGGCGCGCATCGGGTACGCGAAGAACACCTCGCGGCCCAGGGCGACCCACCCTTCCGGCGAGGTCGGCTTCACCCCATTCCACAGCGGCACGGCGGGCGGCGCCGTGACGGCGAGGTCCAGCCGGGCCGACCGCGGATTCCATTCAGGCAGCAGGTCCCAGCCCGCGCCATACGAGGTGAGCCGCTGCGACGAGTATGTGTTCGACGGATTCTCGAGCGACGCGATCAACGCCTTCCGGCGAAACGCGGCATCGTTCAGGTACTGCTCCCGCTCGACGGCGAACGGATCAGCCTTCGGCCTGCATCCAGCGAAAAGAAGTGCGGCGAAGACAACCGCCGCGAAGACTTTCAGGTCGCAACCTCAGGCTCGCGCGTCGCCTCGACCGACAAGGTGCGCAGCTCGCCGTCGACCAGCACGTCGACTTCCACGATGTACGTCTGCAGGCGGTAGCGCGCGTCGCTGGCCCAGTGGTAGCCGGGCGCCGACAGCTTGTACGAGGCCTTCACGCCCTGGTTCGAGAGAATGATTTCGTCCCACGCCTGGTACGACTCACCCGACCAGCGGCGCGGCTCTCGCGAGGTGAGCGTGTCGAGCAGCTTGCGCGTCGACGGCTCGAGCAGGCGCACTTCCTTGATGTCAATCTTCACGTCGTGCGTCGCCGACGAGCCGAACGCGAGCTGCATGCTGGTCTGGCGGCAGAGCGACAGGCAGTTCGAGTCGGCCGCCTCACATGCGCCGGCTGCGGGCCGCCCGAAAGCGAAGGCCGGATCTTCCGACGCCTTGTTCAGGCAGTCATCGGCCAGCGTCACCGAGGCCAGCGAGGCAACGACATGCGGCCCACCGCACTTGATGGCCTGCTCTTCGTAGACGGCCAGCGGGCCGCACGCGAGAACCAGAAGGGAAGGCAGCAGCAACAGCTGTTTCGTGTTCATGCCGGGGTCCTTCGCAAACGCCGCACCAGCGAAGATTCGCCCGATTTCAGTGGGTTCGCAGCTTTAGCCCCCTCAACTTCTTGAGGACGGCGCAGATGTAGGCGGGCGAAAGCTGTGATCCTCACCCGCGGCGTGGCTAGCCTCCCGACCCATGAGCCTCGAAGAAGACAGCGCCTGCCTGGGCGCGACCCTCGGCGCCACGATGCGAACCCCCTCGCCCGACCCGACTGGCGCCACGCTGCAACAGCTGCCCAGCGTCAATACCTACGAGCCTGGAAATCTGCTCGGCCGCGGAGGCATGGGTGAAGTGCGGCTGTGCCGTGACCCGCGCCTCGGCCGCGACATCGCGCTGAAGACCGCGACCACGAAATCGGCAGTCGAGCTCGAGCGCTTCGTGCGCGAGGCCCAGGTGCAGGGCCAGCTGCAGCACCCGTCAATCGTCCCCGTGCACGAGCTGGGCGTCGGTGCCGACGGCGTGCCCTTCTTCACGATGAAGCGAATCAAGGGCCACACCCTGCAGGAAGTGATTCGACAGGTGCGGACGAGCGAAGGCGACGCCGCGACGCGCTTCAATCGCCACCGCCTGATGTCCGCCTTCTTGAGCGTCTGCCAGGCGATCGAGTTCGCGCACAGCAACGGGTGGATTCACCGCGACATCAAGCCGGCGAACGTGATGCTCGGCGACTTCGGCGAGGTCTACGTCCTCGACTGGGGCCTCGCGCGCCGGGTGGACAAGGATGATCGTCCGGCCGCTCCGTTCGAAGACCTCAAGCTCTCGCCCGTTGGAGCGACGACTCCCGGAACCCTGCTCGGCACGCCCGGCTACATGGCGCCCGAACAGGTGCTGGGCCTGCCCGCCGACGTCCGCAGCGACGTCTACGCGTTGGGCGCAGTGCTGTTCGAGCTGCTCACGCACCAGATGCTCGTCACCGGCGGCTCTGCGATGGAGCTGCTCGTCTCGACCCGCGACGGTGCCGATGCCCACGCGCGTTCGCGATTCCCCGAGCGCGAAGTGTCCCCGGAGCTCGAGGCCATCTGTCTCAAGTCAACGGCGCGCGAGCCGGCGGGGCGCTTCACTTCCGTGCGCGAGCTTCACGACGCGGTGGAACGCGTGTTGTCGGGCGAAAGAAACCTCGAGCTGCGCACGGACCTCGCGCGGCAGCACGCCGACGCCGCGCACGAGCTCGCAAAGAAGGTGCGCAGCCACGACGGCGACGAGGTCGAGCTGCGGCGGCAGGCGCTGAAGGAGGTCGGCCAGGCGCTGGCGCTCGACCCGACGCACCCGGTGGCGCTGCGGGTGTTGATTGCGTTGATGACGACCCCGCCCGACAGGACGCCGCCCGAGGCGCAGGCCGAGCTCGACGCGGGAAGGTCGCAGCAGGTCAAGAGCGCCGGTCGGGCTGCGACCCTGGCCTTCCTCGCCATCATGCTCGACGTGCCGGTGCTGCTGTACTTCGGCATGCGCAACGGCTGGGTGCTGACGCTGTGCTTCAGCCTCGTGATGGCGGCAGCGATGGCGGCGGCCTACCTGGGCTTCGTGGCGAAGAAGCCGACGAGCCTCACCGCGGTGCCGTCGCTGGTGATCAGCAACATCGCGCTGGCGAGCATGAGCCTGCTGATGGGCCCGTTCATGCTCGTGCCGATCCTCGTCGCGTCGAACAGCATCGTCTTCATCATCTTTCTCGAGAAGCGCTTCCGCAGGTTGACGATCTCGCTCGGCATGGCAGCGGTGACATTGCCAATCATCGCCAGCCACCTCGGAATCGGCCCGCGAATGTTCAAGTTCACGTCAGAAGGCCTGCTGATTCTGCAGGAGACGGTGAACATGCCGGCGATGGGCACGATGGTCTTCCTCGGAACAACGGCCGCCGCCACGATTCTCGTCAGCGGCCTGGTCACCGGCTACGTGAGAGACCAGATCGACGCCCTCGAGAAGCACCGCGCCGTGCAGGCCTGGAGTCTTCGACAGTTCGTCCCGCCCGAGACGACGGTAGGCTCCGAAGCTCCGGCGGTCCCATGCGTGATCCTCAACCACTGAAGCACCCGCTGGCAGTGACGGTGAGCTCGATGGTGTCGTCCGCGCACGACGTGCGGGCGAAGGAAAGGGCTGCGCAGTGGGGCCTGCCGTACCTCGACCGGCAACGAAACGCGCCGCAGCCCGAGGGGGCAGAGGCGCTGCTGATTCTCGGCGGCGACGGCTGGACGCTGCGCCGGCCCGAGGGTGCGCTGCGGTTCTCGCCCGGCATGGCGCAGCTGCGAATCAAGCGCATCGACCAGGGCTTCTCGGAAGACATGCTGATGCGGCTGGGCGAGCTGCAGCCTGGCGACGCGGTGCTCGACTGCACGATGGGCCTCGGCGCCGACTCGCTGGTCTGTGCGCGGGTGGTGGGTCCGTCTGGGTCGGTGGTCGCGCTGGAAAAGAGCCTCGCGCTTCACGCGCTGGCGTCCGACGCGCTGAGCCTGCCGTATGGCGAGAAGTTCGCGCAGATTCAGACGCGCCACGCCGACGCCGCGGCGCTGTTGCCGACGCTGCCGCCGAAGAGCTTCGACGTGGTGCTGTTCGACCCGATGTTCGGCCGGCCCAACAAGTCGTCGCAGGCGTTCGACATGCTTCGCCACTACGCCGACCCTGCGGGCCTCACCCTGCAGATGCTCGAAGACGCGCAGAAGGTCGCGCGCCGCTGGGTGGTGGTGAAGGGGTCCCGCTACTCGAAGGACTTCCGAAAGCTCGGGCTCGTCGCCGTCGACCGCAACCTCTCGCGCGGCGTGCAGTGGGCGCGCGTGCCGGCTGCGCCCTGAGGCGCGCCGCGCCTATTTCGCCGTCACGAAGGCGGCAATTGCGTTCACCACCTCGGGCGCGACATGCCCGGGCACCTCGTACTCCTTCGGGCCCGGCTTGCCGGTGCCCACGATGAACAAGTGGTTCGCGCCAGGCACGTCGACGTGCTTCGCCTTCGGCAACCCTTTCCGCCACGCGGCCGCGTCTTCCTCAATCACCTGGTAGTCGCGCTCGCCGTGCATCACCAACATCGGTATCGACAGCGTCTTCGCGACCGCGAGCCCGTCGCGCGAAGCCCAGTCGCGCCAGTACGCCGCGGGAGCGCCCATGATGGCTTCCTCTGACTTCCCATCACGCACCGCGTTCAGCTTGCCTTCGAGCAGCGCGACGTCGGCCTCGGGCACGCCCAGGTACCGGTACTGCTGCGGCAGAATCTGCCACGGCGTCCGCGCCGGCGGAGCGAGCAACACCACCCGCGACGCCTTCGACGCCTTCGCCACCTGCGGCCCCAGCTGCGCGCCGAGGCTGTGCCCCACCACCGTCACCCGCTTGGCGTCGACGTCCTTTCGCGCGCGAAGCAACGCCACCGCGGCGACCGCATCGTCCACGACCTCTGCCTCGATGGTCGGCGCGGTCATCTTCGCGCCATGCACCAGGGTGCGCTTGTCGTAGCGGAAGACGAGCACGCCCTTCGACGCGAGCCCTTCGGCCAGGTCTCGAAACGGCTTGTTGGCGCCCTGGGTCTCGTCGCGGTCATTGGGCCCCGAGCCGTGCACCAGCACCACCGCCGGAAATGGACCTTTGCCCACGGGGACGAGCAACGTGCCGGGCAGCTCGAAGCCCCTGGTGCCGAAAGTCACTTCCTCGCTGGCGAACGCGTCGGCCACCGAATACGGCGCCGCGACATACGGCACGGGCGCCGGCTTGATTTGAAACCCTTCGACCTTCAGCAGCCTGGAATTGACCGTGACGAACGTCTGCACCGCGCCCTTCTCGAACTCGACGCGCCGCACGAAGAGCTCGCGCTCACCCATCGCCTTGCGCGTCGCCTCACCCAGCTTCGAGAGCTTGCCCAGCGCCGACGTCTGCGCGACCCACGCCTGGTCGATGACAGCGACCGGCGCCTTCGCCTGCACCGCCTCGCTGAACAGCGCCACCGCCTCGGCGGTCTTCTTCTGCGTCATCAGCTCGACGAACTTCGCTTCGATGGCGTCGGAGGACTGTGGAGCGAGCACCTGGGCCATGAGCATCCAGACGAGAGGGTTCATTCTTTTCCGAAGGTGAGGGTCTGGTCGAACACCGGCGTCGCGCCCTTCATCGGGTCGGTGAACACGACGCGCACGGTGTCGGCCTTCGGGTCGAAGGTGAGCACGGTGGCGAGAAAGCCTGAGCCTGCGAAGAGAAACTGCTCGGGCGGGAAGGCAATCTTCTTATTGGCTTCCTGCCCTGGGTCGAGCACCAGCCAGAGCGGGTTGATGTTCCCGGCCGGGCCGGCGGCAATTTCCATCAGCCGCCGGCGTGGGCCCGTCTTCTCGAGCCGCATCACGAGCCCGACGTGAAAGTCGCCGCTGACAAACCAGACATTCTTGATGTCTTCCTTGTCGATGAACGACAGCAGCTCTTCCCGCGCGGCGTCGTAGCCTTCCCACCGATCGGCCTGCGCGCCCCACAGCGGCGGCGGCATCTTCGAGATTGGCACCGAGTTGAGAATCACCTTGAAGTGGCACTCGCTCTTCTTGAGCCCCGCCTTCAACCAATCCATCTGCGCGCGCGACAGGTACTGCGCGTCGGGGCTCTCGCGGGTCGACAGCTTCCTTTCCATCCGCGCGTCGATCGCGAAAATCTCGGCCGTCTTGCCCCAGCGGTAGCTGGTCCAGATTTTGTCGTTCTCGAGCCGCTCGACCGGCAGCGTCTCGAACCACGCCTGCTTCGCCGCGAGAATCTGCGGGTGCGACGGCCCCATTTCCTCGGGGTCCACGTTGTTCAAGAAGTCGTGGTCGTCCCAGACGAGGTAGCCCCCCGTCGACGGCATCAGCGCGCGGTAGCCCTCGTCGGCCAGCTGCGCCTTCCACTTGGCGCGGTACTCGGGAAGCGTGGTCGCTCCGTCGTTGTACGAGACGTCGCCGAGGTGAACCCAGAAATCGAGCTTCTTCCCGCCCAGCTCGATCAGCGGCTTGAAGGGCGTGTAGCGGTAGGACGCGCAGCTGGTCGCTCCAATCGTCAGCGGCTCGAGCCAGTCGTCAGGAAAAGCCGTGCGCACCTTGCCCAGCGGCGACCGGCGCTCGAGCTTCGAATCGAAGAAGCCGTAGTGGTACCAGGTGCCCGGCGCGAGCCCGTCGACCTTGACCTTCAGGTTCCCACCGTCGGGCACGGGCAGCGTCGCTTCCTTGACCAGGGCGACCTCGGTGTCCGAGACCTCGCGCCAGACGCGCAGCACGAGGTCGCCCACCGTGGGGCTCGCCGCCGTCCAGACGACGACCGAGTCCTTCTTCATCGCGCCCGACGAAACGGTCTGCGGAAAGACCGTGGGGTCGAGCAGCACCGTCGATGGCGCGAAGGAAATCTTCGTCGCCTTGTCGATCGCCTGCGGGTCGACGACCGAGTTCCCCGGCGCACCGCAGGCGCTGAGCGCGACCCCGCCGGCAATGACTTCCCTGCGGGTGAGCTTCACGTCAGATGAAGTGGTTGAAGAGGTTCCAGAACTTGCCCGTAATCTGATCGAGCTTGCTGATGTCCGACGCCTTCATCAGCTTCGACACCGAGACATCTTTCGCGAAGAGCCTCTCGCTCGTTTCCTTCGCGAACGCCTCGTTGTCGACGTTCAGGTTCATTTCATAGATGTGGTACAGCGCGACGTCATCGAGGTTGCTGCTGCCGACGGTGGTGAACTTGTCGTCAACGACCATCACCTTGTCGTGGTTGAAGCCGGGGTACTCGTAGATCTTCACGCCGGCGTTGATCATCTCGGGGTACTTCTGCGCCGCGGCCAGGTGGCTGAACGCGTGGTCTGATTCGCCGGGCAGAATCACCGTCACGTCGACGCCGCGCTTGGCTGCTTTGATCAGCGCGTTCTGGATGTCGGGGTTCGTGCAGTAGGGGTTCTCGATCTTCACGCTCTTGGTCGAGCTGTTGATCTTCTCGAGGTACATCTTGAGGATCGCCGGGTTCTCACCGGGCACCGACTGCATGTTGGTGATCTGCGTCTTGCCCGGCGCTTCGCCCGGCTTGTACTCGGGGAAGTAGCGCTGCTTGAAAGACGCGTCGTCGCCGCCAATCTTGCCGCCGAGGTGCATCCACGCGGTCGTCCACTCGCCCTGCATCTGCTTCACCACGTCGCCTTCCGCGCGCACCATCACGTCGTGGTACTCGCTGCGGTAGTGGTTGGCCATGTTCATGCCGCCCGTGTAACCAACCTTGCCGTCAGTGATGACGATCTTACGGTGGTCGGGGTGGTTGAGGACCTGCGAGTCGCGCGTCACGTCGACGACGTGGTTCTTGCGAATCTCGATGCCTGCCGATTCCATCTTCTTGATGAGGTCATAGTTGTCGGACATCGGGTTCACGAGCTGTGAGCCGATGCCGTCCATCATCACGCGCACGTCGCAGCCGCGCTTCTTCGCGGCGATCAGCTTGTCCGCCATCTCGTTGCCCTGGGCGTCGTTGCTGAAGATGTAGAAGCTGACATGGACGTGGTCCTTCGCGACGTCGATGTCCTGCATCATTCGCGGAAAGGCGGTGTCGCCCTGGATCAGCAGGTCGATTTTGTTGTTCGTCGTCGGCGCGTAGGTGTTGACGAGCTCCGACTCGCTGATGGTTCCCTGCTTGCGCAGCTCGATCACCTTCTCGGCGATGCCCGACGTGCCGGTGGTGTCGGTGGGGCGCACGTGCAGCGCGTCCAGCTTCGAGAGGCCGCGGCGCAGGTCGGCGCCCGACAGCTCACCATTCAACGCCTTGCGCAGCGTCATGCCCGTCTTCGCCTCGAAGGCAGTGGCGATCGCAGCCACCAGCGCGGGCGGGTTCTTCTCGAGCACCTCGAACACCACGCTCTCGGTGGTGCCCATGCCCTTCATCGCCTTCTGAAGGCGGGCGACTTCACTGTCGACGAGGCTCGGACCCTTCGCGACGGGGCCGGCACCGATGGCAGGCGGTGACTTGCCCGCGGGACCCACGGTGTTCGGCGACCAGCCCTTTCCCCCGGCAATCGGCGTGGGAGCGGTGGCTGCTGCAGGCGCGGCCGGCGCTTTGCTGGCGACCGGCGCAGCAGGAATCATCCCCGGCGTCTTGTCGATTTTCACGGGGTCACCCGGTTCAGCCCGCTGGCGAAGCGGCGCGCAGCCGACTCGTCATCGAAAGTGCCGAACATGTTCTCGGCGCCGACCTCGAGCGTCGCGGCGCGGGCCTCGACGACGAGCTCTTTCTGCTTCACCAGGTGCGCGACGACCTCGAGCCCCTTGTTCGCAGCGCCCATCTCGATGCTCTTCATCGCTCCGGCGCCGCCTTCGTCACACGTGGTGACCTGGCGCAAATCCATCAGCAACCCGAACGGCCGGCCCGAGAGCGCGTCGATGCGGGTCGACACATCGGCCGCGACCGTCTGCGCAGTCTTCGCGTCCAGCGGGCCCTCGAGGTGAACGTTCAGGAACGCGAGCCCGGGGTCCACTTGATCCAGCTTCACGGTGTGACGGAAAGGGCCTGCAGCAGCCGTGGTCATGTGCGCAATAACCTCCGAAAGGAACCTGCCTTGCTACTCGGGCCGCGGGCCTTTGACCAGTTGGCGGCGACTCACTTACCTGCGTCGGGTTGGGTGAAGAGCTGCGCTTTCCGTACCGGCCCACAACGCCTTCGTGTCGACGGGGGCTCACCACGAAGGTCAGCTCTCCGACCTTCACGGGCCGGCCGTCAGCAGCACCGCCGTCAAGAGGAACGCGCCGATGCGATGAGAGGGCAGGCTGGCCTGGAGCAATGAACGGTCGCGCCCCGCCGTTGAACCCCGGGGACACCTTTCCGCACCGTGCGTTTCGACATACCCGCGAAATTGGAACGTGCGAGCCTGCTGCGCGGGGGGCGAGATGACCGATTTTGGCAAGAAGCTGCTGGTGATCGCAGTGGGCTGTGCGCTGACTGGCGGCGCCATTGCGTGGCGGGTTCACGCGATGCGCGCCGAATTGGGTGGTGGAGACCAGCACGCGCGTTTTCCTGCGGTCATCGAACGACTGGGGCCGGCGCCCTCAGGTCTGCAGGGAAGCCCGGTCGCCGAGAGCAAACTGCCCATCGACCAGCTGACGGCGGTCAAGCTCGGGTCGATCACCTACTTTCACGATGCGGACGAACTGGCGGCACTCGAAGCGCGAGGCAATGCCCCGCTGGACGTCAAGGCGGCCCAACGAGACCTGGGCGGCAATGCGTACCGGGTTCGTTCTCTAGAGGTTGATGTTCCGGGCTATCCGCCGGGCACGGGGAAGCAGATCTCCGACGTGTTCTTCGTGACGACCGGACCTCTGCCCGCACGGCTGAGAGCAGAGGTCGGCTCGATGTGGCCCGTGATTGTCGAGGTGTTCCCCGGGAAGCCCGCCGAGCGCGGTGGAATGAAGATTGGAGACGTCGTCCTCGAAGTCAGTGGGGCTTCGACCTTGAGCATGCCGATCGGAACTCCTGTGAATTTCCTCGTCTCGAGGAACGGTGAAGAGACGGCACTGACGGTGACCAAGACCGAAGCCATGCTGGGCTATTTGACCTTGGCCGTGCCGTTCGCAGGCGTAGAGAAATGAAGCTGACCGGCCCAGCAGCGATTGTCGCAGGGACGCTGTTCACGCTGTTCATCGCTTCTACCTCCGGGTTGAGCATCTGGGCGGCTTCGGAAGAAGGCGAAACGCGAGGAGTCGCCGCTCTTCACGTTTCCGGGCATCAGGTGGTGATCGCCGTCGATCGCGTCGTCTGGCTTTGTGATGACCTCGGCGATTGCTCCGGCCGGCTGAGGGACGCTGCGGGGCGTCCATTCGTGTTCGACCAGGTTTCGAATCTGAGCTCATCAATTGCCGGGGACATCTATGTGGCGGATCCCGGCCGCCATCGGGTCGATGTCTTTGGGTCGGAAGGCCGGTTCTTGCGCACGATTGCGCTCGAGGTTCAGCCGGGTGCGACCTTCGAAGTCCTGCCGCTGGGCGAAAACCTCGTCATCGCCGACACGATCGCCCATCGGCTGCGGCTGGTCGACGCACAGGGCAAGACGCTGAGGTCGGTTCTCGTGAAGTACCCGAACGGCCTCAGTCGCTTCAAAGGCAAGAACGGGTCAGGACTCCTGGTCGCCGAAACCTGGCGTGCCAAGCCGCTGGCGTTCGACGCGAACCTCGACGTGCTGCCCGGAGAAATCGACGCCTTGAGCGCGATGGTCACCGCGAACCACGACCAGACGGCTTATCGAGAGCTGCTCGACCTGACGACTGGCGAAGGTGACCGCATCGCCGTCGCGCAGTGTCGAAACACCAAGGCCGACTGTGCCTTCTTCGGGGTCGAAGCCGGCGCGTTGAAATCGTACGGCGACATGGAATCGTTGAAGCCCGAGCACGCAGAGCTGTTCGAGAACGATCAAATGAGTGGAGAGATTGGCCTGACCGCTCGGGGCACCTTGTTGGTGGCCTCGACCCGAATGACCCAGATCTACGAGTTCGAGTCCGGCGTGCCGCGACCGTTTGGAGATGCGGCGCTGGCCCACGCGCTCGATGAAATGCGTGCGCGGCGCCCTGCTTTCTCTCGACTCGAATCGATTGGTCGGTGGGGAACGCTGATGTCGAGCGGACTGCTGATCGTGCTGCTGCTGGTCGCGCGCCAGTCAGGAGTGCTCTCGCCTGCGCGCGCACAGGATCGCCTGAACGCAATCTGGCAAAGGGTGGTGCGGCCCGACCTGCGCGCTTTCCTCGGCCTCTTCGGGTCGACGATAGGGATTTCCGCAATCGCTGCTGCACTGGGGGCGCGAATGGCCGGGCAGGGAGTGGCCATCGTAGCCGCCCTTGCGACGGCGTTTCTGAGCGTGCGATTCGTTGGGCTGCGGTTCTTCGTTTCTCAACGCAGCAGCAAGGCCGCGAGTGAAGCGTTCTTGTTGCAGCTGGGCTCCGAGGCTCCGCGGCCGATGACGATGCGGCTCGGTGAGACGATCGCCTGGTGCGCGTTCGCTCGCCCTGCAGGGAGCCCCGTGCGCGACGAGCTGTTTGCCGCAGCCGAGTTTGCGAAGGAAAGCGGCCTGCTCGAGCCGCTGGCTCCACCACTACATCTGGTGATTCGGACGACCGAACGGCTGCTGCTGGCGCGGTGCTCGATCTTCGGAGCTCCAATCGATGACATCGCTTTCCTCGAGCTTCAGACGGACCAATTGATGGTGGCGCCTGCGGACCTCGGCGTACGTGCGGGGCCCGACTCGATTCGCCTGCGACTAAGTGGCGGAGAAGGAAGGGCGGTCGTTGCTGGCACGTTGAGCTGGCTGTGCCTGGCGTGCCGAGCTCCGATGGCCCGTTGCGGCCACCGGCCCGTCGGCACCCTTGCCGCCGTCTCGCTCGGTCTCGTCTTCCCGGGCCTGGGGCATCTGCTCCAGGGTCGTTACGGCCCGGCGCGAACCGCGATGCTCGCCGCCATCGCCGCGTCCGCCGATGCGCTGCCCGCGATGATTCCTCAGTGGTCGGGGCGCCTGCCGTGGAACCCGTCGACGTGGGCGCCGGCACTCACCGCCTTCTTCATCGTCGCAGTTGGTGCATTGGTAGACGTCGTGGCTCACGCCTCGCGCCTTCGGCGGCGACGCCGCTGAGGCGTCGGTATGGCGCAGCGGTGGCCGTTCGGACTCCGCCCCGAGCCGGCCTGTCTACCGGCGAGCCGCAGTTTCACGGGCTGTTCATCGCCCACGCGAGGCCGGCGCCCAGCTGCAGCACGTCGGCTTGCCGGAAGTAGCCGACGTCGGTGCCCCCAAGGGCCGCAGACTTCCTGGTCGCGGGTGCAGGTGACCGCGTGAAGCCGCGCCGTGACAGCTGCGTGGGTGGGAGCGATGACGCCATGCCGCACCCCCACCGTGGCGAGGAGGTCGTTCAAGTTC
>Ga0209181_10001075_pt1 | contig 48806 bp, 42 predicted proteins | sample MAT05_FD_187208 | JGI IMG/M metagenome (GOLD analysis project Ga0209181, IMG submission 187208) | Freshwater microbial communities from Lake Fryxell liftoff mats and glacier meltwater in Antarctica - MAT-05 (SPAdes) (version 2) | ecosystem: Environmental > Aquatic > Freshwater > Ice > Liftoff... | reverse complement strand
CCATCGCCGTCGTGCCGCCTCGTTCATCCCAGCGAACCTGGAACACGCCTCCCGGCGTACTCACGCGCATGTCCTCCTCGTCCCTGCGTCCACCGGTCGTGACCAAGGCCTCTTCACACGCCTCGGCAACCAGTTTCAAGGCAAAGTTCTGCTCACCCATTTGGTGCCCCTTCGATCTCGCGCTAAACCCGCGTCAAGTCTAGGTTTTCGGCACTTTCCCCTGGGGCAACTGAGGAATCTAGGATCAACGGTCTACGAACTGGGACGCCGCGGTGGGTTTCCCCTGCGCTTCTTCCTCACAGCGCGCTGCGTCGTCTGGGACTTGGCCGAGGTCGAAGCCTGGCTGTGGAGCCGCCGGCAGCCAGAAGGGTCAGATACCGTGAAGAAGGCGCCAGGACCGGATTTTCGGAAGAGGCAGCCACCGATCGCAATAGAGAATGGGTAGCCAACGGAAGCGCGGAGTGATTGATCTCACTGACGTCGAAATCGATGCCATCTGTGACGGCTTGCGCCAGAACGCGGCAAAGGTCCGGTTCCTGAAGCGTTTGGGCCTAGTTGTGCACCAAAAACCCAATGGGAGACCGCTGGTCAGTCGCTCGCACTACCATACCGTAATGGAAGGATCCCAGAATGCACCAAAACGGGCACAGAAGATGCCGACCTGGAGGGTAGCAGCCCATGAGTCGCGCCAGAGACAGAAAGAGCGCCAAGGGCCTCCTGCCACGCATGGAGGCAATGGTTTGGAAGGACGGCAAGACGGTCACGTTCCGATACCATCCTGTCGGTCGCAAACCGATCTCGCTCGGGACTGACAAGGATGCGGCCATCCGGCAGGTTCTGGACATGAACGGAATAATGCCGTAGCAGTTGAACGTGATTTTTTGTGGGAGACCTACCACTCCTCCGCGGACTGGAAGGCCTTGTCGGGCAACTCGCAGGAGTCCTACCTCCAGAGCAGTAAGCCGCTGCTTCGTGTTTTGGGGGATGTCCATCCGGCGTCCATCGCCCCGGCAGACTGCGCGCGCTACCTGCGCGTTGAGAGCAGGGCCGCGCCTGTACGCGCGAACCGTGAGATGGCTCTGCTGTCCAACCTGATGAACGTCGCGGTCGAGCGTGGGGACATCGCAGCGAACCCCTGCAAGCAAACGCGCCGGAGCAAGGAAAGGCCACGCAAAGAGTCACCGGAACCGGAGACTCTGGTAGCGTTTCTCGCATGGGCAAACGCGCGCGAGGGGCAGACGAAGATTCTGGCGGCGATGGCTGAGTTCGCCGCTCTCACTGGGAACCGCCGGATCGAATTTATTGAGTTGCATTGGCCTCAGGTAAGTGCCAGCGAAGTGCGGCTTATCAGGGGCAAGCAGCGCGACAAGCAAGTTGTAGAGTCGGTAGGCATCAGTCCTGCTCTTGCCGACTTGTTAAAACGACTCAGGTGCTGGCTACCGATGACCGCCTCGGCGCAGTGGTCCCCAACAGGCACGGGAACCCCTACACCGAGCAGAGGTTCAAGGCTATGTGGACAAAATTGGTCGCTCGGGCGCTCAAGGACACAGTGATCGACAGGCGCTTCACGTTCCACGATTTGAGGGCCTGCCATGTCACCCAGTTCAAAAAACAAACGGGCGCACTACCCGATTTGCATGCCAACCCCGCCACTACCGCGAGGGGTCTACGACCGCTCAAAAATAGTCAAAAGAGCGTCTCTTTGACGCTCAATATTCCAACGGTTGGAATTTCCGACTATATGAATATACAGTACGCTACACAAACGAGAGCGCCAGCACAAAGGCTGGCGCGGATTTAAGTGGGGTGGCTGATGGGGCTCGAACCCACGACAACAGGAATCACAATCCTGGACTCTACCAACTGAGCTACAGCCACCGTAACGGCAGCATTATATGCCGGCCACTCACCGTGTGGCCGCTAACAGGCCGTCCACCGATGTTGCCGTAGGCTGCGGTACCGTGATCTTGGCCTTGAAGCGCTCTTTCAGTACACCATAATAGGCCTGGTTCTCGGCATTGGCCCAGACCTGTGCGACCTGCTCGCGCGCCTGTTTTGCGGCTCTAGCGTCCGGTGCCGTGCGGCTGACGATGCGATTCACCTTGACCACCGCATAGCCCTGGGCACCGAGATCCACGCCGACCAGTGCAGGCAGCGCCTGCGGGTCTGTGTGCAGTACAGCATTCAACACCAGGGGATGAATCGTTTGCGACTGCTCCCGGGACACCACGATATTCGGAGCCTGCATGTCGGCAGGCTTGGCCTTCCAGGCGGCCAGACGGGTCTGGCCCTCCTTGCGCGCCAACTCGGCGGCGCGGGACGCCACCACCTTTTCACGCACAGTGGTACGCACATCGGCCAACGGCAAGGTCCGCGCAGGCGCGTGCTGTATCACTCGCCCCGACACGAGTTGGCTCGGCCCCGTTTCGACCGCCTGGGTATTGCGCTTCTTCTGGATTGCATCTTCAGCAAACACGGCTGCCAGGAACTTGCCATTGGCCAGGATGCCGGTCGTTCCGTCGGCCGCCTTGCGCAGCACGCCAGACGCTGTCCTGACTTCGAGCTTGAGCCGATCGGCCGCCGGCTTGAGGCTGTCCGGCTGCTCGTACACCGCATTGGTGAAAGCCTCTGCCGCCTCGGCAAACTTGCGTTGCGCCTGCTGCGTCTTCAGATCGGCCTCAAGGGCCGGGCGAACTTCCTCGAAGGACCGTTGCTTGGGCGCCTTGATGTCCGTCAGCTGGATGATGTGGTACCCGAAGTCGGACTCGACCACATCGCTGATGTCGCCCTTCTTAAGGGCAAAGGCGGCGTCCTCGAAAGGCTTGACCATCGCGCCTCGGGGGAAAAAGTCCAGGTCACCTCCGCCAACCGCAGACCCCTTGTCCTGCGAGTTCTTGCGCGCCAGGTCGGCGAACTCGGCCGGGGCCTTGCGGGCTTGCGCCAACAGTTCCTGCGCCCGGGCCCGGGCCTTCTCGCGCTCGGCCGCTGGTACGTCCTTGGCCGCATTGATAAGAATGTGGCTGGCACGCCTTTCCTCATTGCCGCTCAGCCTGGCTGCATTCTGGGTGTAGTAGTCCTTGAGATCGGCCTCGCTCAGGCTGATCGATCGCTTGATCGCCTCCAGGTCCAGCACTACGTACTCGATGTTGACCGACTCGGGCGCCTGAAACTCCTTGGGGTGGCTCTTGTAATAGGCTTCCAGCTCCCCATCGGTCGGTGTCACATTGGCAGCGAAATCGCTCGACGGGAGGGTTACGATCTGCGCCTCACGCTTCTCGAAGAAGGCACCGAGCACCACTTCGGACATCGCCGGCGCGACCAGAACAGACCCGACAATCCCTTGCTCAACCTGGCGCAACGAGAGGTCGCGGCGCACTCGCGCCTCGAACCCTTCCGGCGTCAGACCCTGGCTGGCGACCAGTTGGCGGTATCGTTCGAGATCGAGCGAGCCATCAGCGCGCCGCAGGGAAGCGATCGTCGGATTCTGTTGCAGCTCAAGGGCGAGTCGCGCGTCGCTGGTCACCAAATGCAATTTATCCGCGGCTTCAACCAGAACCCGCTCGCGCACCAGGCGCTCAAGCGAGGCGTAACGCGCCTGTGGAGAATCCAGCAACTTGACGTCCACGTTGGGGGCTGACGCCTGGATCCGCTCGAGCTCTGACTGATGGCTGAAGTCCCACTCGGCCTGTGTGATGTCGCGACTGCCGACGCGTGCTACCGGGACTTGCGTCTCGTTAAACCGCTGATAACCGTCAACCCCCACCAGGACGAATGCCGGGATGATCAGCAAGAACATCACGAACATCAAAATCTTGGTGTGCTTGCGAACATAGTCGAACATGCGCGGACTCTCCATGAAAAAAAACAAAAGGCGAACATCTGTGTTCGCCTTTGAGGTGGGGATGGTGGGTGCTGACGGGCTCGAACCGCCGACCTACGCCTTGTAAGGGCGCCGCTCTACCAACTGAGCTAAGCACCCCACCGAAACCGTGTGCCTCAGTTCAGGGCATCTTTCAATGCCTTGCCTGGACGAAACTTTGGAACCTTGGCAGATTTTATTTTAATCGCTGCGCCGGTCCGGGGGTTGCGGCCCACACGGGCAGCCCTTTTTCCAACGGCAAATGTTCCGAACCCCACGAGGGAGACCGAGCCACCCTTCTTCAGGGTAGTCTTGACGGCGCCCATGGTGGACTCCAGTGCGCGCGTGGCTGCAGCCTTGGAAAGGTCGGCATGTTTTGCTATGTGTTCAATCAGTTCGGTTTTATTCACACGGAGCCTCTTAAGGGGAATCAGAGCCAGTCCAATGATCAACAGGAAATGGAGCCCGAGGCACCTTGGTCAACAGGACAATGGATCGGTGACAGCAGCTGGACAGATTCTGGGGGGTTCAATGCACTGCTGTCGTCGACTGCATTCGATTAGAGCCACGGACTTTCTTTGTGTCAATGATCGGATCGGCAATAAGTCGACGGGACGCAAATTCTAGTTCGAATCGTCACCGACTCCATGAAAAAAAAGCGCCATCACGACTGGCCCATCAGATCAGCTGCGCTATCGCCTCGCCGACATCCGATGTGCGCGCAGTGCCACCGATATCCGGCGTGCGGGGCGCCCCGCTTCGCGGATGCAACAGCGTCTCGATGGCTGTCAACACGGCATCGTGCGCTGGCTTGTGCCCCAGAAACTCCAGCATCAGGGCGCCGCACCAGATCTGTCCGATCGGGTTGGCAATCTGCTGGCCAGCGATGTCCGGGGCCGAGCCGTGCACCGGTTCGAACAGGGATGGAAACCGCCGGTCCGGATTCAGATTGGCACTGGGTGCAATGCCGATCGTGCCGGTGCAGGCGGGCCCCAGGTCGCTGAGGATGTCGCCAAAGAGGTTGCTCGCCACCACCACGTCAAAATGATCCGGCCGCTGGACGAAATGGGCGGTGAGGATATCGATATGGAACTTGTCGACCCGCACATCGGGGTAGCGCGCCGCCATCTCGGCCACCCGCTCATCCCAATAGGGCATGGTGATGGCAATGCCGTTGGACTTGGTGGCGCTGGTCAGGTGCTTTTTCGGTCGCGTACGCGCCAGCTCAAAGGCAAACTTGAGCACCCGGTCGACACCGATGCGCGACATGACGGTCTCCTGCATGACGATTTCGCGCTCGGTACCGGCGTACATGCGCCCACCGATGCTGGAGTATTCGCCTTCCGTGTTCTCGCGCACGATGAGCATGTCGATCTCTCCGGGCAAGCGCGCACTGCCATCGCGCCGGACGACCGGGGCCACGATGCCCGGCATGAGACGTGCCGGCCGCAGGTTCACATACTGGTCGAACTCGCGGCGGAACAACAGCAGCGAACCCCAGAGGGACACGTGGTCAGGGATTTTTTCGGGCCAGCCGACAGCGCCAAAGTAGATCGCGTCATGGCCGCCGATCTGGTCCTTCCAGTCGTCCGGCAGCATCTTGCCGTGGCGCTCGCAGTAGTCCCAGCTGGAGAAGTCAAAGTAGTCGAACTGCAGATCGATTCCGAAACGACTGGCGGCTGCCTGGACCACCCGCAGCCCCTCGGGCATGACTTCCTTGCCAATGCCGTCCCCAGCGATGACAGCTATACGTTGTGGGGCCATGAGTTTCTCCTAGAGGGGGTTGGGGATTGGACCGCGGACGGACTCTGGAGCTTGCGCGCGTGGGTCATTTTGCCGGTCGAACCACGAGGCTGACACCGAACGCCGTCAGTGCCGTGCCGAGCAGAGTGGTGGCGGTGATCGGCTCATCAAACAGCAGCCAGGCCATGATGGCGGTGCTGGGCGGCACAAGGTACAGCAGGCTGGTGACCGCCGTCGCCGCGCCGCGCTGGATCAGCAAGTACAGCAGCGAGCTGCCACCCAGCGTCAGCGCCAGGACTGACCAGGCCATGGCACCGGCCAGTTCGGCACCCCAGGCCAGGGTTTCGGTCTCGAGCAGGGCCATCGGCAAGGTCACCAGCAACGCTGCGCCCAGTTGCACCACGTTGGCCGTGCGCACATCGCTGGCTGTCACATAGCGCTTCTGGTACAGGGTCCCCACCGTGATGGACAACAGTGCGCCCACGATGAAGGCCAGATTGAGCAGGTCCACATGGTCGTTCGGACCGCCGGCGCCCAGTTTGCGCGACACCACAAGGGCCAGGCCTGCAAAGCCCGCGAGCAGCCCCAGCCATTGTCGCCGTGAGACCTGCCCGCCGGTGGATGACAGCCAGACCGCTGTGAGCACCGGCTGCAATCCGACGATCAGCGCCGATACGCCCGAGCCCATGCCCGCCTTGACCGCCGCCCAGACACCGCCCAGGTACAGCGCATGCATCAGCACCCCGCTCACCGCCAGGTGTGTCCATTGCCGACTACCGCGAGGCCAGTGAACACCTGCCAACCAGATCCAGGGCAAAAAGCAGAGGATCGACAACCCGTACCGCACGGCCAGGAACTTGAAAGGGGGCGCATGGGGCATGCCATAACGCGCGACGATGAAACCTGTGCTCCAGATCAGCACGAACACCACCGGCATGGCTCGCACCCAAGGCCCCGAGGCCGAACCCGGACTCATTTCACGCGCGCCCGAATCTCCGGAATAGCCTTTTGCAGGTAGTACACCATCGAGACAACGGTCAGGACGGCCGCGATCCAGATCAGCACAGTGCCCCAGATACGGGTGTCCACCACACCAAAAAGAACGCCGTCGTACAGCAGGAACGGAATCGCCACCATCTGCCCGACAGTCTTGAGCTTGCCGATCATGTGCACGGCGACACTGCGGGCAGCACCGATCTGCGCCATCCACTCACGCAGCGCAGAAATCGCAATCTCGCGCCCGATGATGATCAGCCCCACAAAGACATCGGCCCGGTTCAGGTGGACCAGGACCAGCAGCGAGGCGCACACCAGAAACTTGTCGGCCACCGGGTCGAGGAAGGCACCGAACGAGGAAGTCTGGTTCAGCTTGCGAGCGAGGAAACCGTCCAGCCAGTCGGTTGCAGCGAACAGCACGAACATGACCGTGGCGATCAGGTTCTTGTCGGCCATGCCCACCATCCCGCTGGGCAGGTAGAACACACCCACAATCAGCGGTATCGCCACGATGCGCGTCCACGTCATGAGGGTGGGGATGGTCCAGAACATGCGAGGATTGTGGCACGCCCCACACCGCCAGGACACCCTTCCAGACGGGGTGGCGTCAATGCAACGCGCGGTAGATGTCTTCGGCCAGTTCGCGTGAAATGCCCTCGACGGTGGCCAGATCGTCGGCACTGGCCAGCCCGACTCCCCGAACGCCGCCAAACCGCTGCAGCAGCCGCGCCCGGCGCTTGGGACCCACGCCCGGGATCTCCTCGAGCTGCCCGCCCCCCACGCGAACCCGCGCCCGTTTGGCCCGCATGCCGGTGATCGCAAAACGGTGGGCCTCGTCACGCACCTGCGCCACCAGCATCAGGGCTGCAGAGTCCTTGCCAAGGTAGACCTTTTCGCGGCCATCGGCGAACACCAGTTCCTCGAGGCCCACCTTGCGCCCCTCGCCCTTCTCGACCCCGACGATCAACGACAGTTCGAGCGCCAGTGAGACGAAGACCTCGCGCGCCATGGCGACTTGCCCCGTGCCACCATCGACCAGCACGAGGTCCGGCATGCGCACACCAGGACTGCTGCCACCGGCCTCGCGCAACGCCTCGGCCAGCTTGCTGTAGCGCCGGGTCAGCACCTGGCGCATGGCAGCGTAATCATCGCCCGGGGTGATGCCCTCGATGGTGTAGCGCCGGTATTGCGCTGCCTGCATGCGGTGATTCTGAAACACGACACAGGAGGCCTGGGTCGCCTCCCCGGCCGTGTGCGAAACATCGAAGCACTCGATGCGCAACGCATCCAGGTCTTCGACAGCCAGATCGAGGGCCTGCGCCAATGCGCGCGTGCGGGCCTGCTGCGAGCCTTCTTCGGCCAGCAGCCTGGCCAGTTGCAGGCTGGCATTGGTCTGCGCCATTTCGAGCCAGATGCGCCGTTGCTCGCGCGGTTGGTGGACAGCGCTGACCCTCACGCCGGTCTGGACCGACAAAGCGGCCAGCAATGGGGCGCGTACCGGCGCGCTGGTCACCAGCGACGGCGGTACCGGAACGTCGAGGTAGTGCTGAACCACGAACGCCTCCAATACCTGGGATTCGACCGACACGGTCGCTTCTGCCGTGTCCTCGACCTCGTCCTCCAGGCCAGCCGCTTCCTCGACATGGACCGGAAAATAGGGCCGATCTCCCAGGTGCCGGCCACCGCGCACCATGGCGAGGTTGACGCAGGCCCGGCCGCCTTCCACCTTCACAGCCAGGATGTCGACATCCCGGTCTGAGACGTTGTCCATCGATTGCTGGTGCAGCACATTGGACAGGGCCGCAACCTGATCGCGCAACTCTGCGGCCTGCTCAAACTCCAGACGCTCGGAATGCGCCAGCATGCGCGACTCCAGCAATTCCAGTACTTGGCGGGCATCACCGCGCAGGAAACGTTCGGCGTTGGCCACATCCTGGGCGTAGTCGGCAGCCGATACCAGCCCCACACAGGGGCCTGAGCAGCGCTTGATCTGATACAACAGGCAGGGCCGCGACCGATTGTTGAACACCGCATCCTCGCAGGTGCGCAGCCGGAACAACTTTTGCATCAGCAGGATCGTCTCCTTGACAGCCCAGGCGCTGGGATAGGGGCCGAAATAGCGGTGCTTTCTCTCAACGCTGCCACGGTAATACGACACCCGCGGGTAACCGGCCGCCACAGGCCGGGCCAACCTATCGATGGGCGTTGGCGCCAGTGCATTGCGCGACGGCCTGTCCGCGGTGCCGGCCGGCTGCCCGCTGAGCTTCAGATACGGGTAACTCTTGTCATCGCGAAACAGGATGTTGTAGCGTGGTGCAAGCGTCTTGATGAGATTGTTCTCCAGCAGCAGCGCCTCGGCCTCGGAGCGCACCACGGTGGTTTGCATTGCAGCGATGCGCCCGACCATGTGTCCGATGCGGGTTCCGCTGTGCCGGTTGCGAAAGTAGCTCGCCACCCGCTTCTTCAGGTTGATGGCCTTGCCGACATACAGGACCGCGCCCTGCCCGTCAAAGAACCGGTAGACCCCGGGAAGCGGTGGCAGTGCTGTCACCTCCGCCAGCAATGCCTCGGAATGCACCGCCCGGTCCGGCACCGGCGCATCGACGGGCGGGGCCATCTTCGCCGCTTCAGGGGCCAGGGGCGGGAGGGATCCGGATCGCGTGCTCATAGCCCCGTATTGTGGACAATCCGGCCGGTGGCACACTTGTACTCCTGGGACATCTTCTGCCGGGTCATCGACAACCTCGGTGACATCGGCGTGTGCTGGCGTCTGAGCGCAGATCTGGCACGCCGTGGCCATCGAGTCCGGCTCTGGGTGGACGATCCAGCGCCGCTGGCCTGGATGGCGCCGGGCGCGCTGCAGGGGCAATGGCCAGGAGTGCGGGTTCTGCCCTGGGAGCAGCAGCGCCAGCCAACGACCTTCGCGGGCCTGGAACCCGCCGACGTCTGGGTGGAGGGATTCGGGTTCGAACCCGAGCCGGAATTCATCGCCCACCGCTTCGCAGCCGCTCGCTCGCCAGCCCGAGAACCGGTCTGGATCAATCTGGAATACCTGTCCGCCGAGACGTTCGCCACCCGGGCACACGGCCTGCCGTCGCCGATTTCCAGCGGTCCGGCGCGCGGCCACACCCGTTGGTTCTTCTATCCAGGACTGGGCAGGAACAGCGGCGGCCTGTTGCGGGAGGAGGGTTTGCTCGCACGCCAAGCCCGGTTTGATCGCCGCGACTGGCTCGCAAGCCAGGGGATCCATTGGGCTGGCGAACGGCTGGTGTCGCTTTTTTGCTATGAGCCGGCGGCGCTGCCGGCGATGCTGCAACAACTCTCGCAGGCGTCCCGCCCCACCCTGTTGCTGGTGGCGGCCGGCCGTGGCGCAGCAGCAGCGCGCGAAGCCCTCGGCCTGGCCCGGCAGCCTGGCTTCGGCCAGACGGTGACCTGTCGGCGCGGTGCACTCACAACACTGCTCTTGCCGCAGTTGAGCCAGACCGCCTTCGACCATGTGCTGTGGGCCTGCGACCTGAACTATGTTCGCGGCGAGGACTCGTTCGTGCGCGCGCTGTGGGCTGGCAAGCCGCTGGTGTGGCAGATCTATCCGCAGCACGATGGCGCCCACCATGCCAAACTGCGGGCGATGCTGGACGCACTGGACGCCCCACCCACTTGGCGCGAGTACCATCTGGCTTGGAACGGCATCGGCGAAGCTCGCTTGCCAGAGCCGGATCCGGCCGACTGGGAAACGGCCGTCCAGGAGGCACGCGGCGCCCTGCTGGACCAAAGTAACCTCGGCTACCGTTTGTGCGCGTTTGTCGAACACCTGTCATGGCAACCAGGGACGGCACAGAAACAAAGTTAAAATTTAGAGCTTTGCGGTGAGATGCCGGCCGATCGGGCCGGCCCGCATTCATCAGCCGCAGGCACGAGCATCTCGCTGTGTTGTCAACGCAACCCTGCACCCCGCATTTACTGGAACCACCTTATGAAAATCGCTCAAGAAATCCGCGCCGGAAACGTGATCATGCACGGCAAGGACCCCATGGTCGTGCTCAAGACCGAATACAGCCGTGGCGGCCGCAATTCCGCGACCGTGCGGATGAAGCTCAAGAGCCTTCTGAACAACTTCGGCACCGAAGTCGTTTTCAAGGCCGATGACAAGATGGATCAGGTCATCCTGGACAAGAAGGAATGCACCTATTCCTACTTCGCCGACCCGATGTACGTCTGCATGGACCTCGAGTTCAACCAGTACGAAGTCGAATCCGAGAACATGGGCGATACGCTGAATTACCTGGAAGACGGGATGCCACTGGAAGTGGTCTTCTACGATGGCAAGGCGATCTCGGTGGAACTGCCCACCAGTGTCGAGCGCGAGATCACCTGGACCGAGCCCGCCGTGAAGGGCGATACCTCCGGCAAGGTGCTCAAGCCTGCCAAGATCGCCACCGGCTTTGAAATCGGTGTCCCGATCTTCGTGGCGCAGGGTGATCGGGTAGAAATCGACACCCGGACCGGCGAATACCGCCGGCGCGTCTGAGCGCCCGTCTGGCAGATGTCAAGGTTCCCGTAATCGACCCCGGGCGCCCGATGGAATTTGACTTCGCGCAGATCAGCACCCCCTTTCGCATGCGCCCAGGGCTGTCAAGGCTCTCGCCCGATGCGGTTCACCTGACGCCGCTGCAACCTGGCAGCCGGCTGTTTGCCGAAAAACGGGCGATCCACCGGCTGGGTGCCAGCCGCCGCGTCGTGCCAGGGTTCGATGCCGGCGCCGCTCTGGCGACCATTCGCGTGCATGCCATGCGATGCGGTGTCAGCGCCAAAGACGCCGACACACTTGCGCTGGAAATGCAGGTCGAGGAAGACCTGGTCGTGCTGGACACCCGCACCGCCCGATTGCCCTGGATGTGCGTCAGCGTGCCCAGCCACTGGGCTCCCGAGGAAAAACTGGGCCGTACGCTGCCCGAAGTACACCAGCCGGTCGCCGATGGCGAAGCCCTGAGCGCCGCGCTGCCCCATATTCTGCGGGTGCTGTCCAACGGTAGCCACTGGGAGCGCTATGTATGGACACTCACGCCGTCGGATGCCTATGATCAGCATCCGCAGCGCCACGCGCCTGTGTCTTGGCCGGACTCGGCGGACCCTGACGAGCTGGCGCGGCAGTGTTACCTGCGCGCCGAGCGGCAGACCTTCCTGCCAGTGCTCGACGCCGGGGACCGGCCAGGCCCGCTGGTGGTATTCACGATCCGCGTGATGATCGAACCGCTGGTATTGGCGCTGCGAAGCCCTGAAGACGCCCGGCGCCTCCATGGCGGTCTGGCCTCGATGAGCGCCGCCGTGCTGGTGTACAAGAACCTGTCGCCAGCGCGTGGTAGGCTTTTGGACTGGCTGGCCGAACGCTTTTAAGGACCTACTCCTTGCTGCTGTACTTTGACGATGAACGCGACGCTGCACTTCGACTGGCCGAAGCAGCCTCCCTGGAGGCCGCCTGCATCGAGCGCCACCGCTTTCCCGACGGCGAACTCAAACTCCGGCTACCCGCCAGGCTGCCGAAACGCACCACCCTGTACCGCAGCCTCGACAACCCGAACGAAAAACTCGTCGAGTTGCTGATCGCATCGCAGACCGCACGGGCGCTGGGCGTATTGCATCTGGACCTGGTCGCGCCTTACCTTGCGTACATGCGACAGGACATGGAGTTCACCCCCGGCGAAGCCGTAAGCCAGCGCATCGTCGGCCGCTTTCTGGCCCATCTTTTCGACGCCATCGTGACGGTCGACCCCCACCTGCATCGGATCGACAAGCTCGAAGAGGCGGCACCCGTCGCGCACGCCGTGGTGCTGGTCGGGGCGCTGCCTCTGTCCGACCACATCGTGCGCCAGCGAAGGCGACCGCTGCTGGTCGGCCCGGATTCCGAGTCCGCACAGTGGGTCGCTGCCGCAGCGGCCCGCCATGGGCTGGACTACACCGTGTGCAGCAAGGTCCGCAGTGGCGACCACGATGTGGCCGTGGAACTGCCACCGGCCCAGGTCGCCGGCCGGGCTGCCGTGATCCTCGACGACATGGCCAGCACCGGCCACACCGTCGCAGCCGCCGCGCGGCTTTTGCGCGCTGCCGGTGCAGCGTCCATCGATGCCGCGGTCACCCATGCCCTGTTCTCGACGCAAGCGCTGGAGATGCTGCGCGCCAACGGCGTGGGCGAAGTCTGGAGCACCGACTGCATTGCACACCCCAGCAATGCGGTGAGCATGGCGCCCTTGATCGCACAAGCACTGCGTGACATCGTCCCGGGAAGCCGCCCGCACACAGGGCGCCTTTAACCGACTTGGCGTCAGCCCGGCAGACTGGTTCGGTCAAATGCGCGCTGGAACGCCTGCAGGAAGTCGTCCAGGCGGTCAAGCGGCAGGCTATTGATGCCAGCGGCCGCGGCACGCCCCCCACCCGTGGCGAACTGGCGGCACAGGCGGTCAGCGCCTTGCTGGCGCAGCAGCGGGGAACGCACGCTCACGACGAACCCTCCCTGGCTGGCGGGCGACAACACGGCGTGGGCCTGCACTGGCGCCTCATGCCCTAACTGGTTGCCCCAGGCACCGCGCACGCGGCGACTCCAGGGCAGATCCGGAAGCATGAAGACCCGGCCGCCATCGAAACTTGTTCGGGGTGCCAGATCCCCGGCGCGGCCAAGATCATCCGCCCGTATGTCGCGGATACCGCGCAACACCGGTTCGTCTTCCATCACGCCCAGCGGTCCGGCATGCCGGTACAGAAGGCGAAACAGGTCGGCCGGATGCACGATCAGATCGGCCTGTGCGTCCACATAGGCGTTGTAGTTGATGGATTCGCCGAGCTCCTGCAGTAGCGCCCACTGGGTGGCATCCAGACCCAGCGATGCACCCAGCGCACGCGCGGCCTCGGTCAGGTTGTCGCCGAATGCGCCCACCACAGCCCAGTGCCTGCAAGCGCCTGCGAGATGCCGGTCCACCAGAATGCTGGTGCACACCTCGGCAGCGTTATCGATGTGCATGCGCAGCGCCGGGTGCGCCGGCAGATCGCCCGCATAGTGGTGGTCAAAATAGGCCACTTGCGCGCCCGCCTGCAACAGCGCCTGCAAGGCATCGCGGTTCTGCTCCAATGACACGTCGAGCACTGTCACTCGCGCCAGCGCTGTGCACGGAACCCTCTGAAGCAGGGACACATCGCGCTTGACCCCCGTGATCAGCGTCGCGTCCTGTGGCGATGTCAGTCGCAACTGCAGCAAGGCGCAGATGCCATCGGCGTCGCCATTGAACACGTCAAAATTCTGAATCACGCCAGATGCCGTCAGGGGCGTCGGCAGGCAGGCCAGCGGCAGAGCAGGACGATCAGGAGCTCCATACGAAATGCACGGCCAGTGCCAATGCAGCCGTGGCCAGCACAAAGTTGAGCCAGACGCCGAAATTTGTCCAGTAGCCGCGCGGAATCTCCGTTTCCCCCAATCCGCGGACCACCGTGCGGAACTGCATGGCGGACACCACCGAGACCAGTGCCCCCATCAACAGCAAAGCCACGCCCAGCCACAGCGAAAATCCCCGCTGCGGCAACGACAGCGGCTGACCGCTCACCATGCGCATAAACAGGCCAAAGCGCTCGACGACAAATCCGAAACCCATCAGCGCGATAGCCGTTCGCTGCCAAGCCAGCAAGGTGCGTTCGGCAGCGAAGAGAACACGGGGATCGTCCAGGTACGACATAGTGGATGGCATTGTAGGTCCGTGAGGGCCAACGTTTTCCCACACAATCGCAGCCATGGAACAAACCCACCACCTCACCGAACGGCGGCTTGCCGATGCCTGGGCCGAATTGCAAAGCCATGCTGATCAGGGCAACGCCTTGCAGCCGGATGCCTATCGGCTGGCCTTTGCCGACCCCGAGTTCCTGGTACGCCGCGAGACGCGGGGCATCCGGTTCCAGCTCGAAATGCTCAAGCCCGATCTGGAACAGGCCGAGCAGGGTATCGAGAGCACCGTGGTGGTGTTTGGCAGCGCGCGCTTTCCATCGCCGGAAACCGCCCGCTCCGAGCTCGATGAGGCGCGCAATAAAGGCGAGCCAGCGGCCTTGGCCCTCGCGCAACGGCGCATGCGCAATGCGCACTACTATGAGCAGGCACGGCTCTTCGGCCAGCGCGTAGCACGCTACAGCGCAGCGCAATCGGCGCCACAGAAAATGTTCGTGGCCACCGGCGGCGGCCCGGGCATCATGGAGGCAGCCAACCGCGGAGCCCGCGAGATGGGCGCTCCGACCGTGGGGCTCAACATCGCTTTGCCGCATGAGCAGCAGGCCAATCCGTATGTGACGCCGTCACTCAACTTCAAGTTTCACTACTTTGCGCTGCGCAAGATGCACTTCATGATGCGGGCCAAGGCGCTGGTCGCATTTCCTGGTGGTTTCGGAACACTCGACGAACTGTTCGAAGTGATCACGCTGGTGCAGACTGGCAAGGCCAAGCCGGTGCCGATCGTGCTGTTCGGCACCGACTACTGGAAGCGTTTGCTGGATCTCAATGTGTTGCTGGAAGAAGGTGCGATTTCGCCCGGGGACCTGAACCTGTTCACCTATGCCGATGACCCGGAGACCGCCTGGGAGGCGATCCGCAGCTTCTACGCCTTGTCGGACGCGCGCTGAGGCGCCTTCTCCGGCAGCCGAAGCCGCCATGCCGGGCGGGCGCACGCCGCCACGGCGGTTCCGACGGACCAGAACACCACGGACACGCCGACCACCGTGCCCACGGTACCAAACAACAGGGGCATCAGCACGCTGGAGCCGTTGATGGCCATCGCCCGCAGGCCCAGCGCCTCCCCGTGCCGCGCCTGCGGTGTAATCTGGTGCAGCATGCTCATGACCATGGGTTGTACACAGCCCAGGGCAATGCCCAGCAGGACCGAACAGCTGCCCATTGACCAAGGCCCGGTCATGAACGGGTAGACCAGAAACAACAGGGCCGTCATCAGCATGGCGCTTGCCAGAACGACGTGCTCGGTCAATCGCGCGGCAAACACCGGCAGCACCACGCGCACCCCAGCGGCGGAAATGGCAAAGGCCCCCAAGATGGTACCCACCATGGAAGCGCTGAATCCGAGCTCGTGGCCCAGCACCGGCACCACGAAAGTATGGACATCCCAGCACGATGACATGCACCAGTTCACCAGCATGAGCCGGCGCATCATCGGGTCAGCCAGAAGATCCCAGGGTCGGGTGGGCGTGGCGCCTGCCGGCTGCAGCACCGGCGAGAGTTCATGGACCGTGCGTACCAGGTACCAGGCAGCCAAGGGCAGCACCGCCATCAAGCCAAAAGCTGCCCGGTAGCCCGAAGTGTCGCCGGCCGCAGCGCCAGCATGGTCGATCAGAAGGCCTGCCGACAGTGGGCCGACGAAATTGGACACCGCAGGACCGATGGCCAGCCAGCTGAACAAACGCTTGAGTTCGGTCGCACCGTGGGCTGCACGCCCGACGTGGCGCTGCAAGGCGATCGAGGCGGCACCGGTTGCGCCGCCCGTGACGAGCGCCGCCAGGCAAAGAACCGCAAAAACGGGGACCACCACGGCAACGCTGGTCGCCAGGATAGCGGCCACCACGGCCAGGCCCACCGGCCGGCGCAGTCCGTGCCGGTCGGCGTACCGGCCCGACGGAATCGCCAGGAAGACCTGGGCCAGCGAAAACAGCGCCAACAACACCCCGACCGACAGCGCGCTGTGTCCGTCCCGCAGAGCCATCAGGGGTGACGCCATCCGCATACCGGCCATGCAGGCGTGCAGGCATATATGGCCGGCAATCAGCCGCGCCAATGCGTCAGACTTCATCGGGGGCCCGGTCAAGGTCGCGGTCGGCCGGGAGCAGTGCCTGGGTCTGGCCGTCCGGCAGGGCCTCGACCTTCCTGAGCGCCCGGTCCATCGCACGGGTGCGCACTTGCGCCGAGTCCAGGGTCTTGAGCACGGTCTCGGTCTGCGTCTTGACGCGGGCCAGCACATCGCCAAACTTGCCGAACTCGGTCTTGACCGCACCCAGAACAAGCCAGACCTCACTGGCGCGTTGTTCCAGCGCCAGGGTCCGGAAACCCATCTGCAGCGAGCTGAGCATTGCCAGCAGCGTCGTCGGCCCGGCCAGCGTGACCCTGTGCTCGCGCTGCAACACCTCCATCAGCCCGGGGCGCCGCAGTACCTCGGCGTAAAGTCCTTCGGTAGGCAGAAACAGAACGGCAAAGTCGGTCGTGAACGGAGGCTCCAGGTACTTCTCGGCCATGGTGCGGGCCTCCAGACGGATACGCGCCTCCAGTGCCTTGCCGGCCGCGTCAGCTGCGGCCGCGTCGGCGCGACCCTGTGCGTCGAGCAGGCGCTCGTAGTCCTCGTTGGGGAACTTGGCATCGATCGGCAACCAGACCGGGTCCCCGGTGCCGGAGCGCCCAGGCAGGCGGATGGCAAAGTCCACCATGTTGCGGCTGCCGGGTCGGGTTGCCATCTGGGCGGCGTACTGGTCCGGTACGAAGACCTGCTCCAGCAGCGCGCCAAGTTGCGCTTCTCCGAACATGCCGCGCGTCTTCACGTTCGTCAGCAAATGCTTGAGATCCCCCACGCCCTGCGCCAGGGCCTGCATTTCTCCCAGGCCCTTGTGCACCTGCTCCAGGCGGTCGGCCACCTGCTTGAAACTCTCGCCCAGCCTGGCGTGCAATGTGGCCTGCAGTTTCTCGTCTACCGTCGCACGCATTTCTTCAAGCTTCGCAGTGTTGCTGGCTTGCAGTTGCGCCAGCTGGGCTTCGAGCGTCTGGCGCACCTCCAGCATGCGACGGGCGTTGGATTCACCCAGACTCTGCAGCTGCGTGTGCAAGGTGTCGGACAGCGTTTGCTTGAGCAGGGCCAGTTGCTGACCGAAGGCGTCGATCTGCGTATTCTGGGTTCGGTTGGCTTCGGCACCCTGCGTCAGCAGGGTCTGCTGGAAGATACCCAGGGTCTGGGCCAGTTCCTGGCGGGTGCTGCGTGACGCGCTCTCGATGTCAATGCGCAAGGCGCGCTCCTGCACGTCGAGGCGTGCCCCCGCCGACTGCAGGGCGGCCAGCAGCTCGGCGCGGGCAGCTGCGATGTCCGGTCCGGCCCGCATCCCGGCTTGCTGGCGCAACAGGAGCCACCCCACTAGCAGAATGTTGACAAGCGACAGTACCGGCAGAAGCCATTGCCAGAGCGGATTCACGCCGGACCGCCCGGTGCAGCGACGACCGGATTGAGTGCCGTCAGCAGCTCACCCCGAGTGAGGTAGGCGATCAGGTTGTCCGCCGCGAGATCGGCCATGGCCAGTCGGGTCGGAATCGAGGCGCTGGCGATATGCGGCGTGAGCACCACGTTGGGCACATTCAGCAGACCCGCATGCACCTGCGGCTCGCCCTCGAACACATCCAGGCCGGCCGCGGCAATGCGGCCTTCTAGCAGGGCCTGCGCCAGGGCGGCATCGTCGACGATGCCGCCTCGGGCGATATTGACGAGGGTCGCGGTCGGCTTCATGCGTGCCAGTTCAGCGGCGCCGATCGTGTGGTGCGACTGCGCCGAGTACGGCAGCACCAGCACCACATGGTCTGACTGTGCCAGCAGTTCCTCTTTGCTGGCGTACCGTGCGCCGCAGGTGGCCTCAGTGGCAGGGTCGAGGCGCGACCGGTTGTGGTAGAGCACTTGCATGCCGAAGCCATGGGCGCCGCGTCGCGCGATACCCTGGCCGATGCGCCCCATGCCGATGATGCCCAAGGTGGCACCATGGATATCCGTGCCGGCGAACATGTCGTAGCGCCAGCGTGTCCATTGACCTGAGCGCAGGTAATGCTCGCTCTCGCATACGCGCCGGGCAGTGGCCATGAGCAGGGCAAAACCGAAGTCAGCCGTGGTCTCGGTCAGGACCCCCGGCGCATTGGTGGCCAGCACGCCACGCGCGGTCATGGCATCGAGATCGAAGTTGTTGTAGCCCACCGCCATGTTGGCGCAGATGCGCAAGCCGGGGCAGCGCTCCAGCACACCGGCATCGATGCGTTCGCTGGCAGTGCACAACAGGCCGGCTCGCCCCTGCAGGTGCGCAATCAGCTCTTCGGTCGTCCAGAGCGCATCCTCCTGGTTCGTCAACAGCTCGAAATGCGCTGACAGGCGATCGATCACCTGCGGAAACACCGCACGTGCGACCACGATGCCGGTTTTGCTCATCTGCTTGGCTCCACGCGGTGGCAAGACGGGTCAGGCGGCCTGCGGAATATCAAATACCTGGCGCAGGTAGGCCATGTAGCGCTCATCGTCACACATGTTCTTGGACGGCGTGTCGGACAGCTTGGCCACAGGCTGCCCGTTGCAGCGAACCATCTTGATGACAATCTGCAAGGGCTCATAACCGAGGTCATTGGTCAGGTTGGTACCGATGCCGAACGCTAGCAGACAGCGCCCCTGGAACTGGCGGTACAACTCTATCGTGCGCGGCACCGTGAGCCCGTCGCTGAAGATCAACGTCTTGGTGCGGGGATCGACGCGGTTCTTGGCATAGTGCGCAAGCATCCTCTCGCCCCAGGTGAACGGATCACCGCTGTCGTGGCGCGCGCCATCGAAGAGCTTGCAAAAGTACATGTCGAAGTCGCGCAGGAAGGCATCCATGCCGTAGACGTCGCTCAGCGCGATTCCCAGATCGCCACGGTACTCCTTGGCCCAGGACTCGAGCCCGTAAATCTGGCTGTCGCGCAGGCGCGGCCCCAGGGCCTGGCAGGCCTGGAGATATTCGTGGGCCATGGTACCCAGGGGTGTCAGGCCCAGGCGCATCGCAAACAGCACATTGCTGGTGCCTGCCAGCTGGCCGGACGTGCCAGGCATATGGCCGGGGCTTTGCGCTGTGCCCAGGCCCACGGCCAGCACCCGCAGCACTTCTTCGTGCCAGACCTGGCTGAAGCGTCGCCGTGTACCGTAGTCGGCGATCTTGAGGTCGCCCAGGCCCGCTGTGCGCAGTTGTCCGACCTTGACATCCAGGCGGCGCCTGCCCTCGACCAGGTCAGGCAACTTGTGGGTGTTGCGGAAATAGACCTCGTTGACGATGGACAGTACCGGGATCTCGAACAGGATGGTGTGCAGCCAGGGCCCATGAATCGTGATGTCGATTTCACCCGAAGGCAGGGCCGTCACCGTGATGTACTTTTCGTTGAGGTGGAAAAGCGCCAGGAAATCCACGAAGTCGCTCTTGATAAAGCGCATCGACCGCAGGTAGGCCAGTTCGACTTCCTGGAAATGCAGGCTGCACAAGGCGCGGATCTCGTCACGGATCTCGCCGGCGAAAGGCGCCAGGTCGAAGCTGGCTTCCCCCTTGCCGACCACCTGGCCCGCATTGCGGCATTTGAAGCGGTACTCGACCTGCGCACCAGGGAACTGGTGCAGGACCACCTGCATCATCGTGAACTTGTACAGGTCAGTGTCGAGGAGACTGGTGATGATCATGGGAGGAATAGCAACGGACAGGCACACGATCCCGCCGGCAGCCTGCAGTGTACGTGACAGGCCAACATGTCGATTCGCGCGGCCGATCGGCGGCGCTGATAAGGACCGGCGTGCCCTGCCGGTATCATGGTTCTAGAAAGTGAAGTCTAGATTGCTGCATTGCAACAAAAAACGCTTGCCCAGGATCGGGTAAACCCTATAATTCAGACCATGCTGCACCGCAACAATCCAGGTCTGAGACCCGGAGCGCCAAGGGGGCAAGAAGTCTCACATCCTCAACTTTCCTCTGGAGAATTCATATGCTGACCGTCGAACAAGTCATGGCCTCGCACAAAGCCAATATCGAAACCCTGATGGGTCTCACCAGCAAGGCCTTTGAAGGCGTCGAAAAGATCGTCGAACTGAACCTGACTGCCTCCAAGGCGGCCATGGCGGAGTCGGCTGACTACGCACGGGCTGTGCTGAGCGTGAAAGATGCCCAGGAGTTGATGACGCTGCAATCTGGCCTGGTGCAGCCACTGGCTGAAAAGACCGCCGCGTACAGCCGTCACCTGTACGATATTGCCTCCGGCTCCAGCGCCGAGTTTGGCAAGGCCGTCGAAGAGCAAGCCGCCGATGTGCAGAAGAAGTTCATGGGTCTGGTTGACACCGCCGCCAAGAACGCTCCCGCCGGCTCCGAAACCGCCGTCGCCGTAATGAAAAGCGCGGTTGCTGCTGCAAGCAATGCACTGGAGTCGGTCCAGAAGGCTGTGAAGCAGGCCACCGAAGTGGCAGAATCCAACTTCAACACGGTCGCTGCAAACGCCGTCAATGCCAGCAAGACGGTCAACAAGAAACGTTGATGTGTGACGTTTTCCCGACGCACGGCCTCTGCGGTTTGCAAAAATTTGCAATCGGAGGCTGTACAGCGAGGGAAAACCCTGACATACTCTTTCTCAACGAATACGGCAAAGGTTTTTTCTGGTTGTCTCCTCGGGTCCTTTCGTAACCTTCAGGTTCAGGGATCCCTTCAAGGCCTCGTCGCAAGATGGGGCCTTTTTTTGTGCCCTGTCAATCATGGCGGCGGTAGAAGTGGTAATTGTCTGCCGCCATGCCAGCCGGCAGGGGCAGCCGTTCCAGTCCAGGCAGTTCGATCCGCTGGTCGCATGCAAGATAGCCGCCGGGTACGAGGATTCGCAACCAGGTTGGGGCCAGCTCGGCAGCCAATCGGGTCGAAGCAAGCCGATTGGCACTGCCAATATCCGCATGAATGAATACTGCCGGTGCCTGCGCTTCTGCCAGATAGGCCGCAAGGCCCAGGCGAAAATCCCCCAGCCGCAGCCATTGCGCTGCCGGGATGCAATCCGGATGGGCAGCGACCTCACGGTCGAAGACATAGATCGCCCGCTCAGGAAAGCGGTGCCGCAGATGATCATAGGTGCGGCCGTTGCCCAGGCCCAGTTCCAGGACCGGGCCACTGCGGCCCACCATGCAGGTTGCAGCCTCGTCAATGCAGGCGCGCTGCGCCTGCATACGCGCAATGAAATCATCCAGTCGGGTCATTCAAGGTTCCGTTCACCGTTGGGTCAATGGATGTGCGATCGCGATAGTCGGAATTATCCGGCACGGTGCCACCGTTAGAATTTCCTGGTGAACCCCGATATCACTGCTCCGGTCATCGTCTCTCTGATGGCTATCGGGATGGCACTGGCGTTCATCCTGGCGGACCGGCGCTCGCAGACCAGCCAGGCACAGGCCCTTTTCCTGGTGTTCATCGGTATCTCCATTGCAGTGGACGTGTTGCTGGTCCTTCCGCTGCGCAGAGTCCACGGCATCCTTCCATGGGAAGGCATTTTCGCCTTGCCACAGATGTTGTCTTTCCTGTTTGCCTACGAGTGGATCCTGCGTGTCCGGCGCACGATTCCGGCTGGCAAGCTCAACACCCGCAACGCGGATCGCTTGCTGCAGGCCGCCCAGGCGCTGGCTCTGTTCTACGGGCTGGCAGCGCTGGGCTTTCCGGAATTGCGGGCCGAACACTTCGGTAATCTGACACTGGCCCCGGGTGAGCAGCTGCATCCCGCGTTCTGGCTGTTCTCGGTGCCGCTTGGCATATCTCTGGCGCTGGCGACAGTCGCCACGCTGGTCACCTTGAATCGCAGGCCCGACCGGGCCGAGGCCCGGCGCTTGATCGCATTCGCCCTGGGGGCGCCGATCATGGCATCGGCTGTGGTGGTGCCTCCAAGTATCGCCCCAATGGCAGGCGCGATCGGCTTGCTGGTGCTGCTGGTGGGTTCAGTGCAGTACCACGTGACCCAGGGGCGACGGGCACAGTTCCTGTCGCGTTTCCTTGCACCGCAGGTGGCGGAGTTGGTCAACCGGCGCGGCCTCAAGAGCGCGACCGACGAGAAGACCCTGGAATTGTCGGTGGTGTGCTGCGATCTGCGCGGGTTCACGGCATTTTCTGCCGCCACATCCTCGCGCGAGGTGATCGCCATCCTGCGTGAGTACTACGATGCCGTTGGCGCCGCAGCAGCCGCCTGCGGCGGCACCATCAAGGACCAGGCCGGCGACGGTGTGCTGATCCTGGTCGGCGCGCCGATCGATTTCGCTGACCACGCTCAGCGGGCCCTGGAACTGGCCCGACAGATCCGCTCTGTCGGCGTCGCCTTGACGGCACGCTGGTCCAACAACGAACTGCAACTCGGTGTCGGTGTGGGTGTGGCCAGCGGATTCGTGACGGTTGGCGTGATTGGCGGGGCCTCCCGGCTGGAGTACACGGCGGTGGGCTCACCCGTCAACCTGGCTTCGCGCCTGTGCTCGGAGGCAGCCCACGGCGAGATCCTGGTCGACGAGCGCACCGTCCAGATGCTGGGTAGCAGCCTCCACCCGAATGCGGTTCGCAAGGGTGCAACCCTGCAACTCAAGGGCTTCGCTCTGCCCACCCCGAGCTACGTACTACAGACATCCTGACGCTGGGGCAAAAACACCCTCCCCGAGCAGCCGAGCTCCCTTCAGGCAGACTCAGGATTGGATAGCTTGGACAAATGCGCGGTCGTATTGGCCAACCGCGCCGCCAGGATGCGGATCAGCTCGATGGCCGCGTCGGGATTCTCACGGATCACGCTGCGAAACAGATCGGCGGATATGCGCAGCACTTCGATCCGCGTCTTGGCCGTCGCCGTGGCAGTCCGCGGCACATGGCCGAAGATGGCGATCTCGCCAATGATCTCGTTGTTGCCCATGGTGCCGATGACCAGCGGCCCTTTCGGCAGATCCACAGAAATCTCTATCGTCCCGTCGATCACGACGTAACACGCGTCTCCGACGGCCCCGGCATGAAAGATTTCCTGGCCGGCGGCATAGGTGAGTCGCTCGCTGCTGAAGCACAGCAGCTTCTGCTTGGCCGGAGTGATCTTGCTGAAGATCGGAAACCTCCGGATCAATTCGACTTCCTGTTCCAGACTCATCATGTGCTCCCTTGAATATGCCTAACCGGTCTTCAGCAGCCTGCGCAATACGCTATCGCGGCCCAGCAGCGCATCATAGGCTCCTTGCTCGACCAACTTGCCATGTTCCATGACCAGCACATTGTCAAAGCGTTCGGCCAGGTCCACACGATTGAGGACCCAAAACACGCACAGCGCCTCACGACAGGCCAGCACATTCGTCACCAGACGGTTTTGGGCCGCAGGGTCGAGCACAGCAGATGCCTGGTCCAGTATCAGCACCGCAGGCCGCTTGAGCAATGCCCGGCCGATCGCCACCTTCTGGCGATCCGGTACCGACAGCCGACTACCACCGGTGCCGACCTGGTAATCCAGCCCGATGCGCAGTACCAGTGAACGCAGATGCAATTCGTCGAGGATCTGGCGCATCAAAGCGCCGATCTGGGCCGCACCGCCAGCCTGGCTGGTGGCGATCTTGCCGAACAGGATGTTGTCCTGCAACGACGACGCGCTGTTGTAGCTCAGGGGATCGAAGAACGCGATCGCGCCGCGCATCTCAGCCGGAAGGTTGTCGGCGAACTGGTGCCGCGCCTGCAGGATGCGGCCCTCCAGTGCCTCGTCGATCAGTCCCAGGCGATGCTTGGTCGAGATCAGCTTGAACGGCAAGCCCAGCAACAGGTTGCGCTCCGACTCCGGGATACGCTCCAGCCCCACCGAGGCCACTCGCGACAGGATGTCCTTCACGTTGGGCAGATCATCGTAGGCGATGAAGCTGAACCGGTCGAACAGCTCATGGCCTGGCGGCAGGTCGCTGAACAGCTCGACCATGGTCTCGGCCAGTTTGAGCCCGACCTTGAGCAGGTCGCCCGAAAGACCGGTATCCGCCAGAACCTTGCGCACATAGGCATTGGTCGCCAGGCTGTCCGTGTCGAACACCTTGCCGACCGGTGTACCGAACAACAGGTTCTCGGCCATGGTTGCATTGCGGTTGTAGCGCGCGATGTCGAAACGCTCCACCAGCCCACTGACCTCAGGCTGGCTCAGGCGCTCGCGCATGGTGTCACGGGCCCGCAGAATGTCCTCCGCGAGGCCGGGGTTGTTGACCGCATTGGCGGCGCTTTTGAGCCCGATCTCGAACAGCGTTTCTTCCAGATCCACCGTCTTGAGAATTTCGAGGATCCGGTCCTCCAGATCAAGCGGGCCCTGGACCCCCGCTGCTTCGTAATCGAGCCATTGCGCATGGATGTCCAGCACGCTGTTACCGGCCCGCGCGGCCTCGCGCATCTGGCGCTCGCGTTGCCTTCGGCCCTCACCAGAGTACAACGCCTCCTGGACGGGACGGTGTTTGAGCCCATAGACCAGGTTTTCACGGACACTCACCGGAAACAGATAGGACGCCGCACCCACGTAGGCAACGGCCCGACCCGTCACGGCCTCGGGCGCGCGTGTCAGATCGATGGCGCCCATCTCGATCCCGCCACCGTCGGGATGCAGCAAACTGGCGAGCAACTGGGCGAGTTCGCTCGTTCCCGAGCCGTTGGGCCCGAGTACCGCCACATGGGAATGCAGCGAAGTTTCAAAAGAGACGCCGTCCAGCAATTTGGACCCAGAGTCGTCCAGCAAGGAAAGATTGCTGACCCGGAATTGGCCCGAGCTGGGAATCGGCGGCGTCTCCATGACGCGCTGCTGCGGCGCAGCGGCGATACCCTCAACGGTGAACTGCTCGATCACCTGCACATACTTGATGCCGGTGTCCATGCGCTCCTGGTCCCAGTCGATGAGTTCCTTGACCGGTCCGGGCAGGTCCTTGTAGGCTGCAATCACGGCCACCAGCGCGCCGATATCCAGCCGCCCGGAGATCGTCAGGTAGCCGCCCACCAGGTAGAACAGAAATGGCGTGATCTGGGACAGCAAATTGTTCAGAAACTTGATCAGGAACTTGCGCTGGTAGTATTCGAACCGGATCAGGAACAGGCGCCCCAGGCGGGCCGAAAACTCGGCGCGCTCGTAGTTGGAGGTGTCGTTCGCATGGATCTCCACCACGCCATCGACACACTCCGCAATACGGCCTGCCAGTTGCCGGCCCGCGATCTGGCGTTGTTTGGACAGCACCAACAGACGGCGGCGCAGGCGCGGAATGATCACGGCCTGGATCAGCACCATGCCAAACGCCACCAGCCCCAGGTAGATATGCTGAAAGAGGATGAATAACAAGGCCGTGAGGGCCTGGCCACCCAGATAGAGCGGCGTGATGATCGACTCGCCAACGAACCCGCCCAGGGGCTCGACTTCATCCTTGATCATCGTGGCCATTTCGGCCGACTTCACGCGCCGGAAGTGCGGCAGTGGAAACCGCAGGATATGGTCGAATAGGTCGTAACGCAGCCGGCGCAGCATGCGCTCGCCCATCCAGCCCTTCATGGTATTGATCTGGAACTTGATCCACCCGCTGATGATGATCAGGGCGAGAAATGCCAGCGTAAGCGCCAACAGGTAAGGCGTGCGCTCCAGTTCGAAACCGTCAAAGATCCTGAAGCTGGCACCGCCCAGAAAATCGGGCAGCGAGAAACCGAGACGCAGAAAAAACGCCGTGGACTCCGGGCTGGGAAATCCCTTGCCCTGAATCGGCTGGTTGATGATGGTCTTGGGGAGGTCGAGCGATGCGTAATAAAACAGCATCGACAACACGACCAGCGGAACGATCAGGAGTTGGTCGCGCTTGCTGTACTTGAGGATGAAACCGAACAGGCCGCGTTCCATGGCCGCGATCTAGTTGTAAGGGTCGGCCGCGTCGCGCAGGCCATCGCCCATGAAGTTGAAAGCCAGCACGACCACGAACACCGGCACCACTGGTAGCATCAGCCAGGGATACAGGGCCACGACGTTGATGTTCTGCGCTTCGTTCAGGAGCACGCCCCAACTGGTGATGGGGGGCCGCAAGCCGAGCCCGAGGAAGGACAACGCGGTCTCGCCCAGGATCATGCTGGGGATCGAGAGCGTGAGCGATGCGATCAGATGGCTGGTGAAACTCGGCAACAGGTGTCGCCCGATCACACGCGACGGCTTGGCACCCATCAATACCGCGGCGACCGCAAAATCCTCCTCCCGCAGTGCCAGAAACTTGGAACGCACGGAGCGCGCCAGTCCTGGCCAGTCCAGCAGGCCGAGAATGATCGTGATGCCGAAATAGATGAAGATCGGACTCCAGGTGACCGGCAGAGCCGCCGACAAGGCCATCCAAAGCGGTAACTCCGGAAACGAGCGCACGATCTCGATCAGCCGCTGGATCAGGTTGTCGATCCAGCCTCCGTAATAACCCGAGATGCCGCCCAGGGTGATGCCGATCAGGAAACTGACCAGAATGCCCAGCAGACCCACCGTGAGAGAAATACGTGTGCCGTAAATGATGCGCGACAACATATCGCGCCCGAGTCGGTCCGTGCCCAGCAAGAACAAGGTGCCGTCCTTGGCAGGGCAGATCAGGTGAAAGTTGCCCTCCACCAGGCCCCAGAACTCGTAATCGTCGCCACGGCAGAAGAAACGGATCGGCTGCACCTTGTCGGGGTTGGCGACAAACTCGCGCTTCATGGTCTCCAGGTTGAGCTTGACGTTGTATCCGTACACGAACGGGCCAACAAACTTGCCTTCGTGGAACAGACCGACCGACTGAGGAGGCGCATAGATGTGCTTGGAGTCCCGCGTGTTCAGCCCGTAAGGCGCCAGCATCTCGGACACCAGCGAGGACAGGTACAGAGCCGCCAGGATCGCAGCGCAGAACACGGCGATCCGGTGGCGGCGGAACTTCCACCACATGATGCGCCACTGCGAAGCCCGGTAGAAGGCCTCCTGTTCCGACGTGAGGGTCTCGGCCGATCGGGGCTCGAACGGCGCCGGTGAAACGTAATGCACCAACCGGTCGTTGGCATCTACCTGGAGTGCGCTCATCTGGCCACCTCACCGGTCAAACGGATGCGTGGATCGAGCGCTGCCAGCAGCAGATCCGAGATGAACATGCCCATCACGGTAAGAAGTGCCAGGAACATGAGAAAGGAGCCGGCCAGATATTGGTCCTGGCTTTGCAGGGCATCCAGCAACATCGGGCCCTCGGTCTGCAGCGACAACACGACGGAAACGATTGCGGAACCGGAAATGACACTGGGAAGCAGGTTGCCGATATCGGCCACAAACGGGTTCAAGGCCATGCGCAAGGGGTACTTCACCAGCAGGCGCAGCTGCGGCATGCCCTTGCTGCGGGCCGTCACCACGTACTGCTTTTGCAGCTCATCCAGCAAATTGGCACGCAGCCGCCGGATCATGCCGGCCGTGCCGGAAGTCCCGATCACCAACACCGGGATCCAGAGGTGCGACAGAACCGACATGAACTTGGGCCAGCTCATGGGCTGATCCAGGTACTGCGGGTCCATCATGCCACCAATGGACAGACCGAACTGCACATTGGCAAAGTACATCAGCACCAGCGCGAGCAGAAAGTTGGGCGTGGCCAACCCGACATAGCCCAGCAACGAGAGGCCATGGTCGCCCCAGCTGTACTGGTGGGTGGCGGCGTAGAAACCGATCGGAAAAGCCACCGCCCAGGTGAAAAGAATGACGGTGATATTCAGCACGAAAGACAACAGCAGCCGGTCACCAACCACCTCCAGCACGGGCAGGTTGTATTCAAAGGACCAGCCCCAGTCGCCCTGCAAAAGGCCTGAAAACCCCCGTTCACCCGGCCACAGGCCGACCCAGGTCGCGTATTGCTCGAGGAAGGAATTGTCCAGCCCGTATTGCTGGCGCAGGAACTGCACCTTTTCCAGCGCGGCCGTATCACCCTGGCTGCGCAACTCGGCGATCTGGTTGGACAGGTAGTCGCCCGGAGGCAGCTGGATGATGACAAAGGTGACAAAGCTGATGACCAGCAATGTCGGGATCATCAGCAGAATGCGCCGCAGGGTGTAGGCCAGCACAGGCTCAGTTCCTGCGGGCGTCGACGAACCAGAAGGTATCCGGGCGATAGATGCCGAACAATGAACCCGGATCCCAGTTGTACATGCCCTTCTCGGGCACGTTCTTCAAGGCGTTGCTGACCACCACGGGCTGCTGCACATTGTTGATCACACCAATCGTGAACTGCTGCTCCGCGTGCAGCGCGAGCATGCGGTGCCAGGCCTTTTCGCGCAAGTCCTTGCCGGCCGTGCGCCAGGCCTCGTTGAGCTTGAGAAGCTCCAACACCTCGGGGATATCGGGTGCCTCGCCCGATTTGCCCTTGGTCTCGTAAAACTGTCCGAATTTGGGCCACTGCAATTGCACCTGACTGGTCGGCGCGAGTTCGTCGGGGCTGGTGTCGGCATTCGGCAGACCATTGTCGAAGCCGCCCCAGACGGTCATCATGGCCTCGCCCGAATAGACCCGGTTGCGCAGAAGGTCGCGCTGCGACGGCTTGCTGAAGAGCTTGATGCCGCTTTCCTTCCAGGTCTCCCGGATCAGCTCCAGCACATCGGTCTGCTCGGTGCTTTCACCCGCAGTCTCGACGATGATCTCCAGCGGCCGGCCATCCGCAAGGCGACGCACGCCATCGGGCCCGCGCTTCAGACCCAGTTCATCCAGCAGCCGGTCGGCCGCCTTGCGGTCGAATTGGGCCCACAGCGACTGGTACTGTTTTCGGTACAGCGGGCTCTCGGGAACGACCGTGTTGTTGCTTTCCGACGCCAGGCCGAAAAATAACACCTGGTTGATCTGCGAGCGGTCGATCGCCATGGACAAGGCCCGGCGAAAGCGGACGTCCCTGAACAGCGCGCGCCAGGCTGGATCGTTGGCGTTCAGGTTGGGGAACAACGCGAAGTGGGACCCCTGCCCGGTCCGCCACAGGAGGGTACGGTAGTTGTTGGTCTTTTCGCCCTTCTTGAGGAAGGTGTAGTTGGTGAACTGGAGATCGCGCGCCTGCAAATCGGACTCTCCTGCTCCTGCCTTGGCGGGAATCAGCTTGCCATCGGCCACCGGCATCACCACTCGGTCGATGTAGGGCAGTTGCCGGCCGTTGGTGTCGACCCGGTGGAAGAACGGATTGCGCACCGCCGTGAAGCGGTCGGCTGGCGGCTTGGTCGTGTTGATCCAGGGTTGCAGTGTCGGCAGGCGCGGGTTGTCGAACTGGTACATGTTGTCTTCCCGGTTGTGGATTGCAGCCCAGCTGCGCTTGGCCGGATCGGACTTCTCGGCCTCCACCACCTTGGGGTTGTACTTCTTGTGAAACTGTTTGAGGTAATGCGCCGGGCGGAAGATGAACAGTGGCGACGCGCCCGCCATGCGCGGCAGAAAGTCAGGGTTCGCCTTGGCCCAGGTGTAGCGCACCGTGAACTTGTCGGGGAATTCAACCTTGGGTGCTGCGCCATCGATCAGCAACTCGGACGGCGTGCCCGCTGGCGTGAGATCCTTGTCGTTGGCGACATCCTCCCAGTAATAGCGGAAGTCTTCGCTCGTGAACGGGTTGCCGTCAGACCATTTGTGCCCCTTGCGCAACTTCATGGTGAATATGCGGTCCTCGCTGACTTCGATGCTCTCCAGGAGGTCGGGCGCGATCTGCAGGTTGCGGTCGTAGCCGACGAGCCGCGCATACCCGTAAACCACCAGCATGCGCACGTCGCGGGCGCGCCCGATCAGCATGTTGAGCGTGCCGCCGTGCTGCCCCAATTCGGCGGTCTTGCCGTCCATCGCCACGACCAGGGGGGTGTCGGGAAGCCGCTGCTTGACCGGCGGCAGTTTCTTTGCCGCGACGTCTTCGCGCAGCATCGGGGTTTCGATCAGATTGGCAGGGGCCTGCGCAAATGCCCCAAGGCAACAAGCCGCCAGTGCGACCGCGAGGCCAGTGTGGCGCAGCCGGGAAAGGCGGGAAATCCAAGCCGGGTGCTGGGTCATGCTCTTAGCTCCGATAGGTCAGCGTCCGCGTGGGCCCGGACGAAATGCTTGCCACCAATATCGATCAAGCCCGAGGGCGTCGCGCCATCCAGCCTGAAGGGCTGGGGCCACGCGCTGGGTACCGATGCCTTACCCTCCATCAGGGCATTGAAATCCAGTTTGCGATCCAGATCCGGATCGGGCACCGCAGCCAGCAGCGCACGGGTGTACGGATGCACCGGATTGGCGAACAGTGCGTCGTAAGTCGCCACCTCGACAATCCGCCCAGCGCACATCACGGCAATGCGGTCGGCAATGTAGTGCACGACAGCGAGGTTGTGCGAGATGAACAGATACGTGAGGTTCATCTCCTTGCGCAAGTCCAGCAGCAGGTTCAGCACCTGGGCCTGGACCGACACATCCAGCGCCGAGACCGGCTCGTCGCAGATGAGCAGGTCGGGACCGAGCGCGAGCGCACGGGCGATGCCAATACGCTGGCGCTGCCCGCCCGAAAAGCTGTGCGGGTAGCGGCGCAGGTGGCGCACATCGAGCCCGACCAGGCCGATCAGTTCCTTGACGCGCTCAAAGCGCTCTCCGTCGCTGCCAATGCCATGGATGACCAGCGGTTCGCTGACGATGTCGTAGACCGTCATGCGCGGGTTGAGCGAGCCGAATGGGTCCTGGAAAACGAACTGGACGCGCCGCCGGTATTGGAACAGGTCGTCGCCTTCTAGCTTGCGCACATCGCGCGGCCGGCCCCGGTCGTTGAAGATGATCTCGCCTGAATCCGGCGTGCCGGAGCGCAGGATCATCTTGGCGGTGGTGGTCTTGCCGCAACCGGATTCGCCGACCAGGCCGAGGCACTCGCCCGGAGCCACCTCGAAGCTGACGTCGTTGACCGCCAGTGTCTCGCCCGCCGGCTTGGCCCCGAACAGTGATGTCTTGCGGGTGGTGAAACGCTTGCTGAGGTTGCGCACAATCAGCATGGGCGCGGTCGGATCCACATTTTCCGGCCGGCCTTCCTGGTGGCGTGTGAGGTGTCCGGCCGAAACCTGGATCTCACGGATCGGCGTCAGGCGCTCGCCGGGTTCCAGGTTGAACCGCGGCACGGCCCGCATCAGGGCCTTCAGGTACGGATGGCGTGGATCGCGGAAAACATCTTCCAGGGTGCCCGCTTCCATCACCTTGCCGTGGTACATGACCACCACCTCATCGGCCATGTTGGCGACGATCCCCAGATCGTGGGTGATCATCATCATGGCCATCTTCAGGTCGCGCTGCAGCTGCTGGATCAGTTGCAGGATCTGGGCCTGGATCGTGACATCCAGCGCCGTGGTCGGCTCGTCGGCGATCAGCAACGCCGGCCGGCAGACCAGCGCCATGGCGATCATGGCGCGCTGCCGCAGCCCGCCTGACAACTCGAAGGGATAGGTGTGTTCGGCCTTGACTGGATCCGGGAATCCGACCAGACGCAACATCTCGACCACTGCGGCGCTGCGCTCTGCCTTGCCGATCGCGGCTCGGTGCAGCGCAAGCGCCTCGCCAATCTGGTTGCCGATCGTGTGCAAGGGCGACAAGGCGGTCATCGGCTCCTGGAAGATGATCGAAATCAGTCCCCCTCGGATCGCACGCATCTGCGGGCCTGCCATATCGAGCCGCGCAATATCGACCAGGGCCTCAGGCTTGCGGGGATCGCACAGAAGAATCTCGCCCTGCTCGATCCGTGCAACCCGCGGCAGGATCCCCATGATCGACTGCGCGACAATGGACTTGCCCGATCCCGACTCACCGACCAACGCCATCGTCCGGCCCGCCGGAATACGGAAGGAGACACCGTCGACGGCCTTGACCGTGCCGGCGTCGACATTGAGATAGACCTTCAGATCGTTGACCGTAAGAACGTTTGCCATGCCCGTTTTATGTTGTGACCTGCCGCCCATACCCGGGCATCCGGTCCAGGCGACCCGAGTATAGAAGAGAAGAATCGGGCCAGCCCCCCGAAGGAACCCGCAGCCCGCACAGCCGCCGGCGCGGCCGTCCGACAGTTCAGCGGTCAGGGGGCAACGAACAATTCCCCAGCGCTTCGCCACACGGCCAGCCGCGCATCGGCGGTCCGTTCGAACAACTGCTCCAGGAAGCCCCAGGTGGCCGCGTCGTGCACCGCGTGGTGTGTCAACCAGCCGGTGGCCTCCTGGCGATCCACCTGCCCCAGCCGTCGGGCCTGTAGGTGCGCAACCGCCTGTGCCAGCGCAGCGTCGACGCCAACAAAGCCACGGGTGCCGTTCCAGTCGATCACGTCGACATGGGTGTTGACTTGCACCAGGCCCGCGCGGCCGCCCGATGCCTTGCGCGGACCGAAGCGGCTCAATCCACGGTACCCGGCAGCTGGCAGATCCCGTAGCAGCCCGGGTGCCGAAATCCGGTTCCAAGGTGGTACGAGTACCGGCAGAGCCCGGTGGCCAAAAAGCACAGCGAGCCGGGCGCGCCCGTGGGCCAAGCGGCCGAGGGCCTCCGACGTCGGCTCCACGGCGGGAAACTCGGTTTTCTTGTCACCGGGCTGCGCGAGATTGCGGTGTGCCACACCGTGCTGCAGCAGTGTCACCCACGCATCGTTTGCGCCCAGCAGGCCCGCCTGTGCGTCGTGCGGAATAACGGCCAGTGCCAAGGGCACGCGCGTGGCATTCGACAGGGCCAGCAGACGCAGAACTGGCGCAGTCGGCGCGGTCGCATCGTCGTCGCGCCACCAGAAGTCGGCCGTGTGCCCCGCATCGGCCCAGCGTGCCAACTCGTCCAGCAGCGACCGCCAGCTGTCGATCATGCTGCGCGCGCGGACAACCAGCCGGCCAGCAGTGCTGCGCCCACGCGGGCACCGTCGAGGTGGAGCGAAGGCGCCAGGCCGGCCGGGCGTTGTGCCGCCTGGTCGATCGCTTTTGCAAGGGCCGGCCCACTGAGTGCCTCCTCGTCGACCAGCTGCACCCATCCCTTGTCTGCCAGCAGGCGCGTGCGCAGGGACTGCTCGACTTCGGCTCCGCCGGCGAAAGGCACGACGACCGACGGCGCCTGGGCCTGCAGGATCTCCATGACCGTGTTGTAGCCGCCCTGGCTGACGGACAGCCGGCATTGCGCCAGCAGGCTTGGAAAGTCGGCCCGGTAGCGCTCGAGAACCACGCCGTGCTGCATGGCAGCCAGCGCGAACAAGCGTGCCAGGTCGGCGTCTGCCACGTTGACCCCTGCGAGCAACCGCCAGGGCCGATCGCGCAAGCAGCTCAGCGGACGGGCCTCGAGGGCCGCCTCCAACAACCGCTGCCCAACGGCCCCGCCGCCAACCGAGACCAGCACTTCGCTGTCCGGTAGCAGTGCGGCGGGATCGCGCCCTGACCGAGCCGTGCCACCGGCAACGACATAGCCGGTGTAATGCAGCCGCCCGGCGAGCCGGGCGGCATGGCGGAAGGTGCGCTCAAAAGACACCAGGGCCGGGTCGCCATGCACCAGCACGTGGTCGAAGTAACGATCGAAGGTGGCCAGCATCTGGTCAGCCCGCGCGGGATCGGACTGCCCGCCACCCAGCAGATCGCGCACCGACGACACGATCAGCGGGCGCGATGGGCGTGCAGTGGCTGCATCCAGCAGCGGCAATAGCTCGAAACGCATCTGGCGCCGACCGAACGGAAACAGCTCGATCACCAGGGCGTCAGGCGCACACACCGCCCAGGCCTCGAGCAATTGCGCGCGCCGCGCATCCTTCCAGGCTGCGTCGACCGGCTGGCCGTGCGCGTCGAGCAAGGTTTTGAAGGACAGATCCGCAGCACTCGCAGGGGCCAGTTGCACACAGTGGGAGGCGTTGATCTCCAGGCCAGGAACCGGCACGCCCCCGGTGACCAGCGTCACGTTCAATCCGGCACACGTCATGCCGTCCACCAGCGCCGCCGCGCGCTTCAAATGGCCGATGCCCAGCAGGTGCTGAACATAGAACAGGACACGCTGTGCGGCCATTCAAGTGCCGATGCCGATAGCCGTCGGTTCCGGAGTGGCGTCCAGTGGCAGGTTGAGATGCAGCACCCGGGCGTGTCCTGCCACATCCAGTTCGAAAAGATGCAGGCACGACCAGTCGAGCTTTGCCGGGGGCTTGCCGCGCATGTCCCACCCGACGGCCTGAGCGAATACAACCCGGATCACACCCCGGTGACTGATGGCCAAGGTGTCCCGCGCCTGCGACCCAAGCTCGGCCAGCCAGGGCTGGACCCGGGCCAGCACCGCGCGCGGGCTCTCGCCGCCGGGCGGCTGGAAATCGAAACCGCGCGCCTCGTTGTCGCGCATGGCGTCGCCTGGCGGTGTGCGCAGCACTGCCAGGGTCTGCCCCTCCCAGTCGCCCCAGGACATCTCGGTGATGCGGGGTTCGATGCGGACGTCTGGCAAGGCAAGGCCATACGCAGTCTGGGTACACCGCACAAGCGGACTGCTGACCACTTGCAGGTGACTCCAGATCGGCGGTATGCACTGATGGGCCAGCGTCTGCCGGCCCGCCTCGCTGAGCGGGATGTCGGTGCGGCCTTGCAGACGACCAGCGCCACTCCAGCTGGTTTCGGCGTGGCGCAGCAACGCGAGAACCGTCATGCTGAAGTGCCGGCACAGGGCCGCGAACCGGCGCCGGCAACAATCGACGCCAAAGCCTCCTGCACTACGCGTGCTGCCTGCGCGGTACTTCGCTCGCCAGCCACGAAGCGTGCAGCGGCACGCCCCATCCTGGCGCGCAGCACAGCGTCTTGCAAAAGTCGGCGCGCCTGCGCGGCCAGCGCCGGCATATCGTCTGCAGGGGCCAGCAAACCTGTTACACCGTCTTGCACCACGTCGGGTACCCCACGCACGGCACAGGCTGCAACGGGCGTGCCTGCTGCTTGGCACTCGAGCAGGGCCATACCGTATGCTTCATTGACGGCCGGCCAGATGCACAGGTCGCTGGCGGCATACAGCGCTGCCAGCTGCAATGCCGTGCGCTCACCGGCGAAAAAGCAGCGCTCCGGCGCGGCCTGGCGTAACTCAGCGCGGATTGCGTCACCCGCCGACCCATCGCCGGCAACCAGCAGCCGCCAGGGCAGGTCGTCCAACTGCGCCAGAACCCGGGCCAACGCCCCATAGGACGCGCGCTTGTCGCCGGGCCGCATCATGGCCGAGACCACGATCCAGGGCACTTCTGCGTCGATGCCATGGGTTGCAGCGAGCTCGATGCGGTGGTGCTGGCGCAGGCGCGCTGCCTCCAGGTACGGTTCGGGATTCAGAAACGGTGACAGGCGCCACAGGCGGGCCGTGGGGCGCACCACGGCCTGCAGCGCCGGCATGTCGTCTGCTGTCGGGCACAGCAGCAGGTCTGCCAGTTGCAGCGCGTCACGCACCGCGAGGTGGCTGGCCGCCCAGGGGCCCAAGGCGCGCTTGGGTGCGAACGAAGCCTCGGCCACTACGTAGGGCAAACCCAGTGCGCGACAAACAGGCGGCCCCAGCAGGTCCGGGGCTTTGTAGTACAGGTGGTAGGTGAACCAGAGGTCGGGCCGGGCCGAATCCCGCGCATCCGGCATCCAGCGATCGATCAAACCCGCTGCGATACCGGCTCCCTGCGCATGCAACGACTGCTGGACAGCGGGGTCGCCCCTGCCCTCATAACTGCGAAATTCCGACACCAGCTCCACCCGGTGGCCCGCCAGCACCAGGGCATCCATCAGCAGCCGCGCAACGCGCCGATCACCAGACGGAACTGCATGGTTAGGCGACTTGAGCGGCGCGTGAAAGGCGATGTACATTGGGCAGATTCTAGGAGCCTGCCGGGCTTCGAGTGGGTCGGGGTCGACAGTCGACAGACGCCCGAAACGTACAATCCGCAACGAGCGTGCAGTCCTCCTGCTCGGGCACGGCACCTTCGACCAACTCCCCATGTGCGGAATATTCATTGCGCTAGAGCGCCACCGGCCGGTCGATGCAGCGCGCGCGCGCCAGGCCATCGCCGCCCTGCGTCACCGCGGCCCGGACGGCATTGGTGAATACCAGTTCTCGCTGCCGGCAAATGCCGTACCGGGCGCTATCGCCGCTTGCGGGTTCATCGGTCACACCCGCCTGTCCATTCTCGACCCGAGCAGTTTGTCGGCGCAACCGTTCCGGCGCGGCCCGAGGACGCTCGCCTACAACGGCGAGATCTACAACTTCCGCGCCCTGCGGCCGGCGCTGGCGCAGCGGGGACAACGGTTCGAAACCGACGGTGACACCGAAGTCCTGATGGCGCTGCTCTCCACTGGCGGCGTGCAGGCGCTGAACCAGGCCCATGGCATGTGGGCGTTCTGCCTGCTCGACGAGGAACAGGCCCAGCTCACGGCCGCACGGGACCGTTATGGCAAGAAACCGCTATTCTGGTTTGCCGACGCGGAACGCTTCTGCATGTCGTCCGAGATCGCGCCCCTGATGGTGTACCTGGACCAACAGCCGCAGATGGTCGTGGCTGACATCGACAGCTACCTGCGCGATGGCTGGCTGTACCCGCGAGCCGACGGCAGCACGCATATGCGCGGTATCCGCGAAGTACCCCCCGGCGGCGTGCTGCAGCTGGATCTGACCACCTGGCGGCAACACGCCAGGCACTACTACCGCTTGCCGGAGTATTGCCTGAGCCATCCACCCGCTGGAGAGGCACTGGCAGACATGCTCAAGGATGCGGTGCTGTCGCGCCTGGTATCAGACCGCAGGGTCGGGCTGCTGCTGTCGGGTGGCGTCGACAGCTCGCTGATTCTGTCGGTCCTGGCTTCCCAGGGTCTTGCGGAACAAGTCACCTGCTTCACCGGCGATGCAGGCAAAAGCGACGATGCGCAGTATGCGCACCAATGCATCACACAGCTTGGGATCACCGCAATCAACCTGCCGCTGGACTACAGCGCCAGCGGGATGGCAGCCTTCCTGGATGTCTGCCGTCACCAGGAGAAGCCGTTTCCATTCATCGGCAATGCACTGGCGATGCCGCAACTGTATGCACAGATCGCGCAGCAGGATGTGCCAGTGGTCCTTGACGGGACGGGGGGCGACGAGCTGTTTGCCGGTTACTGGGACCGCTACTACCGCTTCGCCTTGCGCCAGGCTTTGGCCGAGGGAGACGACGACTGGATCAATGCCTCGCTTGCGGCCAACGGCGACAGCCCGCGCGCACTCGCACTGGCACGTGCTGCGATGGTCGACGCGCAGCGACCGACGGGAACCGCAGTCGACGCCGGCGGACTGGTCTGCGCCACCGAGGATCCTGGCGACCTTGACACTTTCGTGCATCCCGATGTGCTGCAGGCACGCCGCGTCGACCCGCTGCGTGACTTTCAGGGTCCGCTGGCCGACGCTTTGGTACTGGACGCGGGTGCGGGCCGGCTCCAGGAATGGCTGTGGCAAAACGACCGCAACGCCATGACCCATGGCATCGAGAACCGCAGCCCGCTGCTGGACTTCCGGCTGGCGCCATTCATGCGCACCGGCTTTCGGCAAAAGTTCGTCGGGCCCTGGAACAAACATGAATTGCGCGAGGCCTTCAATCGGTTCACCCCGCTGCCGACGCAGTGGCGGCGCGACAAGCAGGGTTTTCGCTGGGTCTACCACCGCTTTCTGCAGAACAACCGGGCCCAGGTGCTTGAGCTGGTGGCGGCCTCCAGGCTGCTGCGCGAGCGGGTCGATGTGCCGCGCATGCTGGACGCCGCGCGGCTCCACGACGACTATCTGGAATGCGGCCTGCTGCAACGCATGTTCTGCCTGGCAGGACTCGAAGAGACTATGGGCCTGCGTTGATATCGGCAGGCGGTACCCGCAGACCGAACTTGACCGCCAGCCGCACCAGATTGGACTGCATCCCGAAGCGGCTCGACATGCGTGCCTGGCCCGCCTGACCCAGGCTGGTGCGAAGCGCTGGCTGGGCGATGGTCCGGGCCAAAGCGCCCGCCAGTTCGTCCAGCGACCGGGGTTCGACCAGAATGCCGGTGACGCCGTGATCGATCAACTCGGGTATTGCCGAAACGCGTGACGCAACACACGCCAGCCCCTGGCTCTGCGCTTCCATCAGTACATTGGGCAAGCCATCACGATCGCCGTCATCGGCGATGCGGCTCGCCAGCACAAACAGATCGGCATCGCGGTACTCCTGGATCAGCTGGTCCTGGGTCATCGCGCCGCGCCAATGGATGCGACCGTCCAGGTCCAGACGCTGCGCCTGCTGTTGCAGCGCCTCGCGCAGGGGCCCGCCGCCCACGTGGACAAGCGTCCAGTGCAACCCGACAGGTAGCCGAGCCAGCGCGTCAAGCAGATCATCGGTGCCTTTCTTCTCGACCAGCCGGCCCACGGACAGCAAGCGTACCGGGTCGTCGGGCGCGCTGCCATCCCGTGGCGGGCGCTGCTGCCGGTAGGGTGGAAAGCGGCGCAGGTCCAGCCCGTGGTAAACCAGTTCCACCCGGCCCGGCGGGGACAACGTGGCAAGGTAGTCGCGGTTGGTACCGGTACAGGTCACGAGCCAGTCGCAATCGGCCAGCTTTTCGCGCAATTCCCAGGCCGGCGAGGTCCAGATGTCCTTGGCGTGAGCCGAGCCGGACCAGGGCAAACCCCGAATGTGGGCAGCATAGCGGACTACCGACGACGGCGTGTGCAGGAAATGGGCGTGCAGGCGCACGATGTCTGCCGGCAACTCGTGGGCCAGCACCAGGGCCTGGCCGAATCGGCGCCCGCGGTTGGCCGTGCGGTCCCGCCACAGGTCGCCGAGCCACAGGCTCAGCGCCTCGCGGTAACCCGGCCATCTGCGCACATGCCACCAAGCCCGAAGCACCCTCAGCGGCTCGTCGCGCAGGTATTCCGGCAGGTAGAGCAGGGGTGCACGGATCTCGGCGTGCACCGGGTGTGTGCGTGTGTCGGTCGGATGGCGCAGCGAGGCGATAAGGATCGGCAGGCCAAGTTGCTCGAGCGCGGCGATCTCCTGCGCGATGAAGGTCTCTGACAGGCGTGGATAGCCCTTGAGGACAAAGGCCACGCGGCCCGGCACAACCACTGGCGCCGGGTCAGCCAATACGGATCACCACCTTGGTCGGACTCTCTTCCTCGACCTTGAGCCACGGCGCCACCAGCTTGGCGACATTGGGCAGCCCTTCTAGCAAGCCCGGCACCACCACCTGCGACGGCAAATTCTGCCTTGGCAAGGCCCGCAGCGCCGCAGCCATGACAGAGGGGTCGTTGACGCCGTCTTCGCTGAGCATGCTGATCAATCCCAGCTTTGCCGCGCTGGACGCGCGGATGAACTGCTCCAGCCGCGGCGTGGTGCGTGGAATGATCAGCGCCCGCTTGTCCAGGGACAGGACCTCGCAGAAGGTGTTGTAGCCACCCATCGCCACGACGCCGGCGGCACCCGCGACCAGGGCCTCCAGATTACTGTGGAAGGTGATGGCATCGACCCGCTTGAGGCGCGCCGCACGGTTCATGAATTCGGTCTGGCGCTCGGGCTGCATGAACGGCCCCAGGACCAGCAAGGCCGGGTATGGCAGCAAGGCGTCGTGCTCGTAGGCCCGCAGGACCCAGTCAATGAGGCCCTCGCCATCGCCACCCCCACCGGTCGTGACCAGGATGTAGGGCTTCTTGGTGATCTCCGGCAGGCGCGGAGGAGCGCCACCCGTCGACACCTCCCGGGCCAGATAACCGGTGTAGCTGATCTTCTTGCGCACACTGGCCGCCAGCGCGATGCCGTCCAGCGGCTCACAGATCTGCGGCAGGCCGTAGATCCAGATCTCGTCGTAGAGGTCACGCAGCGCAGGCAACACCTTCTTGCGCCGCCATTCGGGGGCCAGCAACTTGGGCTCGTCCATGACATCGCGCAGGCCGAGAACGAGTCGGGTGCCCCGCTGCTTGAGCACTTCCAGCGTCTCGAGCACCTCGCCCCGCAATCCGAGCGGCTCCTTGTCAACGATGAAGATGTCCGGATCGAACATCTCGGCCGTGTGGCGGATGATGGACGCTCGCATGCGCAAGGTCTGGTCGATGTCGATGTGCAGGTTCAGCGGTGTGTACTCCCCGTTGCGCAGTTTGACCACCCCCGGAACCCGCACGAAATCCACGCGCGATCGGAAGTCGAAACTGCCAATGATGGGCGAGCCCGAGAGAATCAGCACCGACAGGTGCTTGAAGCGATCGACAAGGGCGTGGGCGATGGTACGGCAACGACGCAGGTGTCCCAGACCGAAGGTGTCATGGCTGTAAATGAGGATGCGGGTATCTTTGCGTTCCCGGTTCAAGATGCTCTCCAGACGAATCGCGTTCGCTTTGGTTGTTGTTATTACCGCCCCGCAAGGTCGTCAAATTATAGGCGGCACCCGATTGCGCCAAGGGGGGCGCAAGGCCGGGCTCTCGGCGCAGCTACTATCCGGCCAGGAAAGCGGCCAGACGAGCCCGGTACGCTGGCAGCGCGGCCAGCATGGCTTCGCGGCCGGCTTCGATGGACCGACGCCGGGCGGTGAAATCGGCGCTTCCAACGGCGCCCAGAGCCGGCCGTACGACCACGTCGGCATCGCGCAACTCATAGAAGTTGATCGACTTTCCCATGATGGCGAAAGTTTGCAACAGCACTTGCAGCGGTCCGTCGGCCAAATTGCTGCTGGGTTCGTTGGAGATGTCCACTGCGATCACCATTTCGGCGCCCATCGAGCGGGCATAACGGACCGGAACGGGAGCCACCAGTCCACCGTCGACGAACTCGCGGTTGCCGATCCGCACCGGTTGGAAAACTGACGGTACCGCGCTCGAGGCCCGCACGGCGGAACCGGTATCGCCGCGGCGGAACAAAATGCCTTCGCCACTGCGCAGATCGGTGGCGACGATGCCCAGGGGCATGGGCAGGTTCTCCATGAGCCGTCCTCCGACCTGTTGATTGACGTAGCGCGCCAGGGCGTCGCCGCGCAGCACGCCACGGCCAAACAGCGGCAGAGTCCAATCGGTGAGCGCGGCCTCTTCCATGTCGGTTGCGATCTGCTGCAACTGCCCGCCGCCCTTGCCGCTGGCGTAAATGGCTGCCACGAGACTTCCGGCCGAGGTTCCGACGACCATATCGGGCTTGATGCCCGCTTCCTCCAGGACCTGGATCACGCCCACGTGGGCAAATCCGCGGGCAGCCCCTCCGCCCAGAACCAGTGCCAGGCGGGGTGGCCGCTTCACGACTATGGGCTGAAGCGCGACTGCAACGGGCGCAGGGGCCTGGGGAGCGGCCAGAGGGACCGTCGTTGTTGCGCAACCGGCCAGCAAGCCAGCCAGCAGGCCGACACCGGCCAGGCGACGCATGCCAGCGCAGGACCCTGGCCCCATCAGCCTTCGGATCAAAAAGTTATTGAGAATGATTCGCGTTTGCTTTAACATCGGCAACTTCTCCACTCGCAAACATTGAACACACCATGATCCACACCCCGATGACTTCGCTTGCCACGGCCTTCGTCCTGGCACTGGGATGCGCCGCGGCGACCGCCCAGGATACCGTCCTGAACATCTACTCGGCCCGCCACTATCCCACGGACGAGGCGCTTTACGCGAACTTCACCAAGGCCACGGGCATCAAACTCAATCGGGTCGACTCGGATGACGCTGGAATCCTGGCGCGCCTCAAGGCCGAAGGCACGGCATCAGCCGCCGACGTGATCCTGCTGGTCGACGCGTCGCGGTTGTGGCGCGGCGAAGTCGATGGCCTGTTCCAGCCGATCCGCTCGCCGCTGCTTGACAAAGCCATACCGGCACAACTGCGCGGCAAAACCGATCCGGATGGGAAAACCCCCTGGTTCGGATTCTCGACCCGTGCCCGCGTCATCGTCTATGACAAGGTGAAGGTCCGAAAGGAGGATGTCGCCACCTATGAAGCGCTGGCGAATCCGGTCCACAAGGGCAGGTTGTGCATTCGTTCGGGCTCGCACCCCTACAACCTGTCCTTGTTCGGCTCCGTGATGGAGCATCTGGGCCCCCAGAAAACCGAGGATTGGTTGAAAGGTCTTGTCGCCAATTTGGCACGCGCACCCAAGGGCGGTGACACCGACCAGATCAGGGGTGTTGCATCAGGCGAATGCGCCATTGCAGTCACCAATACCTACTATCTGGCCCGTATCATGCGGTCCGCAGAGCCTGCCGACAAGGCCATCATGGACCGGATCGGCGTCGTGTTTCCAAACCAGAATTCCTGGGGCACCCATGTCAATATCGCGGGTGGCGCCGTGGCACGCAACGCCAAGAACCCTGCCAACGCCATCAAGTTCCTGGAGTATCTCGCCAGCCCGCAGGCCCAGGACCAGTTCGCCAATGGCAACAACGAGTGGCCGGTGGCCAAGGGTGTCTCGATTGCCAATCCTGCTCTGCAGGCGATGAGCGAGGGCAGTTTCAAAAGCGAAACGCTCCCGATCGCCGTCGTCGGCATGAACCAGGTGAAGGTGCAGCAGTTGCTTGACAAGGTAGGATTCCGGTAATCTGCCACCGGGGCCATTGCGCGGGGCAATCACAGGAGTTCCCGGCAATGGCAGGATGGTTCTTCAAATGGTTTGCATTCTTGGCGGCGCTTCTGGCCCTGGCTCTTTTGGTCGCCGGCCAGGCGGGATGGCTCGCCGGAACTGCGCCCAACGGTCTTGGCGTTGCCAACGGGCGCCTTGCGCCTCCCTCTTCCACCCCCAACAGCGTCAGCAGCCAGGCTGGCCTTTACCCGGACCATCCTCAGCGTGCCTATGGCGCCATGGAGCCATTGCGCTTTGCAGGGGATCCCGCCCGTGCAATGCAGCGGTTGGGGGGTCTAGTCCGTAGCCTGGAGCGGACCCGAATCGTCGATCAGCGCACCGACTACCTGCGCGCAGAAGTGACCAGCCGCTGGTTGGGCTTCAAGGATGACGTCGAGTTCTGGCTGGATCCAGCCGCTGGCGTGATCCATTTCCGCTCGGCGAGCCGGCTGGGCGAAGGGGATCTTGGTGTCAATCGGGAACGAATGGAAACCATCCAGGCCCGTTGGGCACCTTAACCGATCGCGGCTTCTTCCGGTTTGGCTTTGCCCTCTTTCTTGGGCAAGGGGGTGATGTCGAGCAGGACTTCAGTCTTCTCGGGATCGGCGTCGTCGATGTCCACCGTCAAGCGACCGCCCTCGGTCAAGCGACCGAACAGCAGTTCGTCGGCCAGGGCACGCCGGATGGTGTCCTGAATCAGGCGCTGCATCGGCCGTGCACCCATGAGGGGGTCGAAGCCCTTCTTGGCCAGGTGCTTGCGCAATTTGTCGGTGAACGTGACATCGACCTTCTTCTCGGCCAGTTGGGTCTCGAGTTGCAGCAGAAACTTATCGACTACCCGCAGAATGATGTTTTCGTCAAGTGACTTGAAGCTGACGATGGCGTCCAGGCGGTTGCGGAACTCCGGCGTGAACAGGCGCTTGATGTCGACCATCTCGTCACCGACTTCATGCCGGTTGGTGAATCCGATCACCGCCTTGTTCATGGCCTCCGCACCTGCATTGGTCGTCATGACCATGATCACATTGCGGAAATCTGCCTTGCGCCCGTTGTTGTCCGTCAGGGTACCGTGGTCCATCACCTGCAGCAACACATTGAAGATGTCCGGGTGCGCCTTTTCAATCTCATCGAGCAGCAGCACGCAATGGGGCTTCTTGGTCACTGCCTCGGTGAGCAGCCCACCCTGGTCGAAACCGACATATCCCGGAGGCGCACCAATCAGGCGGCTGACCGCATGGCGCTCCATGTACTCGCTCATGTCAAACCGGATCAGGTCGATGCCCATGATGTAGGCCAGTTGCTTCGCGGCCTCGGTCTTGCCCACGCCGGTCGGGCCGCTGAACAGGAACGCGCCGATCGGCTTGTCGCCCTTGCCCAGACCAGAGCGCGCCATCTTGACAGCGGACGCCAGCACATCGAGCGCCTTGTCCTGACCGAAGACCACGTTCTTGAGGTCGCGCTCGAGCGTCTTGAGCTTGCCGCGGTCGTCATTGGAAACATTGGCGGGCGGAATGCGGGCGATCTTTGCAACGATTTCTTCCACCTCGCCCTTGGTGATCGTCTTCTTGCGCTTGGACGGCGGCAGAATGCGCTGGGCTGCGCCGGCCTCGTCGATCACGTCGATGGCCTTGTCCGGCAGGTGGCGGTCATTGATGTACTTGGCGCTCAGTTCGGCTGCTGCTTGCAGCGCGGCCACCGCATACTTGACATTGTGATGTTCCTCGAAACGCGACTTCAGGCCCTTGAGGATCTCGACCGTCTGCTCGATCGAAGGCTCGACCACATCGACCTTCTGGAAACGGCGCGAAAGGGCGGCATCTTTTTCGAAGATTCCGCGGTACTCTGTGAACGTGGTCGCGCCGATGCATTTGAGTGCTCCCGAGCTCAGGCCCGGCTTGAGCAGATTGGATGCGTCCAGAGTGCCCCCGGAAGCTGCACCGGCACCAATCAGCGTGTGAATCTCGTCGATGAACAGGATGCCGTTGGGTTTGTCCTTCAGTGACTTGAGTACCCCCTTGAGGCGCTGCTCGAAGTCGCCACGGTACTTGGTGCCAGCCAGCAGGGAACCCATGTCCAGCGAATACACAACCGCCTCGGCCAGGATCTCCGGCACATCCTTCTGGGTGATGCGCCACGCCAGTCCCTCGGCGATCGCTGTCTTGCCGACGCCCGCTTCGCCCACCAGCAAGGGATTGTTCTTGCGTCGGCGGCACAGGATCTGGATCACGCGCTCGACTTCGTACTCGCGCCCGATCAGGGGGTCTATCTTGCCGTCCTTGGCCAGCTGGTTCAGGTTCTGGGTGTACTGCTCGAGGGGAGACTGCTTCTCGTTCTTTTCACCGCTCTCTTCCGCCTCGGCCTGGTTTTCGCTGGCCTTGGTGGGTTCGGGGGGATCGCTCTTCTTGATACCGTGGGCTATGAAATTGACGACATCCAGCCGCGTCACGCCCTGCTGGTGCAGGTAATACACGGCATGCGAATCCTTTTCGCCGAAGATGGCCACCAGCACATTGGCGCCGGTCACCTCCTTCTTGCCACTGCCCGTGGACTGCACATGCATGATCGCGCGCTGGATGACGCGTTGAAAGCCCAGTGTCGGCTGGGTGTCAACATCGTCCGTACCGGCGACCTGCGGTGTGTTGTCCTTGATGAAGGTCGACAGGGACTTGCGCAGGTCATCGATATTGGCTGAGCAGGCGCGCAACACCTCGGCCGCGCTGGGGTTGTCCAGCAAGGCCAACAGCAGGTGCTCCACCGTGATGAATTCATGGCGCTGCTGGCGCGCCTCGACAAACGCCATATGCAGGCTAACTTCCAGTTCTTGGGCAATCATGTGCTTTCCTTGTGCCTTGCGGTGATGTTCAACTGTAATCCGATTTGGAACCGATAGTCCGGACAAGTGGCATGTTTTGCTACAACTCGACCGGCTCGCTCACACATTGCAGCGGGTGCCCCGCCTTGTTGGCAGCATCCAGAACCTGGTCGACCTTGGTGGCGGCCACGTCCTTGGAATACACCCCGCACACCGCCCGCCCTTCGAGGTGGATCTTGAGCATGATCTGCGTTGCCGATTCCAGATCCTTGCTGAAAAACTCCTGGATGACGACCACCACGAACTCCATGGGCGTGTAGTCGTCATTGAGCATCACCGCCTGGTACATCTGGGGTGGCTTGACTTTCTGGGTTCGCCGTTCAAGGACAACTGAGCCACCAGTATCGCCATCGGGCAGGCGAACCGGGGTCGAGGGAGGTTTTGTGGGAATCTGGGTTGCCATGAAACCATTCTATCGACGGCATCGTAGCAATGCCGCACCCATGTGAATTGGTGCCGACTTTTCCGCATTCAAGCGCTGGCGAGAAAAAGCCGCCGCGAACTGATGCCCGTGGCGGATTGCGCTCGAAACCCGATCGCGTTGCCGCCCATGCGGCATAGCGGTCCAGCCCCGAATCACATGTGGTCAATCATGACCTGCCCAAAGCCGGAGCAGCTGACCTGGGTGGCGCCATCCATCAGGCGGGCAAAGTCATAGGTGACCTTCTTGCTGGCGATCGACTTCTCCATCGAACTGATGATCAGGTCGGCCGCCTCAAGCCAGCCCATATGACGCAGCATCATCTCGGCCGAAAGTATCTCCGAACCCGGATTGACATAGTCCTTGCCCGCATACTTGGGCGCGGTACCGTGGGTTGCCTCGAACATCGCAACGGTGTCGCTGAGATTTGCGCCCGGGGCAATGCCGATACCGCCCACCTGGGCCGCCAGCGCGTCCGAGACATAGTCACCATTCAGGTTCAACGTGGCAATGACGCTGTACTCCGCCGGACGCAACAGGATCTGCTGCAGGAAGGCGTCTGCGATGCTGTCCTTGACCACGATGTCCTTGCCGGTCTTCGGGTTCTTGAACCTGCACCATGGGCCGCCGTCGATCAGTTCAGCACCGAACTCCTTTTGCGCCAGACCATAGGCCCAGTCACGAAACGCACCTTCGGTGAACTTCATGATGTTGCCTTTGTGGACGATGGTCAGGCTGGGCTTGTCGTTGTCGATCGTGTACTGCAGCGCCTTGCGGACCAGACGCTCGGTACCTTCGCGCGAGACTGGCTTGATGCCGATGCCGGAGGTGTCCGGAAAGCGAATCTTCTTGACGCCCATCTCTTCCTGCAGGAACTTGATGACCTTTTTGGCCTTCTCGGATTCGGCCTCGAACTCGATACCGGCATAGATGTCCTCGGAATTTTCCCGGAAGATCACCATGTTGGTCTTGTGCGGCTCCTTGACCGGCGAAGGTACGCCCTTGAAATACTGGATCGGGCGCAGGCAGACATACAGATCGAGCTCTTGGCGAAGCGCCACATTGAGCGAGCGGATACCACCGCCCACCGGGGTCGTGAGCGGGCCCTTGATCGACACGACGAAGTCGCGTACGGCGTGCAGGGTCTCCTCGGGCAACCAGATGTCGGGGCCATAGATATTGGTCGACTTCTCGCCTGCGTAGACTTCCATCCAGTGGATCCTGCGCTTGCCGCCATAGGCCTTGGCTACTGCAGCATCCACCACCTTCAGCATGACCGGGGTGATGTCCTGACCCGTTCCGTCGCCTTCGATGAACGGGATGATGGGCTGGTCCGGCACGTTGAGCGATGTATCCGCGTTGACGGTGATTTTCTGGCCATCGGCGGGAATCTTGATGTGCTGGTACATGGGGATGAGTCTCACAAAAACGCGGCAGACAGGCCGCTCATTGATACACCTGCGCGCCTTTCGGGCAAGGGCTAGCAGGAAGTCGCAAGAATTCTAGCGTCAAAAAATTGCATGAAACTGTCAACGGCGGGCGCAGCGTACCCGTTACGGTAGGGCCTCCCAGTCCGGGATGCAGGTAATTCAACCAGACAGTGACACAAGGAATCCAACATGAACAAAGTTCTCGCCGCCCTGATCGTCAGCTTCTTCGCCGCCGGTGCCATGGCCCAAACCGCCGCCGCTCCCGCCAAGGCGGCAGCTCCAGCCGCCGCCGCTGCTCCGGCCAAGGCAGTAGCCCCTGTTGCCGTTGCTGCACCGGCCGCTGCTGCCGCTCCGGTAGCGAAGAAGGAAGAAGCCAAGCCCGACGCCATGGCAGAAGCCAAGGCCAAGGCTGAAGAGAAAAAGACCGCCGCGGCCAAGGCCAAGGAAGAAAAGAAGGCCAAGGCCATGAAGGCCAAGGAAGACAAGAAAGCCAAGGCCATGAAGTCCAAGGACGAAAAGAAGGCCTGATCCATCAGGTCGTCTGTTGACCTGAAATCACGAAGGCCCGCCATGCGGGCTTTCGTGTTTCTGGGCCACAATCAACCATGAAATCACGTCGTACCGCGCTCTTTCTGACGCTGGCCCTGCTGGCCGTTACCGCGCAGGCGCAGGACCAACCGCAATTGAACTTGCCCCGCGTGAAGCTGCAGGCCGGCATGCATCAGATGGATGTACAAGTCGCCTACACCCCCGAGCAACGTCAGATCGGCCTGATGTTCAGAGCCGAAATGCCGCAGCACGAGGGCATGTTGTTTGTTTTCGAGCAGCCGACGCAGCAGTGCTTCTGGATGAAAAACACCTTGCTGCCGCTCACGGCAGCCTTCGTGGCGGACGATGGAACCATCATCAATCTGGCTGACATGAAGCCGCAGACCACTGACTCCCATTGCTCGGCAAAGCCGGTTCGCTTCGTTCTCGAAATGAATCAGGGCTGGTTCCGCAAAAAGTCCATACGGGCAGGATTCCAGTTGACCGGCAAGCCATTTGACGCGCCGACCAAATAGTCCGGCTATCGCGACGGCGCACATCGGCATAGGGGGCAGCCATTATCGGCTGCGCCCCTGCCACACCACCCGGCATGCGGGTCCGCACCGGGCGGTTCGAGAAGTTGAGGTCATGAGAGCCGGGGTATTCCGAGTCGGTCGT
>Ga0209181_10001074_pt1 | contig 48883 bp, 43 predicted proteins | sample MAT05_FD_187208 | JGI IMG/M metagenome (GOLD analysis project Ga0209181, IMG submission 187208) | Freshwater microbial communities from Lake Fryxell liftoff mats and glacier meltwater in Antarctica - MAT-05 (SPAdes) (version 2) | ecosystem: Environmental > Aquatic > Freshwater > Ice > Liftoff... | reverse complement strand
CGTCGGCGCATTTGGAGCCGGCTCCGGGTTGGGCACGACAGCCAGTGATGGGGCAGGCACCGTCACGGGCACGGGCACGGGTGGAGTCGGTGGCGACGCAGCCTTGGCGACAGCTTGGGGTGCCGGTAGCCGGACCGCAGGCGGCGGGGGCAGGGGCGGAGGCGGGGGTGGCGCCAGGCGCGGCGGCTCGATCACCTCGCTCAGGACCTCTACCGGCACCACGACCTCGACCGCGCGCTGCAGCAGGCCGCTTTGCAGCGCCCACAGACCGAGGCCGTGCATCAGCAGCACCGCCACTACGATGGGTACGGTGTGATTGCCGGGCACCGGCGGAAATGGAGAACGCATGAAGCCTGGCATTGTAGCCAAAGCAATAGGAATAGTTCTCATTTGTTCGGTGCCGCCCGGCCGCCTGGCGGCTGCAGCCCGGAGGGGCCGCGGCGGTCCCTGGCGCGCCTGCAAAAAGTCGCTCGCTGAAGATTCGCCTCGGGTGTGACAAGACCGCCCCAAACGGCTGCCGGGTATGGCTGTCTAGAATGTTTGGCCTTACCCAGAAAGCAAGCCCACATGTCCCAGGGAACCATCCGCATTCGCGGAGCGCGCCAGCACAACCTCAAGAACCTTGACCTGGACATCCGCACCGGTGAGTTGACCGTGGTGACCGGGCCCAGCGGCTCCGGCAAGTCCAGCCTGGTGTTCGATACGCTGTATGCAGAAGGGCAGCGCCGCTACGTCGAGACCTTTTCTGCCTATGCGCGCCAGTTCCTGGACCGCATGGACAAGCCCGCGGTGGACAAGGTCGAGGGCGTGCCGCCCGCGATCGCGATCGACCAGACCAACCCGGTCCGCTCGTCCCGGTCCACGGTCGGGACGATGACCGAGCTCAACGACCACCTCAAGCTGCTGTTTGCCCGCGCGGGCCAGCTGTTCGACAGCGCCACCGCACAGCCGGTGCGCCATGACACGCCCGAGACCATCCACGCGCAGCTGGTGGAGCTGAGCGCCGCCGGCGATCCCCGCCTGGTGGTGACCTTCCCGGTCGAGTTGCCGGCCGAGACCAGCCCCGAGGAGATCGCCCAGTGGCTGTCGGTCAGCGGTTACACCCGTGTCCAGGCAGAACGCGAGGTGGACATCCCCGTCAGCGCCGCGCCGGACGGCGCGGGCAAAGCCAAAAAGCCCGGCCAGTCTGGCGTGGCCATCGCACCCACACGGCGCAAGGTGCTCGATGTGGTTGCAGACCGCTTTCGCCTGGCCGGTACCGAGCGCGCGCGGGTACTGGAAGCGATCGAGGTCGCGCTGCGCCGCGGCAGCGGGCGCATCAGCGTGTACGCGCTGGCCGAGGAAGGCGAGCCCCGGGTCTGGAAGTTCTCGACCGGCCTGCATTGCCCGGACAGCGACCTGCGCTACGCCGATCCGATCGCCTCGGCGTTTTCGTTCAACTCGGCAGTCGGCGCCTGTGAAAGCTGCCGCGGCTTCGGCCGCGTGATCGGGGTCGACTACGGCCTGGTGATTCCAAACGACAAGCTCACTCTGCGCGCCGGGGCCATCAAGCCCATGCAGACACCGGCCTGGCAGGAGTGCCAGGACGACCTGATGCGGCATGCCGAAGCCGCCGGAATTCCGCGCGACACGCCCTGGAACAAGCTCAAACCCGAGCACCAGCACTGGGTGATCCAGGGCTCGCCGAACTGGAACGGCAAATGGAATCAGCACTGGTTTGGCGTCAAGCGATTCTTCGAGTATCTGGAGACCAAGGCTTACAAGATGCATATCCGGGTGCTGCTGTCGAAGTACCGCAGCTACACGCCTTGCCCGGCCTGCGCTGGCGCCCGGCTCAAGACCGAAAGCCTGCTGTGGCGTATCGGTAGCCAGGCCGATGCGGACACCGTTTTGCCAGTCGAGCAGCGCTTCATGCCGAATGGCGTGGCCTGGACCCGCAAGCAGCTGGAGTCCTTGCCAGGCCTGTGCCTGCACGACCTGATGCTTTTGCCGATCGACCGGTTGCGCCGGTTCTTCGATCGTATGGGCGAGCAGGCCCGTCACGCCGGCTCGGTGCCGCAGGGGCAGGCCGACTACAAGGCGCTGAGGCTGCTGTTCGACGAGATCACCACCCGTCTCAAATATCTGTGCGACGTCGGCATTGGCTACCTGAGCCTGGATCGGCAGAGCCGCACCTTGTCGGGTGGCGAGGTCCAGCGCATCAACCTCACGACCGCGCTGGGCACCTCGCTGGTCAACACGCTGTTCGTGCTCGACGAGCCCAGCATCGGTCTGCACCCGCGCGACATCCACCGGATCATCGAAGCGATGCAGCGCCTGCGCGACGCGGGCAACACGCTGGTGGTGGTCGAGCACGACCCAGCCGTGATGCTAGCCGCCGACCGCATGATCGACATGGGGCCAGGCCCGGGTGAACGCGGCGGCCAGATCGTGTTCGACGGAACCACCCAGGACCTGCGTCAGGCCGATACGCTAACCGGCGCCTACCTCGGCGGCCGCAAGCAGGTCGGCATGGGCTCGCGCCGCCTCGTGGCCGACAACACGCCGCGGCTGTTGCTCGAAGGCGTGAGCGAGCACAACCTGCGCCATGTGTCGGTCGAGATCCCGCTGCAGCGCCTGGTCTGCGTGACCGGCGTCAGCGGCTCGGGCAAGTCCACGCTGGTGCAAGACGTGCTGGCGCCGGCGCTGATGCGCCACTTTGGCCGGTCCTCCGACGCGCCCGGCCGGCACGACCGACTGCTCGGCGCCGAGCAACTGGCCGACGTGGTTTTTGTCGACCAGTCGCCGATCGGCAAGACCGCGCGCTCCAACCCGGTCAGTTACGTGGGGGCCTGGGACGCGATTCGCGAGATCTTCGCCAACGCCCCGCTGGCCCGGCAACGCGGCTATACCGCAGCCAAGTTCAGCTTCAACGGGGGCGATGGGCGCTGCCCCACCTGTGGCGGCTCGGGTTTCGAGCATGTCGAAATGCAGTTTCTGAGCGACGTCTACCTGCGTTGCCCGGATTGCGATGGCAAGCGCTACCGCCCGGAGATCCTCGAGGTGCGCATCGATCGCCGCCGCGGCATTGCCGTGGCGCCCGCCGCGCCAGCCCCCGCTGCGGCCGACGATGGCCGCAAGCGGATCGGCAATCCGACGCTGGTCAAAGCGGTTCCCGTGGGCCCGGCCGCGCTGGTCACCCTGAACGTGGCGGATGTGCTGAATCTCACTGTCAGCGAGGCCGCCGCCCTGTTTGCCCAGGACCGCGAGGTCATCCGCGCGCTGCAGCCGATCATGGATGTGGGCCTGGAGTACGTCAAGCTGGGACAGCCAGTGCCCACCCTGTCGGGCGGCGAAGCACAGCGCCTCAAGCTGGCCGGTTTCCTGGCCGAGGCGGCGCGCACTGGCAGCTCCAGCCGCCAGCCGGTAGCCCGGCGCGGCACGCTGTTCATGTTCGACGAACCGACCACCGGGCTGCACTTCGACGACATTGCCAAACTCATGCGCGCCTTGCGCAAGCTGCTGGATGCCGGGCACTCGCTGCTGGTCATCGAGCACAACCTCGACGTGATCCGTGCCAGCGACTGGTTGATCGACCTGGGCCCCGAGGGGGGCGACGCCGGAGGCATGGTCGTGGCGGTGGGCACACCGGAGCAGGTGCGTGAACATGCCAGCTCCCATACCGGCCGGGCGCTGCGCGAATACGAGAGTGCCGTCGGCATGGGGGCCCACGCCGTGCAGGAGGCGCGTGCACCCTATGTGGCGGCACCGCACGCCGACGCGATCCAGATCATCAATGCCAAGGAGCACAACCTGCGCTCCCTGTCGGTCGACATACCGCGTGGCAAGTTCAGCGTGGTCACTGGTGTCAGCGGGTCCGGCAAGTCCACGCTGGCATTCGACATCCTGTTCAACGAGGGCCAGCGGCGCTACCTGGAATCGCTCAACGCCTACGCACGCAGCATCGTGCAGCCGGCCGGCCGCCCGGAAGTCGATGCGGTGTACGGCATTCCCCCCACGGTGGCGATCGAGCAGCGGCTGTCGCGCGGTGGGCGCAAATCGACCGTCGGCACGGCGACCGAAGTCTGGCATTTTTTACGCCTGCTGTATGTGAAGCTGGGCGTGCAGCACTGCACCCGCGACGGTGCGGCGGTGGCGCCGCAGACAACCGACAGCATCGTGGCCCAGCTGATGCGCAGTTTCCGCGGCCAGCACGTCGGCCTGCTGGCCCCGCTGGTGATGAACCGCAAGGGCGTCTACACCGAACTGGCCGATTGGGCACGCCCGCGTGGCTACACCCACTTGCGGGTCGATGGCAACTTCTTGCCGACCACGGGTTTCCCGCGGATCGACCGATTCAAGGAGCACACGATCGAGCTGCCGGTGATGAGCCTGGACGTGGCGCCCGAGAGCGAGGCCGCCCTGCGCGAGGCACTGGCGCGCGCACTGGAACATGGCAAGGGCGTGGTGCATGTGCTCAGCGATCTGGCCGGCCTGCGCGAAGCCCTGCGCGGGGGGCAGACCACCGCCGGCATCGGCACGCTCCATGCGTTTTCGACCAAGCGCGCGTGCCCGGTGTGCAGCACCAGTTATGCCGAGCTGGACCCGCGACTGTTCTCCTACAACAGCAAACACGGCTGGTGCCCCGAATGCGTCGGCACCGGTGTACGCCTGACCCGCGAGCAGCGCAAGGCGCTGGACGACTCGGTGCGCGACGACGACCACGGTGGCCGTGAGCAGACCTTTGCCGAAGTGGACGTCGAGGACCTGGCGCAGGACGCCTGCCCGGCTTGCCAGGGCACCCGGCTCAACGCGACGGCCCGAGCGGTGAAGTTCGGCGTCCAGGCGCACGCACTGGCATCGGATGCGACGCCGCTGCAAGGTATCGCCATCACGGAACTGGCGCGCCTGAGCGTGACCGATGTGCGCAAGTGGGTCGAGACCCTGCAGGTCGCCGGTCGCATGAGCCAGCGCGAGACCGACATCGCGCGCGACCTGGTGCCCGAGATCCGCAGCCGCCTGCTGTTCCTGGAAGAGGTGGGGCTGGGCTACCTCACGCTGGACCGCGGCGCACCGACCCTCAGTGGCGGCGAGGCACAGCGCATTCGCCTGGCGGCCCAGCTGGGCAGCAACCTGCAGGGCGTGTGTTACGTGCTCGACGAGCCCACCATCGGCTTGCATGCGCGCGACAACAAGATTCTGTTGTCTGCCCTGAAGAGCCTCAGCGACAAGGGCAATACCCTGGTCGTGGTGGAACACGACGAAGACACGATCCGGCATGCCGACCACATCATCGACATCGGGCCCGGCGCCGGCAAGCGCGGCGGCACGCTGGTGGCGCAAGGCGGGCTCGCGCAGGTGATGGGCGCGGCCGATTCGCAGACTGGCCGCTACCTGTTGCACGCCATGAAGCACCCGGTGCAGTTGCGCCGCGACATGGCGGACGCCGACCTTTGCGCGCTGGTGGTGCGGCGGGCCCGGCTGCACAACCTGCAGGATGTGACGGTGCAGGTACCGCTGCGCCGGCTCGTGGCCGTGACCGGCGTCAGCGGCTCGGGCAAGTCGACGCTGGCGCGCGATGTCCTGCTGGCCAATGTGCAGACGGCAGTGGCCCGGCGCAGCACGCGTGCCGGCCGTGAAGCGCTCGACGCGGGTGCCAAGATCGACTGGGTTGGCTGCGCCGGCGTGACCGGTTTCGAATCCATCGACCGCGTTCTAGAAGTGGACCAGACGCCGATCGGCAAGACGCCGCGCAGTTGCCCGGCCACTTACATCGGCTTCTGGGACACCATCCGCAAGCTGTTTGCCGACACGCTGGAGGCGCGCGCCCGCGGCTATTCCGCCAACCGCTTCAGCTTCAACACCGGCCAAGGCCGTTGTCCCGGCTGCGAGGGCCAGGGCATCCGCACCGTGGCCATGAGTTTCCTGCCGGATGTGAAGGTGCTGTGCGAGACCTGCCGCGGTACCCGGTTCAACCCCGAGACGCTGGCGGTCAGCTGGCGCGGCAAGAACATCGGCGAGATCCTGCAGATGGAAGTCGACGAGGCGGTCGACTTTTTCGCCGCCATGCCGTCGATCAGCCACCCGCTGCAGTTGCTCAAGGATGTGGGGCTGGGGTACCTCACGCTCGGGCAGCCGTCACCCACGCTGAGTGGCGGCGAGGCGCAACGCATCAAGCTGGTGACCGAGCTCAGCAAGGTCCGCGACGACATCACGCGGCGTGGCCAGAAGGCCCCGCACACCCTGTATGTGCTGGACGAGCCGACCGTGGGGCTACACATGGCCGACGTCGAGAAACTCATCCGTGTGCTGCACCGCCTCGTGGACGGTGGCCACAGCGTGGTGGTGATCGAGCACGACCTCGACGTGATCGCGGAAGCCGACTGGGTCATCGACCTCGGGCCGGATGGCGGCGATGCCGGCGGGCGGGTGGTGGCTGCCGATACCCCGGAGCGTGTGGTGGCTCAGGGCACCCATACCGGCCAGGCCTTGCAGGCCGTGCTGGCGCGATAGGCAGGGCCAGCGCGTCAACTCGCCCGCTGCCGAGCCGCGGTCCATCAAGATAGCCACGCGGAACCAACAGACGTTCTCGATTCAAGGAGCCGATCCCGGATAAATTCGACTCCATCATCGTGGGGGCTGGTTCGTCCGGCTGCGTCATCGCCAACCGCCTCACCGAAAGTGGTCGCGAGCGCGTGCTGCTGGTCGAGGCGGGAGGGGGTTACAACGACCCGATGATCCTGATGCCCAAGGGCTTCTCGAAGCTGATGAACGATCCCAAGCGCGCCTGGCGCTGGCCGGCGCAGCGCTTCGTGGCGAACGAGGCGCTGGGCTCCGAGAACTGGATCCGGGGCCGCGCGCTGGGCGGCTCGAGCTCGATCAACGGGATGATCTATTCGCGTGGCCACCTGCGGGATTACGAGGACTGGAAATCCGTGGTTGGGCCCGATTGGGGCTGGGGCGCGATGAAAAAGGCCTTCATGGCGATCGAAGACCATGAGTTGCCGCCCACCGATTTTCGTGGTCGCGGTGGGTCGCTGCACGTACAGACCTGCAAATACCGGTATCCGCTGGCCGAGACCTTCATCCAGGCGGGCGAGCAAATGGGGTAGTCACGCAAGGTCGATATCAACGAACCCGACCACGAAGGTATCGGGTACGACAACTACACGATCCACAAGGGGCGGCGCTGGAGTGCGGCCCATGCCTTCCTGGCCCCGGCCATGAAGCGCAGCAACCTAGCGGTGGTGACGCAGGTCGAGGTCGAACGTACTCTATTCGAGGGCCGCCGTGCCGTTGCTGTGAAGGCGCGCCGTGACGGCCACGCGGTCGAGTACCGCTGCACGGGCGAGGTGATCGTCTGTGCGGGCGCCGTCAATTCGCCGCTGCTCTTGCACCAGTCGGGCATCGGGCCGGCCGAGCGCATGCGCGCTGCCGGTGTCGACGTCCGCGTGGACGCGCCGGACGTCGGGCGGCGCATGCGTGAACACCTCGGTTTTGCCATGCCGCACCGCTTGAAAAGCCAGCCCGGGCTGAACGGGCGGCTGCGTGGCCCCGGCCTGATCGCCAGCGCGCTGCAGTACGGCCTGTTCAAAACCGGCATTCTCGCCAGCGGCCCCTACGAGATCGGCGCCTTTGTGCGCAGTGACCCGTCCGTGTCGCGCCCCGACATCCAGATGTATCTGGGCGCCTTCAGCGTGGGCCGACCCCGCGATGGCCTGCCCCCACCGCCATGGCGCCGGAAAACGAGCCGGGCCCAACGATCTCGTGCCATGCCATCCGGCTGACCAGCGAAAGTGAACTGTGGATCACGGCACCCGACGGCAGCCAACCCGCGGTGATCCAGGCCAACTGGCTGTCCACGCCAGAGGACCAACGCACCTTGCTCCGCATGACCCGGCTGATGCGCCGTTTCATGCAAATGCCCGCACTCGCCCCGCATGTGGGCCAGGAACTGCTGCCGGGTGCCGACGTACAGACTGACGAACAGATGATGGGTGCGATCAAAAAGTTGCTCACGAGCGCGATCCACGCCACGGGCAGTTGCCGCATGGGAACCGACGACGCGTTGGTCGTCGGTCCGCAACTGAAGGTGCGCGGAACCGAGAACCTGCGCGTGGTCGATTGCTCCGTCATGCCCGGGCTGCGGCAACACCAATGCACCGGCTATCGCGCTGGCCTGGCGTGCCACCGAGTTGTGGCAGGAGGCGCGCAGGCGCACCCAGCATTGACCGGAGCAGACCTTGCGCAACCGCCACCCAGCGAGCGGCAATCAACCCAGCCGCCTTGCCCGGTCTGCCAAAAACAGTCTGTCGCTCTGGTTGGAAGCCATTGCCAAGGCGGTGGCGTAAGCCCCTTGGGCCGCCGTTTTGTCACCTTGTTTGGCCAGTACAGCCGCATACGCTGCGTGAAACGGCTGAAAGTCTGACAGCGACTCGCGCAAGCCTTCGAGCGTGGCCCGCGCTGCCGCCAGGTGACTCGTCTCGGCCAGCGCCACTGCGAGGTTCACACGCACCACCGGTGTGGGCTCCATGGCCAGCAGCACGGTGTAGAGCTGCAGGATCTGCGGCCAGTCGGCGGCCCCCTCGGTCATCTGGCAGGCGCTGATGGCCGCCTTGACCTGGAATGGCCCGGCCCGTTTGCGTCGCAGCGCCGTCTCAAGCAGTTGCCGGCCTTCGGCCTCTTTTGCGCGGTCCCAAAGGCTGCGGTCCTGTTCGGCTGGGGGAACGGTGGCGCCGCTGGCGCTCACGCGTGCCGCCCGGCGTGCGTCGGTCAGCAGCATTAAGGCCAGGGCGCCTTCCGTTTCCGGCTGACCGGGGCACAGAACAAGCAACAGGCCCGCCAGAAAGAGTGCCTCGCTGCACAGGTCGCGCGAGGGGTCCGGGGCGCTGGCGGTGTACCCGGTGGTGAAGATGAGAACAACCGTGGTCAGCACAGCCTGCAAGCGGTCGTCCCATTGGTCCGGTTCGGGCACGGAAAAGGCAATGCCGGCACTGGCGACCTTGTTCTTGGCGCGGCTCAGGCGCTGACCCATGGTTGTCTCGGTGTCCAGGAACAGCCGTGCGACTTCGCCTGTGGACAGGCCGCAGACCGTGCGCAGCGTCAACGCCACCCGCGATTTGAGCTCCAGCGCCGGATGGCAGCAGGTGAAGATCAGGCGCAGACGTTCGTCCGGAATCGCTTCAGGCGCGTCTTCGCCCAGCAGTTCGTTGACCAGTTGCATCGCTGTGTCGCGCTCGGTCCCCCGGCCTTCGCTGCGCAGTTGGTCCAGCGCCTTTCGGAACGCCACGCGAATCAGCCACCCTTGCGGTGATTGCGGCAGGCCCTCGCGACCCCAATGCACCAGCGCCGAGATGCAGGCTTCCTGCAGCGCGTCCTCGGCCAGCTGGAACGAGTGCAGCCGGAACGTCAAGGCGGCCATCAGCCGCCCCCGGTCTTGCCGCAACACGGCCTCCAGCGCCTTGGAAACGGCGATGGCTTGGGGGACGACTGCGGTCATACCTTCAGTGGTTGGACGGGTTGTAGTTCATCAGCGGCCGGACCTCGATGGTGCCAAAACGCGCCGCCGGAATGAGGGCCGCGTACCGCAGCGCGGTGTCGAGATCGGGCACCTCCAGCACGTAGTAGCCGCCCAGGTGCTCGCGGGTTTCGGCGAACGGGCCGTCCATGGTCTCGACTTTGCTGCCGCGCAGCCGCAGCGAGGTGGCGCTGCTGATGCCCTGCAGTCCTTCGCCACCACGCAGGACGCCATCGGCCCCTGTCTTTTCGTTGAAGGCAGAGAACTCGGCCATCATGGCCTGGAACTCGGGCGTGCCGAAGGTGGGTTCGGCGTCGGGGGCGGAATAGATCAAAAGCATGTATTGCATGGTGAATTCTCCAGTGGATTCAAAGACCGAACGAAGTGACGACCAGACACCCCATCACAATGAGCGTGGCGAGCAGGCTGGCGGAATTGCCGACGTAACGCAGCGGGTGGCCCGGATTGCCAGCCTTCAGACCGAACGGGTGGGTCAACCGACCGATCAGAAGCAAAGCACCGGAAATGTGCAGCCAAACGGCGCCTGCGCCGTTGCCCTCTGCAATGACCATCAGCAGCAACACCATGGGTGCCCATTCGATGAAGTTACCGTGCTGGCGGATGCGTTCGTGCAACTGGGGGTTGCCGCCATCGCCAATGGACACCTTGAGGCCGGATCGCATCATCGCGACCCGAAACCAAAGCACGAGACCCAGACAGGCCAGGGGAAGCGCGTAAAGCGCCGTAGTGTGAAAAGCCATGGAAACTCCTTTGAAAATGGTGATGGCAACAAAAGACGCCGCCGAATGGCTTCAGTTCGACATCAGAAAAAATTATTTTTTGCTTGCCGGGTTTGCGGGCCGGGCTTGCTGGGTGTCGGTGTTCATGGTCTACAGGCGCATGAACGCACGCAAGCTATCGGTGAGTCTGCGCAGGCGGTCCTGGCTTGCGGAACCGCCTGGCGAATGCCCGGCAAGCCTGTGCAAGAAATCGGCATTGGCCAACAGCAATCAGCTTGATCTGCAAGCCCGACGACAGCGCATACTTTAAGCCGTTTCAATTGTCAAAGGGTTTAATGCCGAAAACCTGATCCAACCAGCAGTCATCGGTTGCGAGTCGAGTGATATCGGCAGCGCCGACCCTCCCTCAGGGAGTCAGGACATTCAGTCCCGTGAAATAGTGACGAAAGAACCCCGCGTCGCCGGTCAGCAACGCATCGGCCTGCTTGACGGCGTGTGCGCCGATCAGGAAATCGGGCGCGGTGCGTTCGCGGGGCCCCTTGTTGCGTGCATAACCACGCATGATTCGGCCGGCCTCCAACGCAGCTTCGATGGTCAACGGGTCGTGTTCGATCTGGCACGCCGCCAGGAAGTCACGCAGGTCCTGCTCGGTATCCAAGTACCGCCCCGACTCGGCAACCGCCACCGCGCATACGGAAACACTGCCGTGTGCAAGCGCAGCCTCGAGCGCCACTTGCGCAGCACGGGCTCCCGGTGCCCCCTGGACGATGTCGAACAACACGCTTGAATCGACCGCTGTTTCCATGCACGCACAGGCTTGCCGGCCGAGACGCTGGCGTTGGACTTGGCCTTGGCGCCAGTTTTGACCTCGCCATCGGGCGCCTGCCACGGCACTGCACGGCCGCGCAGTTCGGACAATGCCTCCTGCGTGGATAAACCGTCGTCCATCGCACACCCGATCCAACGGCTCAAGTCGAGTCGGACCACCTTCTCAATGAGCAGTTGCCCGCCCTGAACGCGCAGTTGCAGACGCGCACCGGGCTTGAGGCCCAGCGCGTCGCGCGCCTCCTTGGGAATGACGATCTGGCCGCGCTCCGCCAGTGTGATTTCGAATACTTCCATGGCGTACTTTCTCTAGTTCTTGACCAAGTATGCATTTGTGAGTATCAAAACAAGAATGCTGAGACGCAAGTCGGCAGAAACAGCATGATGCATGGGCGCTTACCGCAAACCAATCCCTGCAGGGCTGCGCTGGGCAACCTCAGCCGTTTCTACATCGCCATCAATTGCATCAAGGGCAACCGCCTCAATGGCGTTGTCGCGCGCCTTTATCGACAAGGTTTCGCGGACCAGCCCCCGCATGAAGGCGCCTGTGGTGAAATTTGCCGCTGCCCCCACCCCTTGGAACTCCATGAAGACCTTCTACAACCACCTCCACCACGTGCATCAGGGCAAGGTCGAGATGTTCCGCGGCCAGTGGGTACCTTGTTTCGAAGTGCCGGAGCGGCTGGACCAGGTGCTGGCCCGCCTGCGCGCGCGTGCTCTGGGGCCGGTGGTTCCCGCTGCGGCACGCGACCTGCGGGCCTTGTCGGCGGTGCATGACCCGGTGTATCTGGCGTTCCTGGCGCATGCCTGGGACGAATGGGTTGCGCTGGACCCGGCCAATGTCACGCGCGACGCGCTGCCCTCGGTCTGGCCCAACCATACGCTGCGCCAGGACGTGTTGCCGGCGAATTTCGCAGCACGGCTGGGCCGGTTCTCTTTTGACTGCGGGTCGCCGCTGACGGCGGGCACCTGGCGGGCTGCCTGCCAGGGCGCATTTTGTGCACTCGATGCGGCCGATGCGGTGACCGACGGTGCGGCATCGGCTTTCGCCCTGAGTCGCCCGCCCGGCCACCATGCGGGCGCTGACTTCTTTGGCGGGTATTGTTTCCTGAACAACGCCGCACTGGCGGCGCAGCGGCTGCGTGAGCGGGGCCTGGCCCGTGTGGCCGTGCTGGATATCGACTACCACCACGGCAATGGCACCCAGGCCATCTTCTACGATCGGCCGGATGTGTTTTTTGCCAGCATCCATGGCGACCCGCATACCGAGTACCCATTCTTTCTGGGCTACCTGGACGAGCTGGGTACCGGCGCCGGTGAAGGCTTCAACCTGAACCTGCCGCTGGCGCGCGGTACCGGTTTTGCACGCTGGCGCGAGGCCCTGCGGCTGGCGCTGCAACGCATTGCCGCATTCGGTGCCGATGCGCTGGTGGTGTCTCTGGGACTGGACACTTTCGAAGGCGATCCGATCTCCGGCTTTCAACTCGCCAGCGGCGACTATCTGCAGGTCGGCGAGGACCTGGCCCGGGCTGGCCTGCCTACGGTGTTTGTGTTCGAAGGCGGTTATGCGGTTGATGCGCTGGGCCTCAATGCGGTCAATGTGCTGGAGGGCTTCACACAGCGGCGACCCTAGATGGTGTCGCGGTGACGCGTGCGCAGCAAGGCGATACAGCCCAGCAGCGCGACGACCGCCAGCAGCGCCGGAAAGCCGTAGGTGGGTGACCACTCCAGCAATGCGCCCGAGGTGCCCGAGGCGATCATGCCGCCCAGCGTGTAGGTCAAAACCAGCACCGCGGTACTGTTCACCAGCACGATGCCCTGCTCGCGTGAACCGATATCAATCATCGCCAGCGTGTACAGGCTGCCACCGGCGCCGCCCCACAGAAAAACAATCGGCCACGCCAACACCGGAACCGACGCCACGAAGGGGATCACGCAGGTAGCGGCCAGCGTCACGAAGGCCAGGATGATCATCATGCTGCGCCGGCCCGCCGCCTTGTGGCTCCAGCGGTCGGCCAGCATACCCACCGGCAACATCATCAGCGCGCTGCCCAGGCCACTGGCCGACACCAGCAACGCGGCGGCTGCAGCGCCCAGGCCCAGTGCCAGCCCATACAGCGGCAGGATGGACGTGATGCCGCTCTCGAAGAACCCGCCCACGAAACCCGCCAGCATGATGATCGGGTGCCGCACCAATGCCTGCCAGACCCCGCTCAAGCCGACGCGCGCGGTGTGTGCATCCGCGGCGTCGGGTACCTGGGGGATCAGCAAGCTGGCGGCCAGGCCGACCAGCATGAAGCCGATCACGACCCACAGGGCCGCTGGTTGACCCGGGCCGACCCATACCAGCACCGCGGGGCCGATCACGAAAGTGGCACCGACCATGGTTTCGAAAATGCCGATATACCGCCCGCGCTGTCCTGGAGGCGAGAACTCTGCGACCACGGCCTCCGACAATACCCAGCGCAGGCCGGACGCGGCGCCGCTCACCAACTGCAGCGCAAACCAGAGCACCAGGGCCTCGGTGAAGGCGAATCCGATAGCAGCCACGGCCGGGACGGCCGCCGACAGCCATAAAGCAGGTCGCCGCCCCAGCCGCTGCGCGACCCAGGACGCGAAGGGCGTGAACAGGAAGATGCCAGCCCAGCCGGTCGCTGCGAAAAGCCCGGCGACCGTGGTGGAAACATCCGTGCCCTTGAGCCGCAGCAACAGCAGCGGCAGCAGCATGAAATACCCCACCAACTCAAAAAACGTGGAGGCGAAAATCGCGAAAAGGCCCAGCCGGGCCTGGCCGGCCTTCATGCCGGCCCCACCGGGCCTCTGGCCGCGAGCAAGGCGTCGACGACTTCGCTGAAACCGGCGCCGCGTTCGGCATGTGTCACGTACCGCGGAAGGTGCGTGAGTTGCGCCTCGAAGCGACGGATGTTGGCCACGCCGATGGCGTTGTCGAACACCTCGAACATGCACTGATCGTTGGTCGAGTCTCCCACGTAGACCCAGCGCTGCAGTTCCTGCCCGAGGTCGCGGCCCCACAGTGCGCGCATGATCCAGCGGGTACCGACCAGTTTGTTGTGGTCTCCGAACCATCCATTGATATGGATGCTGCTGACCGTGGCGGACATCCCTTCGCTGCGCATGATTCGCACCACCTGATCAATCGCCTCTCGTGGCAGACAGGTGAATTCACTGTGGTCGATGGCAATGTCGGTTTCCCGCCCGGGCGAGTCCTGGGACAGCATGGCCCCCGGAACTTCGCGCAGCACGCGCGCCGCCACCGCCTGCATGCGGGCCCGATTGCGCGTGCGGGTGTCGGCGTCCTGCAGATACAGCTGGGCCAGCCCGGCCGGCCGCGGCACCAGTGCGACCGATCCGTTCTCGGCCACGATGGCGTCCACGGGCCAGGCGCTGGCAAACGGCATGCTCCACCCCAGGGGTCTGCCGGTGATGGCCACCACAGGCAAGCCGGCATCCCGCAGACGATGCAGGGCTCGCAACGCATCGGGGGTGATCGCCCCTTCATTGGTCAGGGTGTCGTCGATGTCGGTAAAGACACCGATCACCTGTCGCCGCTGCCCGGCTGGCCAGAGATGCAGCGCTTGCATGGGCCTGGCCAGATCAGTTGGACGACTGCAGTGCCAAACCGGCATGCTCGCGCAGCGGATGGAAGTGGATCTTCGGAAAGCGCTCCTGCGCCAGCCGCACGTCATAGGGCGAGGTGGTCAGGTAGGCCAATGTATTGGCGGCATCCAGCGCCATCCGCATCGGGTAGGCGTCGGTGAAGGCGCGCAATTCCTGCGGGGTGTCGGCGGTGACCCAGCGCGCGCCGACATACGGGCTGGACTCCAGGCGGATGTCGGCGTCGTATTCACCCTTGAGCCGGTGCTGCACCACCTCGAACTGCAGCTGCCCCACGGCGCCCAGCAGCATCGGGCCGCCGACGTGGGGCCGGAACACCTGGATAGCGCCTTCTTCGCCCAGCTGCGCCAGCCCCTGCTGCAACTGCTTGGTGCGCAGCGGATTTTTGAGGATCACGGTCATGAACAGCTCGGGCGCAAAGAACGGCAGCCCGGTGAACTGCAGGCCGACACTGCCATCGGTGATGGTGTCGCCGAGTTGCACGCCGCCGTGCGTGGTGAAGCCCACGATATCGCCCGCATACGCTTCGTTGACGGCCTCGCGCCGCTGGCTCATGAAGGTGACCACGCTGGTCGGGCGCAGCTCCTTGGCGGTCCGCTGCACCTTGAGCTTCATGCCGGGCGTGTATTTGCCCGAGCACATCCGCACGAAGGCAATGCGGTCACGGTGCGAAGGGTCCATGTTGGCCTGCACCTTGAACACGACGCCGGCAAAGGCCTCGTCTTCGGGCTGCACCTCACGCACCACCGGCTGCTTGTTGACCCACAGCGAGCTGGTGCGTGGCTGCGGGGCCGGCGCCAGATCGACCAGGGCATCGAGCACCTCCATCACGCCGAAGTTGTTCACGCCCGACCCGAAGAACACCGGGGTTTGTTTGCCGGCCAAAAAGGCTGCAGGGTCCCAGGCGGGCGAGGCACCGGTAGCCAGCTCCATGCTTTCGATGGCCGCCTCGAACTCGTGGCCAAACCGCTCTTGCAACGGGTTGCTCTCGGTCAGCGGGATGGTGCGGAAATCCTGCGGCCGGCGCTCGCTGCCGGACTCGAACACCGTCATGGCCCGTGTGCTCAGGTTGATGATGCCGCCAAAGGTCTTGCCCTGGCCGACCGGCCAGGTCATGGGCACGCAGGGCATGCCGAGTTCGCGCTCGATCTCGTCCAGGATGTCCAGCGGCTCGCGCACCTCGCGGTCCATCTTGTTCACGAAGGTGATGATCGGGGTGTTGCGCTGGCGGCAGACCTCGATCAGCCGGCGCGTCTGGGCCTCGACGCCGTTGGCGGCGTCGATCACCATCAGGGCAGAGTCGACCGCGGTCAGCACCCGGTAGGTGTCTTCCGAGAAGTCCCTGTGGCCGGGGGTATCGAGCAGGTTGATCACGTGGTCGCGGTAGACCATCTGCATCACCGAGCTGGCGACCGAGATGCCGCGCTGCTTCTCGATCTCCATCCAGTCGCTGGTGGCATGGCGGGTCGCCTTGCGCGCCTTTACCGAGCCGGCGATCTGGATCGCGCCCGAGAACAGCAACAGCTTTTCGGTCAGGGTGGTTTTGCCGGCATCCGGGTGCGAGATGATGGCAAACGTTCTCCTACGCCGTGTTTCGTTGGAGTATGGAGAGATCTGCATTTTTCGCCTTCTTGAATAGCATGATAACCTAAAAACAAAAATACACAATAACCTAGAAAGTAATTGACACAATAACCTAGAAAATGAAATACTGAAGAACTTAGAAGTCGTCCCGGAAAGTCTGTATCCATGGCAACCCCTGCAGCCAATCTCGCCACTTCCCTTGAAGTCTTGAAGCAATTGCAAGACAAAGGCCGGGTGGCTATCCGGGCCAGCGACATGACCCGCGTACACCGGGAACGGCTGCTGAGAAACGGCTTCATCATCGAAGTCATGAAGGGCTGGTACATCCCCTCGCGGCCTGACGAACAGGTTGGGGACAGTACCACTTGGTATGCGTCATTCTGGGAATTTTGCGCCAACTATCTTTCGGAACGCTTCGACAACGACTGGTGCGTGAGTCCAGAGCAATCACTGACGCTGCATGCCGGTGACTGGACGGTACCCGGCCAGGTGCTCATTCGTTCGCCACGGGGCGGCAACAAGCCCTTAGCACTTCCCTACAAAACCTCCATTTTCGATGTTCGCCTGGAGTTGCCCTCCGCTCAAGACATGGAGATCAAAGAAGGCCTGCGTGTCTTCAATCTGCCATCTGCGCTTATTGCTGCTGCCCCCACGCATTTTTCGGCGAACCCTATCCCGATGCGCGCGGCACTGGCATCCATCGCCGATGCTTCTGATGTACTTGGCGGCCTGCTGGAAGGCGGACACAGCACGGTGGCGGGCCGGCTGGCAGGGGCGTTTCGCAACATTGGCCGAACGTCGATTGCTGACAACATCATGGCAACGATGCGCGCGGCGGGCTATACGGTCAACGAAACAGACCCGTTCAAAGGACTGCCGCCAATGGCATTCCCATTGCAGGAGACTTCGCCGTATGTGAACCGGGTACGGATGACATGGGACAAGATGCGCGCTGACGTTCTGGAAAACTTCACCGTCCCGGCCCGGCAAACAGATACCGCGCGTTACCTCCGCCGCCTCGATGAGGTCTATGTCAGTGATGCCTACAACTCGCTGTCTATCGAAGGCTACCGGGTCACGCCTGAACTTATAGAGCGTGTCAGATCAGGCGACTGGAGCCCGGAAGCCGTGGATGCCGACCGCTCCCACAGGGATGCTTTGGCGGCACGTGGTTACTGGCAGGCCTTTCAGCAGGTCAAGCTAAGTGTCGAAAAAGTATTAAACAATCAAAACGCTGGACTTGTCGCCAACGCGGATCACAGCGCCTGGTATCGGCAGTTATTTGGCCCTAGCGTCGTGGCGGGGCTTATCAAACCGGCGGACCTTGCGGGCTACCGCAACGGCCCGGTATATATCCGCGGCTCAATGCATGTGCCTCCTCGCTTCGAGGCGGTACGCGAATTGATGCCCGCGCTCTTTGCACTTTTGCAAAACGAACCTGAACCAGCGGTTCGGGTTGTGATGGGGCACTTCATGTTCGTCTACATCCACCCGTATTTCGATGGCAACGGTCGTATGGGGCGGTTTCTAATGAACGTAATGATGGCCTCAGGAAGTTATCCGTGGATGGTTGTGCCGCATGCACGGCGCAATGAATATATGTCGGCATTGCAACAAGCCAGTGCCGCGCAAGACATCGCTCCCTTCGCAAGGTTTCTGGCGTCGTTGGCCGGATAAAAAACGCGGGCAGCACTGTCGGAAGCAGGATTGCTCAGCCGTTTGCCTGAAGGGGTCCTGCTCGTACAGGCTTCTCTGACCCAGCTTGGAGCGGCAGGTCGGCAAGCTTATCTGCGTTCTCGGCCATCGTGATGTTGGACAGGTAGCGCCTGCCCGAGCGAAGTGTGGCCCGCTCGTCGCGATCGTGCAGAACGCTCTTTAGCCAGCCTTCCGGCAGCGGAGACACAACGAAGGGTGGTAGCCGGCCTGGCAGCGTCTGGCGAATGACTGGCGGCACTGGCAAGCCGCTGTCAGTCTGCGACCATCGCCACTCGAAACCGTCGTGCGCGAGGGTGCCGATGGGCAGGCCGTGCCATGCCTCCTCGACAAGACGGGCGGCAATAGCCGCTCGCGCGGCCCGATCGATGGACGCGGCATGCGCGCTGCGCAGGCGAAAGGCTTCAAGAAACTTCTGGCGGATCGAGGAGACATTGACGGTGAACTCTCCCAGGCTGTCTGCCACGGCGGCGCAAGCGAGAGAGGGCTTCGCCGGAGCCTGGTTCTGTACGATTTCAAGGGCCCGGATGCGGGTACGCTGTACGCGCGGCCCGGTCAGGTAGAGGCGGCCGTCGCGGGTCGGTGCCGGCAAAACGGCGGTAGCCGCCGAGAGATAGGCATTGGGATAGCCATCGGTTCGCCGCCAAGCAAGAAAAATGTCACTTTTCCAACCACGTGCAAAACGAGCCTGAACCAGCGGTGCGGGTCATGCCGGGTTTGTGAACAAATGCCGGCCTGGACGACTTTGTGCGGTCATCGGAAGACCCGATGGACAGGCCGCATCTGCAAAAGGTAGAATTCAAAGCTTCCGAGGAGCGTTGCAGTTCACCAGTGAGTGAACGAGGCTCGGACAGCACGGGTAGGCGGCAAGGGCCGCACCTTCTGCATCAACCGCGCTCACCCACTGGTCTGTGTGGTGAGCCCCCCTTCAGGATCCGCCGCACACCCCCTGTGGAATGTCATCCATTCAACTTCTGGAGTGAACCATGAGCGCTGTCCTGAAACCCATCAAAAACCAAGACTACGAAATCGCCGACCTGAGCCTGGCCCCCTGGGGCCGCAAGGAACTGGCCATTGCCGAGACCGAAATGCCCGGCCTGATGTCCATCCGCGAAGAGTATGCCAAGTCGCAGCCGCTCAAGGGCGCACGCATCACCGGCTCGCTGCACATGACCATCCAGACCGGCGTGCTGGTCGAGACCCTGCAGGCGCTCGGCGCGCAAGTGCGTTGGGCCTCGTGCAACATCTACTCCACTCAGGACCATGCCGCTGCCGCGCTGGTCGCCGCCGGCACCCCGGTGTTCGCCTACAAGGGCGAGAGCCTCGTCGACTACTGGGACTACACCCACCGCATCTTCGAGTTCGGCGCCAAGGGTTCCAAGGCCGAAGGCCCGAACATGATTCTGGACGACGGCGGCGACGCCACGCTGCTGATGCACTTGGGCACGCTCGCCGAGAACGACCTCAAAGTCATCTCCAAGCCCACCAGCGAAGAAGAAATCTGCCTGTTCAATTCGATCAAGGCCAAGCTCAAGCAAGACGCCACCTGGTACAGCCGCCGGCTGAAGCACATCATCGGTGTGACCGAAGAGACGACCACCGGCGTGCACCGCCTGGTCGAAATGTCTGCCAAGGGCACGCTGCATCTGCGCGCGATCAATGTCAACGACTCGGTCACCAAGTCCAAGTTCGACAACCTCTACGGTTGCCGCGAGTCCCTGGTCGACGCCATCAAGCGCGCCACCGACGTGATGATCGCGGGCAAGGTGGCAGTGGTGGCCGGTTATGGCGACGTGGGCAAGGGCTCTGCCCAGGCCCTGCGTGCCCTGAGCGCCCAGGTGTGGGTGACCGAGATCGACCCGATCAACGCACTGCAGGCCGCCATGGAAGGCTACAAGGTCGTGACGATGGACTATGCGGCCGACAAGGCCGACATCTTCGTGTCTGCCACCGGCAACCGCAACGTGATCACCTACAAGCACATGGCGGCCATGAAAGACCAGGCCATCGTCTGCAACATCGGGCACTTCGACAACGAAATCGACGTAGTGTCGCTCGCCAAGTGCAAGTGGGAAGAAATCAAGCCCCAGGTCGACCATGTGATTTTTCCGGCCAAGGGTAAGGCCCCGGCCAAACGCATCATCCTGCTGGCCAAGGGCCGCCTGGTGAACCTGGGCTGCGGCACCGGCCACCCCAGCTTCGTGATGTCGTCAAGCTTCGCCAACCAGACCATCGCCCAGATCGAGCTCTTCACCAAGCCCAAGGAATACAAGGTCGGCAAGGTCTATGTGCTGCCGAAGCACCTCGACGAAAAGGTCGCGCGCCTGCACCTCAAGAAGGTCGGTGCCGTGCTGACCGAACTGTCCGACGACCAGGCGGCCTACATCGGTGTGTCCAAGGCGGGCCCGTACAAGCCGGACACCTACCGTTATTGATCCGCGGTGCGCTGCAAGGCGCGCCAGAGGGCATGATGCGTATTGACCAGCTTTTGGTCCAACGCGGGCTGGCGAGCACCCGCTCGCAAGCCCAGCGCTTGATCGGCTCTGGCGTCCGGTGCCGTTCTGACGGCGCCTGGAAACGCGTTGCCAAGAACGGTGACCTCGTCGACCCGAATTGCGAGATCGAGCTACTCGACACTTCTGAAGCCCGGTTTGTCTCGCGCGGCGGGCTCAAGCTGGACGGCGCGCTGGCCCATGCAGAGCTGGCGGTCTCGGGAAGGCTGTGCCTGGACCTGGGGCAATCTACCGGCGGATTCACCGATTGCCTGTTGCAGCGCGGTGCTCGCCACGTCGTGGGCGTCGACGTCGGTTACGGGCAACTGCATGAGCAGTTGCGCCAGGACGCGCGTGTGAGCTGCGTAGAACGGGTCAATGCCCGGCAGCTTGTCCGAGACGATTTTGTCGACCTTGCGCGCGATGTCACAGGCTGCGACGATTTTCTTTTCGATCTGATCGTCGGCGACTTGTCTTTCATTTCACAAACGCTGGTGCTGCCGGCTGCAGTGCCGTTTTTGCTGCCAGGCGGCGCAGTACTGATGCTGGTGAAGCCGCAGTTTGAGCTGCAGCCAGGGCAGGTCGGTAAGGGCGGCATCGTGACCGACGCGGCGCTGTATGGTGTTGTGGAGCAGCGCGTTCGCGCCGCACACGCCGGCCTGGGGCTGCAGGTGAAGGCGTTTTTTCCGTCCCCGATTGACGGCGGAGACGGCAACCGCGAGTTCTTTGTGTATTCGATTCTTCAACCGGAGGTCCAGCAATGACGACGTCTTCCAGTTTCTCCGTAAGCATGGAGTTCTTCCCCGGGCGCACAGCCGAAGGAGCTGAAAAAATCCGTGCGGTCCGCAACGATTTATATGTGCTCAAGCCAGATTTCTGCTCGGTCACCTACGGTGCCGGCGGTTCGACCCAGGAGGGCACATTTGGCGCCATTTCAGAAATGCTGTCCGAGGGCATGCAGTCGGCAGCCCCCCACTTTGCGTGTGTAGGCGCCACCAAGGCCAGTGTGCGCGAGCAGTTGGCCACCCTGAAGGAGATGGGCGTCAAGCGGATCGTTGCCCTGCGTGGCGACATGCCAAGCCCCTATGGCGCCGAAGGCGAGTTCCGTCATGCCTGTGACCTGGTCGAGTTCATTCGCGACGAAACCGGCGACCACTTCTTCCTGGAAGTGGCCGCCTACCCCGAAACGCACCCGCGCGCCCGCAGCCCCGAGCACGACCTGCACGCGTTTGCCATGAAGGTCAAAAGCGGCGCCAATTCGGCGATTACCCAGTACTTCTACAACGCGGATGCTTATTTCCGCTTCGTCGACGACGCACGCCGCATGGGCGTGAATGTGCCGGTGCTGCCGGGCATCATGCCGATCACCAACGCCAGCCAGCTGATGCGCTTCTCGGACATGTGCGGGGCCGAAATCCCGCGCTGGATCCGCTTGCGCCTGCTGGGCTACAAGGAAGATATCGCGTCGATCCGCGCCTTTGGTCTGGATGTGGTCACCGCCATGTGCGAGAAGCTGCGCGCAGGCGGTGCACCCGCACTGCACTTCTACACCATGAACCAAAGCGCGCCCACGCTGGAGATCTGCCGCCGGCTGGGGCTGCACTGATTGCCGGTAGACTTGGCTCCCATGAAGATTCTTTTGACGGGTGCCGCCGGCTTTATCGGCATGACCACGTCGCTGCGCCTGCTGGCGCGCGGCGATGAGGTGATGGGGCTGGACAACCTCAACGACTATTACGACGTGACGCTCAAGCAGCGCCGGCTCGACCGCCTCACGCCCCATGCCGGCTTTCGCTTCGTCAAGATGGATGTGGCGGATCGCGCGGGGGTTGCGAAGCTGTTTGCCGAGGGTGGTTTTGATCGGGTCATCCACCTGGCGGCTCAGGCGGGTGTCCGCTACTCGCTGCAGAACCCGCATGCGTACATCGAAAGCAATCTGGAGGGATTCACCAACATTCTCGAAGGCTGCCGCCACAACAAGGTTCAGCATTTGACCTACGCGTCGAGTTCCAGCGTCTATGGCGGCAACACCAAAATGCCGTTCTCGGAGCATGACAGTGTCGACCACCCGGTCAGCCTGTATGCGGCGACCAAAAAGGCCAACGAGTTGATGGCCCATACGTATAGCCACCTGTTTGGCCTGCCCACCACCGGCCTGCGATTCTTCACGGTCTATGGGCCGTGGGGCCGGCCGGACATGGCTTTGTTCCTGTTCACCAAGGCAATTCTCGAAGGGCGCCCGATCGACGTTTTCAACTACGGCAACATGCAGCGCGATTTCACCTATGTGGATGACATTGTCGAAGGCGTGATCCGGGTGAATGATCGTGTGGCCACTGCGAACCCGGCGTACGACGCTGTTGCAGCCGACCCGGCTACCAGCAGCGCACCATACCGGGTATTCAATATTGGCAACAACAACCCGGTCCCGTTGCTCGATTTCATTGCCTGCATCGAAGATGCGCTGGGCAGGCAAGCCGAAAAGCGTCTGCTGCCATTGCAGGATGGCGACGTGCCTGCCACTTATGCCAATACCGATGCTTTGCGCGACTGGGTCGGGTTTGTGCCAGGCACCAGCGTCAAGGACGGCATTGCCCGGTTTGTGGCTTGGTACCGGGATTACTACAAGGTCTGAATCTCGTCGGGTTTTCGGTTGGCGAACCTGCTACCGCGGGATGGTGCGCACGTAGGTAAGCAGGCCGAGCACACCCGCCTCACACAAGTCCATCACGCGTTCGAAGCCTTTCACCGTGCCGTAGTACGGGTCTGGGACCTCCAGCACGCCGGTTTGAGGCGCAAATTCCATCAGCAGGCGCAACTTGTGCGTGTGTTCAACCGGGCACAGTTGGCGCAACTCCGTCATGTTGGAATGGTCCATGGCCAGGATCATGTCGAACTTCTCGAAGTCCTTGTCGACGACAGGGCGCGCCTTTCCCTTGACTGGCGGGTACCCGCGCTCGGCCAACACGGTGCGGGCGCGCGGGTCCATGGGGATGCCGCCACGGCCCGCATGGGTGCCAGCGGAGTCCACCTGCACTTGGACGCCCGGCATGTCTCGGGCCGCCAGATGGGTCGCAATGGCCTGGGCCATCGGCGAGCGGCAGATGTTGCCCATGCACACCATCAGAATGCGGGTGGACGGGGCCGATCGGCCAAAGAACATGGGGCGTTGCAGAAAAGTCGGTCAGGTGAACTTGTTGAGTTCTTCCTGCATGGTGGACGCCAAACGCGCGAACAGCTTGAGCTTCTTCTGGGTGTCTCGGTACCGCTCAGCAATGCGGGCCGACACCGCCAGCAGAAACTTGGCGCCGATACCGGGTTGCTCCGCGATCAGCGCCTCGAGCGACTGGCGTGTGAGCACAGCGCACTGGATGTCCGAGCTGGCGGTGCAAGAGGCGGACCGCGGGCCGGTGTCGAGCAGCCCCATTTCGCCGATCAGGCTGCCTGGGCCGAGTACGGCGGTCGTCACCGGCTCTGTGCGGCTGACGGTGATGCTCTCGACGATCACCTCACCATCGAGCAGCAGCACCATGAAGCCGGTGTTATCGGCATCGCCCTCGGTGATGAAGGTCACCCCGGCGGGGACGCGCTCCGGGCGCATGTAGCTGACCACGATCTTGGCTTCTGTCAGACTTAGTTGCACCAGGGCTGCGGGTGCTGTTAGCAGGCGTGCGGCGTGGTCGCGGGTGGAGACATCGCGCGGCGCTGGTTTAGCGGTTCCGAAGCTGTCGTCTTGGTCGTTCATGGGATTGGTAACACGCCGGCGTCAGGCGGATCAATTCCCGTTTATGGTACCGCACGACGCTCCGCCCACAAAGTACTAGTCGGTGTTGGCAGATATCAACGGTGCTTGTTGGCGGTTGCGGTAATAATTATTGTGATGACGGGACGTGGCGGATGGCGGGCGCCGGTGATCGCGCGACTGATGACAAGGGGCAACAGATGACGGATCAGATGGAGGAAGAAGCGCCACGGGCGAGTGTGGTGGCCCATCGTTCGGTCGCCACGTTGACCCAGGTTCATAAGACCTACCAGATGGACTCCGTTGAGGTCCACGTCATCAAGGGCGTGGACATCATGGTCCGTCATGCCAAGTTCACCGTGTTACTGGGCCCCTCCGGTAGCGGCAAAACGACGCTGCTCAACATGATTGGCTGCATTGACAAGCCGGACAGGGGTGAAATTGTTGTTGCCGACGCCAAGGTCGCGGAAATGGCGGACGATGCTTTGTCGGACTTTCGAGCCAGGAACATCGGCTTTATTTTCCAGAACTTCAATTTGTTGCCGGTTCTGAGCGCGTACGAAAACGTCGAATATCCCCTGCTGCTAGCCGGTGCGACACCTTCGCAACGCGGCAAACTCGTTCCCCGTCTTTTGAAGGCTGTCGGCTTGGCAGACCGCGCAAAAAACCTGCCCGGGCAGCTTTCCGGTGGCCAGCGCCAACGGGTCGCCATCGCGCGGGCGCTGGCCCGCAAACCGAAGATCGTGATTGCCGACGAGCCGACTGCCAACCTGGACAGCCACACGGGTGCGACGATTCTGGCCCTGATGCGGCGCATGGTGGATGAATACGGCATCTCCTTCATATTCTCCTCGCATGATCCGGAAGTGATCAAGGCGGCCGACGACACGATTATGGTGAAGGACGGGTTGATTCAGCAAGTGTGGCGAGATGGGGAGAAGAGCGCATGATGATGACGTTCAATCTGGCATTGCGCAACTTGCTGCGCAATCGCCGCCGGTCTATCGCCACCTTGCTGGCCATGGCGATCGGTTCGACGTCGATATTGTTGTTTGGCGGGTACAGCACGAATATCAACTACACCATGCACACGTCGTATGTGCAAAACGGCGGACATCTACAGATTCAACACCGGGATTTTTATCTGTATGGCAGCGGCAACCCGACAGCGTACGGTATTGTCGACTACGAGAAGATAATATCGGCAATCGAGGCCGACGATATTTTGAAAAAGATGGTCTTGGTGGCGACGCCTACCCTGCAGTTTGGTGGGATTGCCGGCAATTACGCCGCGAGCGTTTCCCGCACCGTGGTCGGTAATGGGTTTGTAGCGGAAGACATCAACCGTATGCGTCGGTGGAATGACTTCAATATTCGTATCGGCGCGGGGGTGTTTGCATTGGAAGGCGCCTCTGCCGATGCTGCCATCGTTGGAGTGGGCGTTGCGCGGGTGCTGCAGTTGTGCGATGCTCTGAAAATCGAGAATTGTCCAAAGCCGGAAAAGGAAGCCAAACCGGAAGGCCAGGCGCTGCCTGCGGACATCGCACAACTCAGCCTGCAAGAGGCACCTGCGGCGACTGCGGCTTCGGGTGATACGCCGAGGATCGAGTTATTGGCCGGTGATGCACGGGGCACGCCCAATGTTGCCAGTTTGAATGTGATCAAAGCAGAGAGCCTAGGCTTCAAGGAGTTCGACGAGGTCTACGTGATGATGCATCTGGCTCAAACTCAAAAACTCATCTATGGCAGGGCGCCGCCACGTGCGACTTCGATCATTCTCCAACTGGCGCATTCCAGCCAGATCCCGGATGCGATTGCTCGTCTGGAGCCGATTCTGGAGAAATACTCGAGTGCCCAGCCGTTGGCAGTGCTGGATTTTCGCGCCCTCAATCCTTTCTATGTCCAGACCATTCAATTGTTTGACACGATATTCGGATTCATCTTTGCGTTGATTGGCTCCATTGTGCTTTTCACGGTCGGCAACACGATGAATACTGCAGTGGTCGAACGAACGGTTGAAATAGGTACGTTGCGCGCGATCGGACTGCGGTCCGCTGGAATCCGGCGCTTGTTCGTAACCGAGGGGGCATTGTTGGGCTTTTTCGGCGCCTTGTCCGGCGTGGCGCTGGCATTGCTTCTGTCTGCGTTGGCGAACCGAATGGGCTTGACGTGGACGCCTCCGGGAAGCGTCCTCGCGCTGCCGCTTACGTTGACAGTTTGGGGGGAAACACGGATGATCGTCGGAACCTCAATCGGCCTCATGTGTATTGCATTGTTGTCGGCTTGGTGGCCGGCCTACCGTGCTGCCAAACTCAATGTTGTCGATGCCCTGCGCCATGTCTGATGGAGTCTCACGGTCATGAAGCATTTGGTCTTATTGGTTCTGTCTTGTCTCTTCAGCGGTTTCGCGTCTGCGGCATCCAGTGCGGACGAAATGCTGGTAGCGAGTGATGCAATTCGCAATCCGGGGCGGCCTTTCAGTGTCACCGTGACGCTGACAGAGTTCCAGGCGGGCAAGCAAGTCGACACCAGTACGCTTGCGAGTTACTCACGCACCCAGCAGCAGGGGGGGCAGTTCTCGAGCTTGATTCGCTTTGTATTGCCCGCGCGGGATACCGGCAAATTAATGCTCAAGAATGGCAGCGACATGTGGTTTTACGACCCGGTATCGAAGGCAAGCGTGCGGCTTTCGCCGCAACAGCGGCTTCTCGGCCAGGCGGCCAACGGGGACGTGGCAACGGTGAACCTGGCGCGCGACTACAAAGCGACCTTGGCTGGCGAAGAAGAAATCAAGGATGGTGAGGGGCGGCTGCGCAGGACGAACAAGCTTGCGTTGGCTGCTGCGGCGCCGGGGGTGACGTATGCAAGCATCGAGATGTGGGTCGACGCAGACAGTAACCGCCCCATCAAGGCTAAGTTTTTTGCTGAGTCCGCACGACTGCTCAAGACCGCTTACTACCGAAAGTACCAGCCCCAACTGGGCGCCGAGCGACCAACTGAAACCGTGATCATCGATGGTCTGAACCCACAGTCCGTCACTATCATGCGCTTTTCAGACTACGTGGCCCGTGCCATTCCAGATACCTGGATGCAGCGCGATTTTCTGCCCCGTTTTCAACCGGATTGAAAAATGCGTTTGCCTATTTGCCCTTTGAGGGCTTGTATCTTTGTCGTGGCGTTGTTTCCTGCGCTGTCGGCGTTGGCCGCGGACGACGGCGATGCCTTGAAGCTCGAGAGTGCGCCCGCGGAGTCCGTACCCAGCGGGGCACGCGACACGAAGATCTTTCTGGAGGGTGCTGTCGGCAACTCGAGCCGCCGGTATCAATTGGGTCGCCAGGACATCGGGCGCGTGTCGTTGGACTTTTCTTACACCGCGCGCCTGGGCAACGGATTGCGCGCTGTTTTTTCGGATCGGATTGACCACCTCTACCCCAATGTGGCCGGTTCCGACTCGACCATCAATAGTTTGCGTGAAGCCTACATCAGCTGGCAGTCCGAGGAAGGAAGCACTGTAGTGGAGTTCGGGCGAATTAACTTGCGTTACGGCCCAGCATATGGATACAACCCGACCGATTTTTTCCGTGATGGCAGCTTGCGCGTTCTGACGACCGCGAACCCGCTGGCATTGCGCGAGAATCGGCTCGGGAGCGTCATGCTGCGCGCCCAGCGGCTGTGGACGGATGGTTCCCTGTCGGTGGCCCTGTCGCCCAAGTTGGCCAATCGCCCGAGCCTAGACGGCTGGAGTCTGGACCTCGGTTCTACCAATAACAAAGATCGGGCGTTGGTGGCGCTCGGAACACAGTTTTCACAGCGTGTCAGTACCCAACTGCTGGCTTACAAGGTCGATGGTTTGTCCACGACGCTGGGTGCTAGCGTGACAGCCTTGCTCTCAGATGCTGCAACGGCGCAGCTGGAATGGTCTCGCGGCAGCGAGCCCGATCTCTTCAGTCGGGCGCTGGCACTGTCTTCGTCCAGCGCTACCCGTAATCGGTTTGCTGGCGGAGTGACCTATACCACCGTTGGTAAGCTGTCTGTTACCGCGGAATATCAGTACAACGGCTTCGCGCTAGGCAAGCGTGACTGGGACAACCTAACTGCAATAGCGCCTCCTGGGCAGTTGGTGAGCCCGAAAGTGGCATATTTGGTCGAGGCGCAACGTCTGCAGGAGCTCGCGCCACGCCAAGCCGTCTTGATTTATGTGACTCAAAAAGATCTGTTCCTGAAGGATCTCGACCTTACCGCGTTTCTTCGGGTGAGTGTGAGCGACAGCAGTCGATTGGCCTGGGTGGAGCTACGTCGCCACTGGCCCCGTTTCGATCTGGCTTTTCAGCTGCAGCAGAGCATTGGACGAATCACCAGCGAATATGGCATCTTGCCAGATCGTCGGGTGATTCAACTGCTCGGCACATACTACTTCTGACGGTTACGCATCATGTCGGGAGACGTTCGGAGGTCTTGGTCGGAGCCTGCGTCAAGTACAGTTTGATGACTCGCAACGCAGGCTATCTCAGGCGCTTGGCCGGCACGCCACCCCAGGCCTCGCCGTCGAGGATGCGGGCGCCTTTGGAAACCACTGCCCCCGCTGCGATGATCGCGTTGTTGCCGATGACCACGTCGGCGAAGACGATCGCGTTGGCGCCGACGGTGACGTTGTCGCCGAGCACTATCGGATACATCGCGAGCCGCTCGCCCTCGATCGCGTGCGGAATGATCTGGGCCGATTGGCCGATGATGCAATTTTTCCCCATCCGTACAAAACTCGGGTCGAACATGATCCCCGAGCTGTAGCTGTTCTCGCCCATCCGGGCGCCAAGGGCCTGATAAAACAGCCGCATGATCGGGACCGGGACTATTCCCGAGCGCATCACGGGATAGAAAAGAAGCAAGAAGAAAAGAATATACACGTGATATATGAATTCCTGACGTGACGCCATCGGGAACTCTCCCGGGAGCAAGGGAAACTGCCAGAGCATCATGCGGTAGGTGGCGATCGCCAAGGCATAGATCAGGAAAAGCCCGCTGGCAGTCATCACGACGCCCCGAAAATCCCCCAGTGGCACGTACCAGAAGATCGTCACATTAAGGATGATTGCGAATATGAAGATCAACGTCAGCGTCGTGGAGAAGATCAGTACCTGCAGGCCGGTGATTTTCCGCATCGATGTTTTCTCGGACTGACTTTTTTCATTCGGGTCGGAAGCACCGTCTGAGGCCAGGGATTTTAATCAGTAGCTCGAATCCGACAGCGCCGAGTTGGCGGGCGGCGAAGTTTCGAACCTGCCGCTTCAGCAGTGTGAATGTTGTGAGTTACTCCTGAGCTAACCGCCTCGACCTGAAGTGATTTACGCTACGACAAATTATGCCATAGCGACTTCGATAAACAACCCGCAAAACGGTTTTTAGCCGCGTGCCTTGTGGCGCTCGACTAGCAACGCCGGATCCCTGCGGCTTGCTCTTCGCAGATCGATGTAAAAGTCTAGGTTGTTGCCCGCGAGCCGCCGGTTCAGCCTCTCGGCGAAGCCAGTCTCGATGCCGGAATCATCGATCTGCAGAATACGCATTAGCCAAGATCGAACGATCACAGCACCCCAGCGAGCGCCCAAAGCGCGTCATCGACTCGGCATGCGCAATGCAGTTCCGAAGCCAGCTTGTAGGCCGGTTCGAGCCAGTATTCGGCAAACTGCGGCACGACAAGCAACTAACGCACTTGAACCCGAGCGGGCGGGAGAGGCGAATCCACAGGGGTAGCTATAACGCCAGGTGCGCGGCATCAAGAAGCTGGCCGGCAGCGACTGGAGGCCGTGAAACTACCGGGGCACGACCGCCATGCCGAGAACATAATAACGCGCAAATGCCGCAAGAGCTTAGCCAAGCTACCGCGTTGAGACGTTACAGGTTTAAACGCATGGGACTCCCATGGTCAGCGACGCATGGCCGCGATCAGCGTACGACGGATGTCGGGAACGTTTACATTTCACCCGACGCAGCGTGCCCGGAAGCGGACAAAACGCTGACAAATCAATGCTTTAGAAGTTGTGGCACACGACTTGCTAAGTTGTTGGGGACAACGGCAATTCGCCGAGCCCAAAACCTTTGAAAGGGATTCAAATGCGCAAAAACATTCTGGGGGCACTCGTTGCGAGTGCCTTCGCCATAGGTGGTGCCGCCCACGCCGGTCTGATGATCTCCCTCGATGGATCGGGTTCTGCCGCTACTACAATCAATGCCGATGCCCTTGATTGGGCCCAGACGAGTTTCCTTGCTCGGGGAGGAGTCACGGCCATCGGCGTCTTCGGGGCTACCGGGGGTAGTTGCCCAATCAGTTTCGGCGGGTGCGAGTTCGATGTTATGACGCATGCCAGATTGACTGGTTTTACTCCGGTCGGTGGCGGCGCAGGTGCCTTCCCACTCGGATTCGGTGAAATCACCATGGTAGCCACTTATAGGGAGAAAGTACTCTCTGTTGGCCCCGGCGGCAGTTTTGCCACTTTCGGCTCCACAGGGGCGGGTTCGGTGGAGTTCTACTACAGCACGGCCGATTCAAACGACCTGCAAGGATTTGGCTTCAACAACGGTCGGCTTATCGGGCGGCTTGACGGCGTCGACGCGGGCGTCTTAGGAGCCTTCTTTGTCACTGGGGGGGGGCTAGGTACGCCTTTGGACGGAGCGTCGCCCGACGACTACATAGGACAGAGTACGGTCACCGGATTCGGTTCGCAGGCTCCGCTGAAGGCCGGGGTGAGTGGCAAGAACTTGGATCCTGCTTTCTTCTTGACGGCAATCGCGGAGTTCTCTCTCAATTTTGAAAACATCTCGATTAGCCTGCCGTTTGGAACGGTCAGTCCGTCAGATTGCTTCAATGATCCGTTGGGGGGCCGCACCGTAGGGACAACTGGCTACTCCTCAACCTGCACTGCTGCTCACGTTAATGGGCTGTATTCCGCTCAAGGTGCGAGCGGGGGCTACGTGCCTAACGTCGGCCCAGTCAACGGCCTTTCTGTAGTTCCGGGAACCACCGATTTCATTGCCCAGACCGACTTTAATTCGGCTGTGAGAGGTACTGTCCCAGAGCCAGGCTCGCTGGCCTTGATGGGTTTGGCGCTTGGTTCGCTGGCTCTCGTCGCGGCACGCCGCCGCCGGAGTTAAGACGAGTATCCTTATTGACTGAAAAAAGCCGGGGAGGCGTTAGCCTCCCCGGCTTTTTCTATGGTGCGCCCAGCATGGGCGCATTTCCATGGATGCCAGTCCCGCAGTACGAACGGCGGTTCAATGCTAAAAAACGTCAGCTGAGTTCGCGCTCAATCAGCGAAGGAAAGTTCTTTTTCGCATTCATGGCATTGAACTCTTTTTGCACGTTCTTGGCATTGGAGAGGAAGCTTGGCTCTCTCAAGAGCGTTGATATGCTGGCGTGCAGCAAAGCGCGTGAACACTCGCCCGCACGCATGAAAAGGCCTGAATCCGCGCGCCGAATTCCTTTCATGCTGAGCACCTGGTCCAGGTTGGAACAGATGCCTAGAACCGGCCTGCCAGCCTCAAGTGCCTGGTAGGCGGTTGGGCTTCCCCCATTGCAGATTACCAAATTTGCCGCTGCTGCAGCGGCACTGCCTGGCAGAAAAGGCGCAGCAAACACCTTGTGCGATGGGGCTTTGAAATCACTTCTCCCGGCCGTCGCAACCAGGCAAATCAGGCCTTCGTCCAGACAAGCGGACACGATGGCTGGCAGAAGCTCGACGCTGCCCGTTGACCCCAGCGTAATATAGGCGCGCGGACCTGGCTGCGCCAGGGCCTGGGCCCACCATTCCGGTAGCGGAATCGAAGGCGACCAGACAATTGGGCCGATATAGCCATGCGATGACGGCAGATTGACAGTCGGCACCAACCCGGGCGTGTCAGCGTACATCGTGAAATCTCCATCGCAATAATAATCGCGCAGCGAGCGGTAGGGACTGAACCCGTAGCGACGTCTGACCCTGTTTATTGCCGTGCAGTGATACCAGCTGGCTACCGGCCAAGTGAGCCTGAATATTTTGTCGAAGGTACTGAACCCGATCATGTTGGCGATGGGTAAATCGGGCGCTTGCATTTGCTGATCATCGGCAAAGGGGCTCCAATAGGCATTGCATATTGAAAACAGCGGCACGCCAGATAGCCGAGCGGCAATCGCCAGTGACAGCCTGAAATCGCCTACCACGGCGCTCGGACGCACCGACTTCAGCATGCGAAGGTCCGCCTCAACATAGGCAACGAGTTCTTGCTCAGAATAAACCGGCCGCCCTGCGGCCAGACGCCGCATAAAGAGCTCCGTGGAAATGCTATTCAGGAGAAATTTTTCGCATTCGATATTTTTCGAACAGATCTCAAAGTTTCCATTACTGGCGAACACAATCTCGTAATCTAAACCTGAAATGGAATCTGCCAATATGCTTGGCCTGGCCACATGGGCGAGCGACACAGCTTCTGCGACAAACAGTATTTTTTTCATGCTGTACTGCCAGGTTCAACGAATAGGCATGTTCTGTAAACTGGACGAGATTCTGTATGTGACCTGTCCCCTTCCCGCCATACCACCGTCAAAGCGGAAATCCGGACTGGCCGTTCTGCGTTCGCTACGGCGCCGTCAACGATCAAGACGACAGGTTTGATAGTGGCAGCGGCGGACATAGGCTTCTCGAACCATCGGTTACGGCGCTTTCGTCAGGTCGGCCAGGTCGAGGCGAATGGAGCGGCTGCGCGGCACCGGCGAAGTACCAACTCGCGCAAAAAAACCGAAATCGTCTTCAGTCGTTGTACCGGCAATGCGTTCGAACTCGCAAGACAACTGCAAGGACTGATCAAACAGCGCTTCGTCCGCGGAAAAACGGCGCCCGGAGCGCGCATACCAGCGGAATATGACAGGAGTCATTTCGGGCTGGAAGTGCAGGCCTTGGGCAGTCGCCGTCAGCCAGATGCGTTGCCAGGCGATACCCAGATGCACCCAGTCTTGCAGCGTTTGTGGGCGCTGCTTGGGGCGCACCAGCAAATGGGCGGCACACAGCAGAGCTGGAAGCAGGTCAAGTTGTATGCGCGGCAATATGGTGCCCATCATGAACCGGTTGAAAAATTGCACGCGTCCCCAGCTTTGCAAGACCCATTCCATCAATCTTGCTGTGGCCGGGTCCACACCCACTGCCTCCTCCGGTATACGGTCCTTGCTGAAGCGGGCGCGCCACTCGATGATCTTCTTGTGCACCGGGTAGGCTTCCGGGCAGGTGAGCCGGATTTTGGCGCTGTTCCACAACAGGCCTGCCACCTGTCGCCGTTGTGCGCCTGTCTCGAACAGTTGCACTGTGAACTGGTCCCCTGCTGCCGCGACCAAGGCACCGCGCTGGATTTGCGTGAGCGGCGTCGTTTTCATGGGTCGCCGTTGCACGGCGCGCTTCTCTACGCAATCGTACAGCGGGTCACGGCTTATCCCGGCCGTAGCAACTAGCGCAACATCGTAGACCGGGGCGCGATGATCGCCCGTTGAATTGGCTCGCCAACTGCTTTCCAAACCAAAACCAGTCGCTGCGATGCGTATGGTTTCGAGCAAGGCACCGTGCGCAATATGGCTAGGGTGACCGTCAAAGTCATACAAAATGTCGTCGCGGGTGTCTGAGCCATGCACTCGAATGTGCAGGTCGTCCACGATCTCGAAGCGCCACGGTTGGGTGTTGTCTCCGCTAGGCGCCCACTTGGCCAGTTCCAGGATTCGATGAAGCCGATCTGCAATCATTTATTTACGTTACCATAAGTTGGTCGAAGTTGATCGCTTATCGCGTATCTCACTGATGGTATGACATGACCGGGGGCAGGTCCCCTCGTCCTGCAGCTTTTTGACAACCGAACATGCATTCTGGCTCTTCAAATCTTATGAATCGGGCGGGGGAGTACGCATGCAAATGAGGGAGTCTGTGGGTCTGCGGGGATCGAGTGCCATGGTGCTGTTGGGGCTATGCCGCTCAGCAAATGCATTTGACTATTCATTGAGTGGCTTCGGTTCAATCGGCTTTGCCATCAACAACCACCCAATAGGGAACTGGCGCCACATTCACGATAGCGGCACATTTCGGACGGACTCGATGTTTGGCCTGCAACTGGAGGCCCGACTGGCACCGCGATTTGGCGCAACAATGCAAATGGTAGCGGGTGCGGCTCGCGACAGGGACACTGGTGCAGAGGCCGCTTTTCGCTGGGCATTCTCGAGTTATAGGTTCACTGATGAATGGTTGGTCAGAGTCGGTAGGTTGCGACCTCCTGTGTCTCTAAATTTCCAGACCGGTGAAGTTGGAGTCACCTATGACCAAGCACGTCTTCCGGTTGAGGTTTATTCGTAAAGTCCGGTTTATGACGCAGATGGCGCCGCAGTTACGAGTTTGGTCCACTGACACGGGGGAGTATGGATTGGATGGGTATTTGGGTAATACCAGGATCAAGTTTTGTGAACCCAGGACACTCGATAGGTTGTGTACCAAAACGCGTGCTGGCTATATTCCTGAACGAATTCGACTTACTGGTATCGTCTTGTCCGTAGCAACTGAATCGGCAACACTTGAATTGGGCATGCATAGGGTCAGTGATTGGCCCGTAGATATCAACGTAGTTACCCTGGGCGGTGACTGGCGCGTTGGTAACTGGAGAACGCTTCCCGAGTATAGGCAACGTGATGTGCGAGACAGTACCATAGGAATCGGCAGCGGAAGTGGCTATGTGACGATCTCAAGGAGGTTAGCGGCTTGGGTGCCACACATCAGATATGCAAGGATATTATCGTTCCCCAAAACACGAGAGATTTATTCGTCATCGATCAGTACGCCAGTGCCGGTTGCCGCGCAGTTGCCGCCACTGGGTGCGCCAGCAAACTAACATCAAGTGCGTGCGTCTCAGGTGTTTGTCTTTGATCAATATTACACATGGTTGGAGTCTCGTATGTATTGACCCCAAATAGTAAAGTCAAGTTTGAACTAATGAGGACCAAGGTTGGGCTGGCGTCGGCACTGTTAGATGGAGTATTCCGCTAAAACAGCTTCACCGTATTTACCTTGGTTTACAACTACGCTTTCCAGTTGATGCTGTTCATCCACGTTGTGCGTTGTGCGTTGTGTGCATTGCTTGTTTTTCCAGTTGTCCTGAAAAAGAATGGCAAGTCAGATGAACTTTGAATATCGAAAAGCCTTCTCCCGCAACATCGGCTGGGTCACCCAGGCCGATCAGTCCAAATTGCAAAGCGCAAAAATTGCGATTGCTGGCCTCGGGGGCGTGGGCGGGGGCCATCTGCTGACCCTCAGCCGCCTCGGCATCAGCAACTTCCACATCTCCGACTTCGACGACTTTGACATCCACAACCTGAACCGGCAAGCTGGTGCCTTCATGCCGTTCATGGGCCAGTCCAAGATTGAGACGCTGGCCCAAATGGCGCGGGACATCAATCCGACTTCCAATATCGAGTTGTTTCCAAAGGGCGTGCAGCCCGACAACGTCGATGCATTCTTGCAAGGAGTTGATGTATATGTGGACGGCCTGGACTTCTTCGCCCTCCCTGCCCGGCGGATGGTCTTTGCCAAATGCCGCGAGAAGGGCATTCCAGCGCTCACCGCAGCCCCGCTGGGCATGGGAACAGCGTTTCTCTATTTCCGGCCCGGCGGCATGTCTTTCGAAGACTACTTCAAGGTGGAGGGCCACGACTCCGACGAACAATACGCCAGGTTTATCGCCGGTTTGTCGCCGGCCATGGTGCAACGCGACTACCTGGTGGCGCCCGAAGCGGTCAATTTTGTGGAGAAGCGTGGTCCCTCCACCGTAATGGCTTGCGAGTTGTGCGCCGGCGTCATGGGAACGAGCGTCTTGAAGATTCTGCTAGGCCGTGGCAAGCTGCGCGCTGCGCCGTGGGGCATGCACTTTGACGCCTATCATCAGACGTTGAAACACACTTGGCGCCCGTTTGGCAACGCCAATCCGTTGCAGCAGCTTTTGCTTAAATTCATTCGTCCACGTTTGCGCGGCAAGGCTTGAGACCCCAGACCTATGGCGCTCTACTGTCTGGCCGGGGGCAATCGCTATGTGAACTAGTTGCAGCTTTCGCACAAGTGTTGAAGAATCCCTCGTAAATCATTGATTTGATGAACGAATGGGATATATTGCAGGCTGTTTGGCGCCGCCGTGCGCCGGTTTGCGAGGGAATTGAGATGCGTCTGCCGCTGGACTTCTTTGGATCGCTGTGCCGCTGGCTCATGGTGTTGGTGGCTGTGCCTTTGCTTGCCGCCTGCGCGGGTAGTGGCCCCAAGTACCCGCCAGCGCCTGTTTTGGCCGCCACGGCAGACTACAACTATATCGTCGGCCCCGGCGACAGCCTCAACATCATCGTCTGGCGTAATCCCGAGTTGTCCTTGACAGTCCCAGTGCGTCCGGATGGCAAGGTCTCCACGCCGCTGGTCGACGAACTGGTTGCCCAGGGCAAGACGTCCGTTCAGATCGCGCGCGACGTCGAGCAAGCCATTGGCAAGTTCGTGCGTGAGCCGATCGTCACGGTCATCGTGACCGGCTTTGTGGGCCCTTACAGCGAGCAGATCCGTGTTGTCGGCGAAGCGGCAAAACCGCAGGCATTGCCTTACAAGCAGAAGATGACCTTGCTTGACGTCATGATCGCTGTGGGTGGCCTGACTGACTTCGCCGATGGCAATTCTGCGTCCATCATGCGCCCGTCTGAGGGCAGCAAGCAGTATGCCGTGCGCATCAAGGATCTGATCAAGCGTGGCGATATGTCTGCCAATGTCGAGATGCGGCCCGGTGATGTTCTGATCATTCCCCAGGGTTGGTTCTGACAGCCTCTCTGGTAAGCAGGCCCAGGCCTCGATCGCCTTGCCAGACCCTGATTCCACTCAACAAACGCGCCCATGGATGAATTGTTAGGCCAAGTTATCTCCGTGCTCAAGGGCATGTGGAAGCACCGTTGGCCGGGCATCGGGGTGGCTTGGGTGGTGGCAATCGTGGGCATAGTCGTTGTCTTGTCGGTGCCAGACAGATTCGAGGCATCCGCCCGAATTTATGTGGACACGCAGTCGATCCTCAAGCCTCTGATGTCGGGTCTGGCGGTGCAACCCAATGTCGAGCAACAGGTAACCATGTTGAGCCGCACCCTGATCAGTCGGCCGAATGTCGAGAAGTTGGTTCGTATGGCTGATCTGGATATGGGCACGACTGGCCCTGCTGCGCAAAATGCGTTGATCGAAAGCGTCTCCAAAGGTATCGAGATTCGCAACGCGGGGCGAGACAACCTGTACACGCTGGCTTTCCGTGATGAAAACCCTGACAAGGCCAAGCGGGTGGTGCAGGCGCTGGTGTCGATTTTTGTCGAGTCAAGCCTGGGTGAGACGCGTAAAGACTCGGATAGCGCCAAGAAATTCATCGAGGATCAGATCAAGACGTATGTTGCGAAGCTGGAAGAGGCAGAGCTTCGACTGAAAGAGTTCAGGCTGAAGAACATCGACCTTCAGACTGCGGATGGCAAAGACATGACCTCCCGTATTGGCGAAGTCAGTAACCAGTTGAACCAGGCGCGGCTCGAATTGCGCGAGGCCGAAAACGCCCGAGATGCAGCCAAGAAGCAACTCGACGCCGAAAAGTCCCAGACCATCAACATCACAACCCGAAGCATTTTGCAAGAGTCGGCGATCCAGGTCGCCACGCCCGAAATCGACGCACGCATTGCCTCTCTCAAGCAGAACCTGGATGGTCTGCTTCAGCGCTTTACCGATCAGCACCCGGATGTGACCAACAGTCGGCGCCTGTTGAAAGACCTGGAGGAGCAAAAGCGCAAAGAAGTCGCCGAGCTGCGCAAGGTTGCAATGGCAAATCCTGCGCCGGCAGCACAGGCCAGCATCAGCTTGGTCGCGCAGGAGTTAGGGCGCATGCTGGCCACCTCAGAGGTGCAAGTGGCCGCTTTGAAGGCCAGGGTCAGCGAATACGAGTCACGAATGGTCAAGTCCCGCGCGCAGCTGAAGGTGGCGCCACAGGTTGAAGCAGAATTTGCCCAGCTGAACCGCGATTACGCCATTCACAAGACCAACTACGAGCAACTGGTTTCACGCCGTGAGCAGGCGGGCATGTCCGGCGAGTTGGATACCGCCTCTGGCGTGGCAGATTTCAGAATGATCGACCCACCACGTGCCTCCAACAAACCAGTGGCGCCCAATCGGATGCTCCTCATGCCGGTGGCTATGCTGGCTGCGATTGGCGCAGGATTAGGAATTGCGTTTGTCCTGAGCCAGCTGCGGGCGGTGTTCTTTGACGCGCGAGCTGTCCGCAACACGATTGGGCTTCCGATTCTCGGTGTTGTCACGCTGGTCAAGACAGACACCGCCCGAGTTCGTGGCCGGCGCGAGCTTCAGCTTTTTGGCGTGGCCTCGACTGGCATCGTGGTGATGTTCGGCGTGGTCATGGCGGTAATGCTTTTCCTCGCGCGCCAACCCGGGTGATTTGACAATGAGCAGTTTGATCGAGCAGGCCGCGTTACGTTTGGAGCAATTGCGCCGCGCTGGGGCCGATATGCCAAAACCTGCTGAGGCGGCAGCAGCAGCAAAAGTGGCCGTTGAGCCCGCCCTTGAGGTACCAGAAATTGCTTCCGGTGCCATTGCGGTCGCCGAGAAACCCGTTATCACTTCCAGGCGGGTTGAAATCAACCTCGACGCGTTGGCAGCGGCAGGTATCGTTACCCCCAGTGCCCCCCGTTCCAACATTGCGGATCAATATCGGGTGATCAAACGGCCTTTGATCAGCAATGCCATGGGCAAGGGCCCCACCGTCGTCGAGAACGGCAATCTGATTATGGTGACAAGCTCGTTGCCGGGTGAAGGCAAAAGCTTCACGGCCATCAATCTGGCCATCAGCATTGCGGCTGAACTAGACAACACCGTCATGCTGGTCGACGCTGACGTCGCGCGCCCGTCCGTGCTGCGGGTTCTGGGGTTGCCATTGGGCCCTGGATTGCTCGATTTGCTTTCGGGTGACTCGGCCGACCTGTCGGGTATGTTGCTCAAGACCAATATCGACAAGCTGACCATTTTGCCCAGTGGCACGCCGCATGAGCGTGCCACCGAGATGCTGGCCAGCGAGGCAATGACCAAATTGCTGCAGGACATGGCCAAGCGGTACTCCGACCGGATCATCATATTTGATTCACCTCCATTGCTGCTGACCACCGAGTCGCGCGTGCTGGCTAGCCATATGGGCCAGATCGTGATGGTGATTCAGGCCGAGAAGACGCTGCGCACCGATGTGCAAGAGGCTTTGGCCACCATCGAGGCATGCCCGGTCAAGATGGTTGTGCTGAACCAGGCCCGCAGTTCAATGACCGGTGGTTATGGCTATGGTTACGGGCAGGGTTACGGTTACGGCCAGGGTTATGGCTATGGCAACAAGCCAGCCTGATCGGACTGGACCGATCCCCGTGCGCTACTTCGCATCGTGTGCTGCCGAATGCCGCCTGCCACAGCGGGCGAAGTCGATGATGGTGGCGGCTTTGGGTGCTTCGGTGGCTTTTGCACCGCAGGCGTTGCGTGCGCAGGAAGCGGCGCCCGCCAACATCGCTTCGCGCATTACCGTCGTCCCGCGGGTGTCGGTCACCGAAACCATCACCAACAACGTGCGCCTGAGCAACGTCAACCAGCAGTCCGAGTTCATCACGCAGATCAGTCCCGGAATTCGCATCAGCAGCACGGGGGGGCGGATTCGTGGGTCCCTCGATTACTCGCTGTCGGAAGTGCTATACGCCAAAAACACGACGGGGCGCCAGTCGCTGAACAACCTGTCGGCCAACGGAACCGTCGAGGCCGTGGACAACTGGGCTTTTCTGGATTTCAATGGAAATGTCGGGCAGCAGTCGATCTCGGCCTTTGGCACGCCTGCTGGCAATGGGGTGTTGGTGGGGGGTAACAGCACCGAAGCCTCGGTTTTTCGCCTGTCGCCCTACGTGCGCGGGCGTTTTGGCGAGGTGGCCGACTACGAGGCGCGCTACACCCTGGTGAGTAGCCGTTCCAGTGCTGCAGCAGCGTCCGGCACGGACCAGCGGGATCTGAGCGTGCGACTGAACAGTGGTCGGAGTGGTTATGGGCTTTCCTGGGCTGTCGATCTGGGTCGGCAGACGACCGACTACGACGCCGGGCGATCCACGAGTTCATCGGCGTTCAATGCGCGGCTGCAATACGCATTGAACGAGCGCTGGGGAACCTACCTGCGCGTGGGCCACGAGGCCAACGACTTTGCGGTAGCCAATGGCCAGTCGAGCGATTTTGTCGCGTTGGGTGGCTCCTGGACGCCCAACCCAGAGCTGATCGTCAATCTCGATCGTGACAACCGCGGCTTCACGGGCATCGGCATCAACTGGGCGCCGTCGCGCCGCGCCAGCCTATCGGTAACCCGCGACGGGCGCATTTACGGTGCCACACACAGTATTGCGCTGGCCTATCGCACGCCCTTGACCGCCTGGACATTCAGCGACTCGCGCAGTGCTACCTCCAGCCCTGTCAGCGGGTCAGGGTTCCAGTCGGTGTCGCTTTACGAGTTGTTGGTCAACCAGTTTGCTGCCACCGAGCCAGACCCGATCAAACGTGATCAATACGACGCCTTCCTTCAGGGCAACGGCATCAAACCGGGCTTGACAGCCGTCGGTGGTTTCTTGTCGTCGTCGCTGGCCCTGCAGCGGTCGCAACAAGCGTCATTTGCGTTGTTTGGTTCGCGCAGCACCTTGTCGATGGTGCTGTCGCGTTCGAGCAGCAGAAAGCTCGACACCTTGTCTACCGCCGTGGACGACTTCGTCACCTCCAGTGTGGTCTCGCAGAATGGCTTTGGCGTCAACTACGCCTACCGCCTTACGGCGCGATCGTCGTTGACCCTGGCTGCCGCGCGCCAAGCCAGTTCGGGCAACAACGGTGTGGCCAGCACCGCATCGAAATCTTTCAATGTCAATCTGTCGACGCAATTGACGCGCGATGCCAGTGCCACGCTCGGCGCTCGGCGTGTCATATTCGACAGCACCACCAACCCTTATACGGAAACAGCAGTCACCGGCAGCGTGCAGGTGCAGTTCTGAGCCATGTACGAAAGCTTCTACGGGCTGGACAGCAAGCCCTTTCAACTCAACCCTGACCCGAGCTTCTACTTCGGCAGCAAGCAGCACCGCCGCGCCAAGGCCTATCTGGAATATGGCTTGTTGCGCAACGAAGGCTTCATTGTCATCACCGGCGAGATCGGCGCGGGCAAGACCACCATCGTGCGCGGCCTGCTGGAGAGCATGGACTCAAGCGCCGTGACTGCCGCCAATCTGGTGAGCACCCAACTCGATGCCGAAGACACTCTGCGCATGGTGGGCGCCGCTTTTGGTGTGCGGGTCAAGGATGTCTCCAAGGCAGACTTGCTGATGGCCCTCGAAGCCTTTCTGGTCACGCAGGTCAGCGAGGGCAAGCGCAGCCTGCTGATCGTCGACGAGGCGCAGAACCTCACGCCGCGCGCGGTGGAAGAGCTGCGCATGTTGTCCAACTTCCAGTTTGGCAAGCAGGCCTTGCTGCAGACCTTTCTGGTGGGGCAGCCGGAGTTTCGCGAGATCTTGCAGCACCCCAACATGCAGCAGCTTCGCCAGCGTGTCACGGCCACCTGCCATATCGGTCCGCTCGATGTGGAAGAAACCAAAGGTTATATCGAGCACCGCCTCAAGTGCGCCGGTGGCACCGGGCGACCCGGCTTTGGGCCAGGCGCATTTGACGCCATTTTCAAGGCCACTGGCGGCATCCCGCGGCGGATCAACTCGGTCTGTGATCGCCTGCTTTTGCTGGGTTTCCTCGGCAACAAGGAAACCCTGGCCTTGGAAGACGTCGACGAAGTCGTCAACGAAATGCGCGACGAAGCCGGCGGTTCTGCAGCCAGGGCCCCGGTGCGGGCTTTCTCCGACAGCACCTCGGGCCACCTCGGGCCGGATCAGCTGGTCGATATCGACCTGGCCAAGTTGCAGGGTTCGGGGTCGGTCGTCGACGGCATGTCCAGCCACCTCGCCAGCCTGGGGGCCGAGCAACAGGGCGACCGGCTGCAACGGCTCGAACGCAGCCTGCTGCGCCTGGAGCGGGTCAACATCGAGATCCTGGGCATGCTGCAAAAGCTCGTCACGTCCTTAAAGCGGGGCTGACGCGCCATGACCACTGCGCCCCCACTGACCAATGCCTTGACCATCGATGTCGAGGATTACTTTCAGGTGTCTGCGTTCGCGCCTTACATTGCGCGTTCGACCTGGGACACCCGCGAATGCCGTGTCGAGCGCAATGTGGCCCGCATTCTCGCGCTGCTGGCCGAGCGGCAGACCCAGGCCACGTTTTTCACACTGGGCTGGGTGGCCGAGCGTTACCCCGCACTGGTGCGCCAGATCGTGGCGGGTGGCCACGAGCTTGCCAGCCACGGCTTCGGCCACGAGCGCGCCAGCGACTTGACCGAGCAGGCGTTTTTCGACGACATCGACACCGCCAAGAAGATTCTCGAAGACATTTCAGGGGTGCAGGTCAAGGGTTACCGCGCGCCCAGCTTTTCCATTGGCGAAGGCAACCTGTGGGCTTTCGATTGCCTGCTGCGTGCGGGTTACCGCTATAGCTCCAGCATCTACCCCATCGCACACGATCACTATGGCATGCCGAATGCGCCCCGGCAGGCCCATGAGGTGCGGCCAGGGCTGATGGAAGTGCCCATCACCACGCTGCGCATGTTCAACCGCAATTTTCCGTCCAGTGGTGGGGGCTATTTCCGCTTGCTTCCCTACGCGCTGTCGCGCTGGATGCTGAACCGCGTCAATACCGTCGACCAGCAAGCCGGTATCTTCTATTTCCATCCCTGGGAAATCGACCCGGATCAGCCCCGCGTCGAGGGCATCAACAGCAAGACCCGGTTTCGCCACTACGTCAACATCGGTCGCATGGAAGGGCGCCTGCGCCAGCTTCTGCGGGATTTCCAGTGGGGTCGCATGGACCAGATTTTTCTGGGCGCACCCCAAAGCCGGCTCGCCTTTGAGCCGGTGCCCGCCTGAAGCCGCAGTGTCTAGCGTTCACCGTCTCGACCCCCACGACCAGGCCGCCGCTGCGCGCTGGGAAGCCTTCGTCCAGGCGTGCCCGCAGGCCAGCTTCTTCCATCGGGCCGGCTGGCAGCGCATGGTGGGCGAAGTTTTCGGGCACGACACCTATTTTCTCTATGTCGAGCAAGCGGGATCCATCACGGGCGTGCTGCCCCTGGCCCATGTGAACAGCTGGCTGTTCGGCAACTCGCTGGTGGGCTTGCCGTTTGCGGTGTACGGGGGTGTCGCCGCAGCCGATGAAGCCTCGGCCGAGTTGCTGGAGCGCGAGGCGCAGGCCATTGCGCGCAAACTCGGCGTGGGCCACCTGGAGTTGCGCAACGTCACGGCCCGCCACGCCGACTGGCCAACCCAGGACCTGTACGTGACCTTCCGCCGGGCAATCGACCCCTTGGAAGAGGCGAACATGCTGGCCATACCCCGCAAGCAGCGCGCCATGGTGCGCAAGGGCATCAAGAATGGCCTGGCCAGCCATATCGACACGGATGTAGACCGGTTTTTTGCGCTGTATGCCGACAACGTGCACCGGCACGGTACGCCTGCCATGCCCAAGCGTTATTTCCAGGCTTTGATGCAGCAATTCGGGCCAGACTGCGAAGTCTTGACCGTGACAGATGCCAGTGGCCGGCCGCTAAGCAGTGTCATGAGCTTTTACTTTCGCGACGAAGTCTTGCCCTACTACGCAGGCGACGACGAATCCGCGCGCGACCTGGCGGCCAATGACTTCAAGTACTGGGAGCTGTTGCGCCGTGCCTGCGCCCGCGGGCTCAAGGTGTTCGACTACGGCCGCAGCAAGCAGGGCACAGGCTCTTTTTCTTTCAAGAAGAACTGGGGCTTCGTGCCAACGCCCCTGCATTACGAGTACTGCCTGTACAAGCGCGATGCGATTCCGCAAAACAACCCGTCCAACGCCAAGTACAAGCTGATGATCGAGACGTGGCGCCGCATGCCGATCGGGCTGGCCAATTGGCTGGGGCCGTTTGTGGTGCGGAATCTGGGGTAAGGGTGCATGGCGAATTTGCTCTATCTTGTCCACCGTCTGCCTTACCCACCCAACAAAGGCGACAAGGTGCGGTCGTACCATCTGCTCAAGCACCTCGCGGCCAGGCACACAGTGTTTCTGGGTACCTTCGTCGACGACCCGCAGGACGAGGCGCATGTGCCGGCTGTGCGAAGCCTGTGTGCCGACCTCCATGTCGCGCGACTACGCCCAAACGCCGCCAAGCTGCGCAGCTTGCTGGGTTTCTTCAAGCGCCAAGCACTGAGTCTTGGCTACTATCAGGATGCCGGTCTGCGCCGTTGGGTTGCCAAAACCAGGGCCGACCAAAAGATCGACGCCACCGTTGTTTTCTCGTCCGCGATGGCGCAGTATGCGCCCCAGGCCAAAGGCGCCGTTGAGGGCCCCATGCTCGTCGACTTTGTCGATGTCGATTCCGCCAAGTGGGCCCAATATGCAACGCAACACGCTTGGCCGATGTCGTGGGTCTATGCCCGCGAGGGCGCGCGGTTACTGGCCTATGACCGCGCCCTGGCCGCCCGTGCCCGACGTTCGTTCTTTGTAACCGAGAAGGAAACGGATCTTTTTCGGCAACTTGCGCCCGAATGCGCGGATGCCGTCGAAGCCATGGGAAATGGCGTCGATTCCGATTTCTTCGCGCCGGATCCCGCTCGCGCTACGCCATTTCCGCCGGGCGAGGTGCCTGTGGTTTTTACCGGCGCAATGGACTACTGGCCCAACGTCGATGCCGTGTCGTGGTTTGTGGCAGATATGCTGCCCGCATTGCGCAAGGCGTTCCCGCAGCTTCGCTTCTACATTGTGGGTCGCAGCCCCACCCCGGCGGTTCGGGCCCTCGCATCCGACGCGGCGGTCGTCACGGGTACCGTGGCAGATGTGCGGCCCTACCTGCAGCACGCTGCAGTTGTCGTGGCCCCGATGCGCGTGGCGCGGGGTGTTCAAAACAAGATCCTCGAGGCGATGGCCATGGCGCGCCCCGTGGTTGCTGCGCACGAATGTGTGCAGGCGATTGACGCAGTCCCCGACGAAGAGCTGGTCCATGCCACCACGGCGCCCGACTATGTGAACGCCGTCCAAAATCTGCTGACGCAGCCTGGGCAGGCCGCCAGGGTCGGTGCCGCGGGCCGTGCACGCGTCGTGGCGCAGTACAGTTGGTACGCACATTTGGCCCGCATCGACCGCTACCTGCCAGGTGCCAACCCGATAGGTGCTGGCTGCGCCAAGGAAACCCAACAATGAGCCAAGCCGATTCCTCCAGTGCCGGCCTTGCGGCCGATCAATTGGCGCCAGCCCCGATGTCGGTGGTTTGGCGCCGGGCGATTGTCTGCTTGTTGCTCGCGTTCGCCGGCATCCTGGCCCTTTACTGGGACACCGCCAATGCCATGGTCACCATCTGGTACCGGTCTGAAACCTTCACCCACGCGTTTGTGGTGCCGCCCATCAGCCTTTGGCTGGTGTGGCGGCGCCGGCATGACTTGGCAGCCTATGTACCCAGGCCTGCGCCGTTCGTCTCGATAGGCATCGCCGGGCTCGCCTTTTTGTGGCTGATGGGCGATTTGACCGCAGTGAATTCGGTAACCCAACTGGCCTTTGTGGCGATGCTGGTATTGGCTGTGCCGGCGATTCTGGGCCTGGCGGTGGCGCGTGCCATCACTTTCCCGTTGGCTTTTCTGTTTTTTGCGGTCCCGATCGGTGATTTTCTGATGCCGTGGTTTATGGACATGACGGCCGATTTCACCGTGGCGTCGCTGCGCATGACCGGCGTGCCGGTGTTTCGCGAGGGTCTGCAGTTCGTCATCCCGTCGGGCAACTGGTCGGTGGTCGAAGCCTGCAGTGGAATTCGGTACCTGATCGCGTCCGTGACGGTCGGCACGCTGTTCGCCTACCTGAACTATCAATCTACCAAGCGCCGCGTTCTTTTTGTGCTGGTTTCCATTCTCGTGCCGGTGGTTGCCAATTGGGTGCGCGCCTACATGATCGTGATGTTGGGCCACCTGTCCGGCAACAAAATCGCGGTCGGAGTCGACCACCTGATTTATGGCTGGGTATTCTTTGGAGTGGTGATCATGCTGATGTTCGTGATTGGCGCACGGTGGTCCGAGCCCGAGCCCGAGTCAACGCACGCATCAGGCATGGGTGGCGCATCGGCGTTGTCAACGGCGGCTGCGTCGGCAAGCGGCAAAGTGTGGCTGGTCACCGCATGCCTGCTCGTTTTCGCGGCCTTGCCCACCAGCGCCCAATGGGCGATCGAGCGCAATGCGGCGTCTGGCGCAGCTGTGCTGGCAACCCCCGCTGCACTTGCCGCAGGATGGAGCAGCGCCGATCCTGCATTGTTGAACTTCAAGCCCAACTTCGAGAACCCGTCGGCAGAATCGAACCTCGCTTTTGAGCGCGCAGGGGCATTGGTCGGTGTCTACCTGGGCTATTACCGCAACCAGGACTACGCGCGCAAGTTGGTCAGCTCGAACAACGTGCTGGTGGTTTCCGACGACAAGGTCTGGAGCCGAGTCGCCAGTAGCAAGCGAGACGTGAAGTTCGGTCAGCACGCTGCAGGCGTTCGCACCGCAGAGTTCCGTCGATTGACCGACGCCACGCCCAACCAGGCTGGGCGCTTGGTCGCGTGGCAAATTTACTGGATCGACGGTACTTTGACCGCCAACGACTACCTGGCCAAAGTTTATAGTGCGGTCTACCAGTTGATGGGGCGTGGGGACGACTCAGCTGTGATCGTCTTTTACACCGCCCAAGAAGCCAACGGCAGCACCGAGGCGACCTTGGAGTCGTTCATCACCGCGAACTACAGCGCCATTGATGGCCTGTTGCGGCAGGCCAAGGCGGGCAAGTAGCCATCCCTAAATGAATCTGTTGAATCAAATGGAGAACAAGCGATGAGCGTAGTAGCAGTGATCGGCCTGGGGTATGTCGGCCTGCCCCTGGTCATTGAATTCGGCAAACACGGCCGAACCATCGGGTTCGACATCTCCGTGCCCAAGGTCGAGTCTTGCTTGCGCGGCGTCGACCCATCGCGTGAGCTTTCCGACGACGAGATGCGTGCCTCCACCCATGCGGTTTACACGGCCGACCCTGGCCTGCTGGCCGAAGCCGACATGATCATCGTGGCAGTGCCCACACCGGTAGACAACGCCCATATCCCGGATTTTCGCCCGCTCATCGGCTCCAGCACCAGCGTGGGCCGGCACATGAAGAAGGGCGTGACCATCGTCTACGAATCCACCGTCTACCCAGGCGCCACCGAAGAGGTTTGCATTCCCGTGCTCGAGCGCGAATCGGGCCTGACCTGGAAGAAGGACTTTTTCGTGGGTTATTCGCCAGAGCGCATCAACCCCGGCGACAAGGAGCACACGCTCACCAAGATTTTGAAGATCGTCTCTGGCGACACCCCCGAAACCCTGGACAAGGTGGCGCAACTCTACGAGCGCATCATCGTGCCCGGCGTGCACCGCGCATCCAGCATCAAGGCAGCAGAAGCCGCCAAGGTGATCGAGAACACCCAGCGCGACCTCAACATCGCCTTGATGAACGAGCTCTCCATCATCTTCGACAAGATGGGTATCGACACCACAGAGGTACTCGAGGCCGCTGGCACCAAGTGGAACTTCCTGAAGTTCAAGCCGGGTCTGGTGGGCGGCCATTGCATCGGTGTGGACCCCTATTACCTCACCCACAAGGCCGAAATGCTGGGCTACAACCCGCAGGTGATCCTGGCCGGCCGGCGCATCAACGACGGCATGGGCAAGTTCATCGCCGAGCAAACCATCAAGCACATGATTGCCGGGGGTAGCTACGTCAAAGGGGCCAAGGTCAATGTGCTTGGGCTCACGTTCAAGGAAAACTGTGGCGACCTGCGCAACTCCAAGGTCATCGACATCATCAACGAATTGAAGACCTATGGCGTCGAAGTTTTTGTGACCGATCCGCAGGCCGAGTCGGAGGAAGCCATGCACGAATACGGCGTGCCCTTGCTGTCATGGGCCGACCTGCCCCGTGCCGACGCCATCGTCGCCGCAGTGGCGCACAAGGAATTTGCCGCGCTGTCACTGGAAGATTTTGGCAAGAAGCTGGTCAAGGGCGGGGCGTTTATCGACGTGAAGGCGGTGTTTGATTCCAAGTCGATCCTGGATGCCGGCTATAAGCTGTGGCGACTTTAAGCAAACAGGATGACACCGAATCATTGCCGATTCTGAAACAATCTCGTGCGCCTAACCCCTGAACAAGTTCACGCCATACGCCAGACCGCACAGCAGGTATTAGGCGAGGGTGCGCGAGTCAGTGTGTTTGGGTCCATGGCTCAAGGTGACCGCAAGGGCGGCGATATCGATCTTTTTTTCGAGACAGACTCAGCGCTGGCCAATCGCGCCACAACAATTTGCCAATTTTCCGGTGCCTTGACGTTCGCTTTGGGTGACCGCAAGATCGACATCATCCTCAAAGACGCAAAAACACCGCCCGCCCCGATTTTTGACATTGCCAAACGTACCGGGGTACTGCTTTGACGTTGCGTT
>Ga0209181_10001072_pt1 | contig 48896 bp, 40 predicted proteins | sample MAT05_FD_187208 | JGI IMG/M metagenome (GOLD analysis project Ga0209181, IMG submission 187208) | Freshwater microbial communities from Lake Fryxell liftoff mats and glacier meltwater in Antarctica - MAT-05 (SPAdes) (version 2) | ecosystem: Environmental > Aquatic > Freshwater > Ice > Liftoff... | reverse complement strand
AATCTGACTGGGCGAAGCCAGATTTCGTCGATTTTGAAGGGTAATAGCTCTTCTATTGCCCGAGAAAGCGGCGGAATATGGATCGTCCAGGCGGATTTGCAGCCGATTTCCTTTAAGTCCGACAGGGCTGCTAGGCTCGCGCGTCGACGATGTCATCCGGCAACAGTGCATCGACGAAGTCCTGCGCCTTGAACTCACGCAAATCCTCGCGCTGTTCGCCGACGCCAATGAAGCGCACCGGCAGCTTGAGTTCTTTGCATAAGGCGAACAAGGTTCCGCCCTTGGCGGTGCCATCGAGCTTGGTGACCACGATGCCGGTGAGCCCGACCGCCTGATGAAATTGCCGCGCCTGACTGATGGCGTTTTGGCCGAAGCCGCCGTCAATGACCAGCAACGTCTCGTGCGGCGCGGTTGGATCTTGCTTGGCCATTACCCGCTTGACCTTTGCCAGTTCGGCCATGAGGTGGCCCTGGGTGTGCAAACGGCCTGCCGTGTCCGCTATCAGCAGATCGGTGCCGCGCGCAGTCGCCGCTTGCAGTGCATCGAATATCACGGAGGCAGAATCCGCGCCGCTGCCTTGCGAAATCACGGGCACCTGATTGCGCTCACCCCACATCTTGAGCTGTTCCACTGCCGCAGCGCGAAAAGTGTCGCCGGCTGCGAGTACCACTGACTTGCCTGCGAGCTTGTAGTACTGCGCCATCTTGCCGATGGTGGTGGTTTTTCCGGCGCCATTGACGCCAACGGTCAGAATCACAAAAGGTTTGGCCGATGCGGGCAGCACCAGCGGACGCGCGTAAGGTTCAAGGATTTGCCGCAATTGTTTGCGCATGAATTGAAGCAATGCGCGCGCATCGGCGAACTCGCGTCGACCCATGCGCACGCGCATTTCTTCCACCATTTCGGTGCTCGCGGCCACGCCAAAATCCGATTGGATCAAGGCCGCTTCCAACTCGTCGAGCAAGTCGTCGTCTAGCTTGGGATTGCGCTTAAACAAAGTGCCCACGCTCGAGGTGAGCGACTTGGCACTCGCGGCCAGCCGTTCGCGCAGGCTGCGCGGTCGTTCAACCTCGTCTTCGATACTTGTCGTTGTGATTGTCGGCGAAGACGGCGAGATCGAGTCAGTTTGGGCACTTTCAGCCGGCTTGCCACCGAAGGTGATCGGCTCGGTGAGTACCGCGACCAATTTCTCGCGAAAGCTCAGTGCGCGCTCTGCTTCGGCAATTTGCGATTCCGCGACGAACCTTGCCTCCGTGGCGATAGTTGGCGCGGCCTCAACCACCAGCGGCGCAACCAGATCCAGTGATTGGTCGGTGGCCGTGGGCAGCTTGGGAAGCACGAACAGCTCAGGCTCGCGAGCTTCTGGCGCAGCCACTGGCGCCGGCGTTGGTGTCGGTGTCGGCGTCGGCGTCGGCGTTGATGTCGGGCGCGCGCCGAAATGAATGGGCTCCGTCATCACCGCGACAAAGCGCTCGCGAAAGCTCTTCCTCGCTACAGGTCCTGGCGTCGCAGGCTCTGATGTGATCGTGCCAACAACGACTGGATCGGCGGCCGCGGCGGCCTCGATAGCCGTCTGCGACGGGATATCGGCCAGATCGTCACTGCCCTCGCCTACCGCCGGATCAGACTTCGGCGCGCTGGCGTCGTCAATATTGGGTCGAAACCATTTGTACATGGGAGGGGCAGATGTCAAGAATACGAATCCGCCAGATTCTAGTGCACACCAATGCGCGCTTCGCGTCGAAACCCCGAATCAAAACCGGAGCTCAAGAAAAAGCTCGATGGACGCTCTGCCAAAGCGCCGCTCGCCAAACCCGAGAAAGCTGCGCGCGCAATTGGCGAGGTGCGCATCATCGGTGGCAGCTTGAAACGGTCGAAACTGGACATCCTCGATCGCCCTGGTTTGCGGCCCACGCCTGATCGTGTGCGCGAGACGCTATTCAACTGGCTTGCGCCGCACCTGGAAGGTGCGCGCGTGCTGGATTTATGCGCCGGCACCGGCGTGCTGGGGCTAGAAGCTGTATCGCGCGGTGCGGCGACAGTGCTTCTGAACGATGCTGACGCTGCGCTCACGCACAAGATCGCGGCCGATGCGACGCGTCTCAAAGTGGCCGAGCGCGTGCGCACATCCACGCGACGCGGCGAAGCCTTGCTAAACGAGACACCAAACGAGCGCTTCGATGTGGTGTTCGTAGATCCACCGTTCGATGCCGCGCTGTGGACGCGGCTTTTGTTCCGCTTGCCGGGCTGGCTGGCTCCCAATGCGTTGGTCTATCTCGAACACCCGCGAGGAATCGCCGCGCCATTCACCGATCCGTGGAAAATTCATCGCCAAGCGCATGCGGGAAGCATCGCCTTCTATCTCTTGACGCGAGACCCAGATAGCCTGTTCTACCCAGATTCATCGGAACCGGCCAGATGAACACGATCGTCCCCGCCGCCGCTTTGCGTATTGCTGTGTACCCCGGGACCTTTGATCCGATGACCAATGGACATGTGGATTTGGCGGTTCGCGCGGCGCCTTTGTTCGACAAGCTAGTCATTGGTATTGCAGAAAGCCCGGTCAAAAACCCGAATTTTGCGCTGCAAGATCGCATTGACATGGCGCGCGAAGCCTTGAGTGGCATTCCCAATATCGAGGTGCTGGGCTTTCGATCCCTGCTTGCCCACTTCGTTGCGGAAATAAACGCAAGCGTGATTCTGCGCGGGCTACGCGCGGTCTCCGATTTCGAATACGAGTTTCAGTTGGCAAGCATGAATCGACATCTGATTCCCGGCGCGGAAACGATGTTCCTGACGCCGGCCGAGCAATTCAGTTTCATCTCGTCCTCGCTGGTGCGCGAAGTCGCGCGCCTCGGTGGCGACGTTTCGAGCTTTGTACCGCCTGCGGTACAGAAGCGTCTGGACAAGAATCGCGCGGCGAATCCAGGCTGATTCTCAGGCAGCGAAGGGCAACAATCGTGATCAATTGTTCGGCTTTGTGACAGGCCCGCGAAAGCCGAATTGTCTGTCCCGTGTGAAAGCGTTGACTGTTAGCATGCGGCTACTTGCCATTCAGCCTCGATAAGGAGCTTGAGACATGCGTCGTCGCGTACTTGCATTTGCATCACTGCTTTGTGCTGTTTTCGTCCTTGCCGCCTGCGAAAAAGAAGCCCCGGTCGTAGCAGCAACGGCCAAGCCGTCCAGCGTTAGCGATACCGCGGGCTGGAAGAAATATGTCACCGAGATCGTCAAGAGTTATATACCGGCGGGCAAGAATGCGCGTCCCTACGTGACCTTTGCGGAAGGCAATCAAGATGCGGACAAGACCGTGCGTCAAGTCGAAAATACGCGTAACTTTTTGATTCGCGGCGTTGCGGAAGGCACCTTGCTGGTGTTCGCCGCGCCAGATTCGGCACTGATGGCAAGCATTGTTGAGCAAGCATTCGCTGAGCCCAAGGCGGACAAACTCAAAGGCTCCAAGGTACTCTTCATCGGCAATGCGACGGATCAGGAGCGCGTACGCGCCGCGGTCACGCCGTGGGGTCCAGAGTTTGTTTTCCACGAAATGCAGTAAGCCTTCGCCTTCGCCTTCGCCCTACTAAGCTAGGGCGAGGCGCACCTCGGCCGCCAACCGGTGACCGGGGTGTGCCGTGTGCCAAGAGCAACGGATATGCTTGCATTGGCATCACACCGTAAGCACCTGACGAGCTTTCAATGTCTTTGCTGATCACAGATCAATGCGTCAACTGTGATGTCTGCGAGCCGCTTTGTCCTAACCGCGCAATCTATCAGGGTCCTTTGGTCTACGAGATTGACCCGACCCGATGTACCGAATGCGTTGGCCATTTCGATGAGCCCCAGTGCGTGGTTGTATGTCCTGTCGAATGCATCTTCGTTGACGTCCTGCACCCCGAAAGTCAGGAAGAATTGCTCGCGAAATTGAACCTGCTCAAGCTTGAGGAATCCGCATGACCTTGCACTTTAATCGGGCCGATGTCCGACGGCGCACGCTTTCCGTGCATGTTTTTGTGGCCATTGGCGTCAGTTTCTTGCTGCTGGCGCCAATGGCACAGGCCGCTGTTCCGCCGGCCGCTGCAATTGCGAGCGCCAATAAGCAGGCGACCCAAGCCGGGTTCGATGTGCTTGAACGCGGCGGCAACGCTTTCGACGCGGCGGTCGCCATATCGGCAGCACTTAGCGTCGTCGAACCTGAGAGTTCGGGATTAGGCGGTGGCGCTTTCTTCCTCTTGTACCGCGCCAGTGACGGTAAATCAGTCTTTGTCGATGCGCGCGAACGCGCGCCGATGGCCGCTACGCGCGATATGTATTTAGATGACAAGGGCGTCGCTCAGCGCACACGCAGTATCAATGGAGCGCTTGCCGCAGCGATACCCGGACTGCCTGCGGGACTGGTGCTAGTCGCTAAAAATTACGGCACATTGCCACTTGATCAAAGCTTGGCGCCGGCGATCAAACTCGCATCCGATGGCTATATCTGGTCGCGCAAGAATGCATCGATGATCGGTTATCGCACCGCCGAGTTGGCAAAGTCACCGGGCGCAGCCGCGATGTTCCTGACCAAGGGCAAAGCGCCGCAGGCCGGTTCGCGTATGCGCAATCCTGCGATCGCCAAAGTGTTACAGCGCTTGGGTCGCGACGGCAATGACGGCTTCTACAAAGGCTCGGTTGCAAAGACTTTGGTGGATGGGGTGCGCGCTGCGGGCGGCATCTGGTCTATGGATGATCTTGCGTCCTATCGCGCAATCGAGCGTGAGCCATTGAAATTCACCTATCGCGGCGATGACATCATCACCTCGCCGCCGGTGTCCTCGGGCGGCATTGCCGTAGTCGCCTTGTTCAATATCTTGGAGTACTTTCCACTAGCGAGCTTTGATCGCGTGCAGCGCCTGCATGTAGAGATCGAGGCGATGCGCCGCGTGTACCGCGATCGTGCGATTTATTTGGGCGATCCGGATTTCACCAAGATGCCACTGGAAATGCTCGGGCACCCCTACTATGCGGCGGGATTGCGCGCCTCGATTCGTCTTGATCGCGCCACACCGAGCGCGGCACTGCCGGGCATTGATGCCGCGCCTTCGGGCACCGATACCTCGCATTTTTCGATCATCGATGCGCAGGGCAATATCGCAGCCGTTACCCAAAGCGTGAATCTGCCATTTGGATCTGCATTCGCCGTGGCCAATACCGGTTTCATGCTCAACAACGAGATGGACGATTTTTCCACCAAACCCGGCGTGCCCAACGCCTACGGTTTGATCGGCGAGGATGCAAATGCCATCGCCCCAGGCAAACGCCCTTTGTCTTCGATGACGCCGACAATTTTACTCGGTAAGACGCGCGTCGCGGCGATTGGGTCGCCAGGCGGTAGTCGCATCATCACCATGGTGTTTCAGGGCCTTTCCGCCGTGCTCGATGGTGCCTCAGCCGCGCAGGCGGTCGCCGCGCCACGTGTACACCATCAATATTTGCCCGATGTGGTCGAAGTTGAGCCCGGCGCGCTCGATGCCTCGCAAATCCAGGCGCTGCAGGATCGCGGCTTCGCCATTAAAGTGGCGGAATCCACCTGGGGCAATATGCAAATTGTCGTCTGGGACAAGACTGCGAACACGATCGAGGCCGCCTCTGATCCGCGCTGGAAAGATGTAGGCAGCGGCGAGACGCGCAAAACGGCCATCTACCAATGAAGGCGTGGTCCATCGAGGGCAATACGCAGCGTTTGGATGGCGGCTCGATGTTCGGCAATGTGCCGCGTGGTATGTGGCAGAAATGGTTAGGGCCAGACGACGAGCACCGTGTGCCGCTTGCGTGCCGCGCGCTGCTGGTGGAACTTGACGACGGGCGCCGCGTGCTATTTGAGACTGGCATCGGCGCATTTTTTGAGCCCAAGTTGAAGCAGCGATTTGGCGTGATGGAAGACGGCCACAAACTGCTCGAATCGCTGCAGTCAGTGGGCTTAAGCGATGCCGATATCGACGCGGTCGTGCTCAGCCACTTGCACTTCGATCATGCGGGTGGATTGCTTGCGGCCTTTGAGCCAGGTGTCGCGCCGACATTGTTATTCCCGAAGGCAAAATTTCTGGTTGGCGCCAATCACTGGCAACGCGCGCTGCAACCGCATGCACGGGATCGCGCGTCTTTCATCCCCGAATTGACGCATCTGCTCGAAGCCAGCGGTCGCCTGGAATTGATCGAGCTGGCAAACGAAAACACGTTGGGTACGCCTTTAGTGCGCGCGGCGCATTCCGACACCTTGGGTGCGGCGGTGGGTTTCTATCAGTCGAACGGACACACGCCGGGTCTTATGCTGGCGGAAATCGGTGGTGATGGCGGCATCGTTTATTGCGCCGATTTAATTCCGGGGCGGCCATGGGTTCATCTGCCAGTGACCATGGGCTACGACCGCAATCCCGAAATGCTGATCGATGAGAAACGTGCCTTCCTTGACGACAAAGTCGAACGCAGCGTGCGCTTGTTCTATACGCACGATCCGGAATGCGCGATGTCGAGCGTGGTGCGCGACGCCACGGGGCGCTTCTCGACCAACGCGGAAATGACGGTTGTGGATGCGCTGACAATCTAACGCGCCCGGCACGCGACCTCAGCTCGGCGCGTCCAAACGTCATCGTGTCGGATCCGCACGCGCGCAGATTTGCATGGCTAAGCGTCTGCCTTTAGCCTGTGTCTTCTCCAAGCCCAAGGTAAAAACATGAAAAATTTCAAATTGAACGTGCTGATTTTGGCACTGGCGGTTTCCGGCGTTGCTTATGCGCATGGAGATGAGGATCACTCCAAGGCGCAATCCGAGCCGGTCATCGACGCGAACGGCGCCGCCGGTTACGGCCAACCGATGCCTGCGGGCACGGCCGTGCCGATCGTCAACGTGGTCGACAATCCGGCTGAGTTCGCCACCGGCACGCACAAGCTCAGCGGCCGCATCTCTAAGGTGTGCCAATCCAGCGGCTGCTGGATGACGCTCAGCGACGGCGAAAAATCCGCTCGGGTGATGTTCGCTGACCACGCGTTCGTGATTCCCAAGGATTCGGCAGGCGAGGCGGAAGTCTTTGGCACAGTCAGCGTGAAAGTGATCGAAGAAGCGACGGCCAAGCATCTCGCCGAAGATGAAGGCAAAGATCCGAGCAAAGTTGTCGGCGATACCCAAGAAATACGAATCAGCGCGACCTCCGTGGTGCTGAAAGCCACTCAGAGCTGAGTTTTCAGCCCTGTCTAGCTGCTTAAAACTTGCGCGGCAGGGCTTTTCGATCGAATCGAAAGCAAAGCTTGCCGCGCAAACTTAGCAACTAGATGAGGCGCGAAGCTTCCGAGCAAGCTCGGCACGACGAGATTCGCGGCAACGAGTGCCGTGCACGTGCTACACATGGGGTTAAGTGGCGCGAGACAGCGCCGACGTTCGGCTTTATCGCCACGAAATCGGCTTAGGCTTGCGTTACACGATCGCACCCGTCGCGCCTGTCCGATTCGCCGTCCGCTGTCGGACATGCTGCGTCGTCACAATAATCTATCCAATTGATTTGCATGCGTTTTACTCCTGGCACGAGTGATGCAGTTCAGCGTAGACCGCCGACTGGACACCTGCACATGCGCTCTCCTCTGCCCTGGATCATCCTTGCTGCGATGGTGCTCGTCGCACTGACCTTGAGCTGGATTTTCGTATTCCCGCGCTGGGTAGTGGGCATATCGCCAGACATGATCGAGGCCGCCTACAGTGCGCTTGAAGCATTGTTCGCGGGACTGGCATTTTTGGGGCTGCTGTCGACGATCTGGTTGCAGCGCCAGGACTTGAAGCTGCAGCGCGTCGAACTTGGGCAGACGCGCGATGAACTACGCCGCCAAGCCGTTGCGCAGGAGAAAAGTGAACGCGCTTTGCAGGCACAAGCGGATGCTTTGCGCGAGGAAGCCGAGCGCCAAGCACGCGCCTATTTGCGTATCTCGCTGGTGCCTACGGGGAGTTCGAGTTGGGCCCTTGAGGTGACCAATGTTGGACGCAGCCCGGCCGATAACGTGCGCCTGACCGTTGATCGCCCCGTATGGCTGTGGAGCCGGGACGATGAGTTGCGCCTGCTCTCTGAGTTGCCATTGTTCGCCAAGGGTGGGTTCAATATACCGCCTGGCTTCACGTTGACCTATGCACTCTCTGACGGGCGCGTACTCAGCCATGTGTTTGAGCGCGTGGTCGATCAGCCGGACCATTTCAGTATCACTGCAAACTATCGTTCGACCGCAGGCCGCGAAATCGAGGAAAGCAGCCGGTTCAGCATGGATCTACTGGAGGAAACTAGTGCCGGCGACAAGGATTTCTGGACGCGACAAGTGGTCCAAGCGCTGCGGGACCTTAAACCGCGTGAATTGTTGGCGCGCAGCGAGCGCTAGTCTTGAGCAGTTTTGTCTAGTACAGATGAACAGCTACCGCATGCGTCGCAGATGGGGCTTGCAAGCAGACCAATCCGTCGCAAATATGAGCCGTAGGCGCCTTGCGTTAGATCCAGGCGCTCCAGTTTTTGATCAACCTGCACGAGGAACATCGAAGATGAGTACTGCCATACCTATTCGCGCCGGCGCTTCGTCGCAGGCCTTGGCCAACACTGCCACCATTCGAAACGCCTATCTGCTGCTGACCATGATCCTGAGCTTCAGCGCCGTCACTGCGTGGTATGCAGTGAGCAGCAACGCGCCGATGATCAATATTTGGATTTTTCTTGCATTTATGATCGGCATGCCGTTCGCGATTCAAGCGACGCGCAATTCGCCGATTGGCTTAGTTCTTTCCTTTGTCTATGCCGGTCTGCTTGGCTATTTCTTAGGGCCGATCGTCGGCATCTATGCGCGTATTGATCCAAATATTCCGGTGTATGCACTAGCATCCACGGCAGTAATTTTCTTCTCGCTCTCAGGCTATGCACTGGTCACGCGTCGCGAGTTTAACTTCCTCGGTGGATTTCTATTTGTCGGTTCGCTGGTCATTTTGGCCGTGATCGTCGCCAATATCTTCCTGCAGATGCCGCTTTTGAGCGTGATGATTTCAGGCGCCGCAGTGCTATTGATTTCCGGCTTGATCCTGTACGAGACCAGCCAACTGATTCATGATCCAGATGCTAACTACATCGTGATCGCGACGAGTCTGATGGCCAGCATCTGGGTGCTGTTCATGCACCTGATGCGCTTGTTCGCCTTCTTCACCGGCGAAGATTGATTCGCTGATTCAGGCTTCGTGATGAACAAAGGCCCGCGAAAGTGGGCCTTTTTTTATGCGCAACGCACCATATTCGCGCCTCAGCCCACGCTGTCCAGTCCGCCCATATATTGGCGCAGCACCTCCGGCACAGTGATCGAGCCATCGGCGTTTTGATAGTTCTCCATCACGGCGATCAGCGCGCGGCCGACAGCCACGCCTGAACCATTCAGCGTATGCAAGAGTTCTGGCTTGCCGCCAACGGGGCGCCAGCGTGCCTGCAAGCGACGCGCCTGGAAAGATTCGCAGTTCGAGCACGAGCTGATCTCACGATAACGATCCTGGCTCGGCAGCCACACCTCAATGTCATAGGTCTTAGTGGCGCTAAAGCCCATATCGCCGGTGCATAGCAACACGGTGCGGTACGGCAAGCCGAGTCTCTCCAAAACAGTCTCTGCGTGGCGTACCATTTCCTCGTGCTGCGCATAGCTGTGATCCGGGTGAGCAATTTGTACCAGTTCGACTTTCTCAAACTGATGCTGGCGAATCATCCCGCGCGTATCACGGCCCGCGGCACCGGCTTCAGCGCGGAAACACAGCGAGTGCGCGGTCATGCGCAGCGGTAACTGCTCGGCTTCGAGAATGCTGTCGCGCACCAGATTGGTTAGCGGCACCTCGGACGTCGGGATCAAATACATACGACGCCACAACCATCGATGCAGACTCGCCACCAAGGCGCCGGGACGGTGCAAGTCTTCCCATAGGCCGTGCGGAATGCGGGAGAACCCTTGCACGCCAAGCTCGCTGGCGATGCCGTTGATCAAGGTCAGCACGTCGTCACGATCGCCGCGTGTCAGCGCTCCGTGCATAGCCTCCAAAGCCTTTCCGTCCATTGAAAGACTGTGTGAGCCAATTGGCACCTCAAACAAATCGTCCTGAAATTTCGGCAACTGGCCGGTGCCTGTCAGTGCATCAGGCGAGACCAGTACCGGAGCATTGACCTCTAAATAGCCATGCTCTCCCGTGTGCAAATCAAGCATGAATTGGGCGAGCGCGCGGTGCAGGCGCGCAATGCCACCGCGCAACACGGTGAAACGCGCCCCGGATAATTTTGCCCCCGCTTCCGCGTCCAACCCGCCCGCACGTGCGCCAAGTTCGACGTGATCTTTCACCGCAAAATCGAAACTTCTGGGTATGCCCTTGCGGCGCACTTCGATATTGTCATTCTCGTCCACGCCGATCGGTACGCTCTCATGCGGGATGTTCGGCAGGCCGAGGGCTAAAGTGGACAACTGATCCTGCAAACTCGTCAGTTGCTCTTCCGCGATCTTGAGCTCAGCAGGAATAGACTGACTTTGCGCCATGAGATCGTCGACCGACTCCCCTTTGCCTTTGCGCATGCCGATTTCTTTCGCCAAGCGATTACGGCTGGTTTGCAACTCTTGTGTCTGCGTCTGTAGGAGCTTGCGTTGGCTCTCTAGCGCGTCAATCTCGGCAACCGGCAAGTCCACTCCGCGAGTGGTCTTCAGGCGTTCTGCCGTGGCGGCCAGGTGTTGTCGCAACAGCATCGGATCGAGCATGGGATTGGCATCAAGGTGAAAAAGTTAGTCGATTATGCCGAGCGCGGCAGCCGTGTGGTGTGGCCACAAGCGGCGCGAGTCGCAGACATTAGTCGCTGCATACTGACTTGCGCCATGCGAAAAGCAGCCCTCGCCGCCGGCCCCTCCCCAAAAGGCGTGGGATAGGGGAGCGAAGCGAGTCCTTCGAGATTTACACGAGCACGAAGCGACGTGTCACCAACACGCCGACGGCGACCGCAAGCACGGACGTGAGCAGGCTTAACAGTACATAGAATGTGGCAAAGCGCTCCTCTCCGCGCATCCACAGCGTAATAGCGTCGACGCTGAAGGCTGAGAAGGTTGTCAGGCCGCCCAAAAAACCGACCATCACCAATGCCCGTAACTCGAGCGTGTCGCTGCGCATGTTCGACCATGCGAGAAAGACGCCGGCCAGAAAGCAGCCAACCACATTGACGGCCAAGGTTCCCCATAAGGATGCGACGCCGAAGCTGCTGACCATGAGCTTTCCGACCCAAAATCGCGTCACTGCGCCGATCGCGCCGCCGGCGGCGACCAGCAGACTAAGTTTCAACATCATCATTGGAGGGCTTTCCGGCAGCAAAATCGAGGGCGCGCAGATGACGCAGTTTTTCGCCGATTTTCAGTTCCATGCCACGCGCAACGGGTCGATACCAGCCCGGCTCGGACATGCCCTCAGGAAGATAGCTCTCGCCGGCGGCATAGGCTTCCGGTTCGTCGTGGGCATAGCGATAGCTCCTTCCGTGCCCAAGTTCTTTCATCAACCGCGTGGGCGCGTTGCGTAGGTGCACCGGCACATCGCGCGACCTATCAGCGCGGATGAAGGCGCGCGCCTCGTTGTAGGCCATGTAGCCCGCATTGCTCTTGGGTGCGACGGCGAGATAAATGGTCGCCTGCGCAAGCGCTAACTCGCCCTCGGGCGAACCTAAGCGTTCGAAAGTTGCTGCCGCATCGTTGGCTATCTGCAAAGCGCGCGGATCCGCGAGCCCGATATCCTCCCACGCCATACGGACGATGCGCCGCGACAGATATTTGGCATCCGCGCCGCCATCCAGCATGCGGCATAGCCAATACAAGGCGGCGTCTGGATTGGAGCCACGCACAGATTTGTGCAGCGCCGAAATCTGATCGTAGAAGTTATCGCCGCCCTTGTCGAAGCGGCGCGCATTCAAGCTCAAGGCGTTTTGCAAGAACTCCGCATCGACAGCCGTAATGCCGCGCGCGCGCGCCGCGTTTGCCGTTTGCTCCAGCAGATTCAACAGGCGTCTCGCATCACCATCGGCGTACCCGACCAAGGTCGATTTTGCTGACTCACTTAGATCGAGTTCCGGCACTGCAATGCCTTGCGCGCGCTCCAGGAGCTGCACCAGCTCAACATCAGATAACACTTGTAAAACATAGACTTGTGCGCGTGACAACAGCGCCGAGTTGACCTCGAACGATGGGTTCTCAGTACTCGCACCAATAAAAACCACCAGCCCCGATTCAACAAAGGGCAGCAGCGCGTCCTGCTGGCTCTTGTTGAATCGATGTATTTCGTCGATGAATAGAATGCTGCGGCGACCGGTCGCCAAGTGCATCTGTGCCTGGTCCATGGCACCGCGGATGTCTTTGACGCCACTCAAAACTGCCGACAGCGCGATAAATTCATAACCGAAGGCGTCTGCGGTGAGACGTGCGAGCGTGGTTTTACCAACGCCGGGCGGACCCCACAAAATCATCGAGTGCGGTTTCCCAGATTCGAAGGCGAGTCGCAGCGGCTTGCCGTCGGCGATCAAATGCGATTGCCCGATGACCTGGTCCAAGGTGCGCGGACGCATGGCTTCCGCAAGCGGCGGGATGGGTGCATGGGTGAACAAATCAGTCATATTTACTTTAAATGCAGATCAATATCCGCTGGGCTTATATCTAGTTCGCACGCCAGAGCTTTCAATTGGCGCGCCCGTTCCGTGGACCCCATGTGCGCATTTCTTTCGTCAGATAGCCGCGCTTGAAATTCGTTTCGTGCGGTTGATCGTCGCGCTGCCGCCTATTGTGGCGCAGTATGCGCCGCACGCAGGCGAACACTCTCTGCGCGGGATGGAGCAAAACTTCGACGTATGCAAGGGTTGCGGGAAACACTTTTGCTCCCGCTGCCGTAGAGGCAGCCCCAAGACGCCGATTGTTTGTTCCCATCCAAGCGCAGTCGCCGGCTGAATCCTGCCTGCCGATTAATCTACACTGGGCTCGCGACTAAGGTGGCGCCGGCCTACAATGCGCACCCCTTTTGCCCGCTTGAGCCCGCACATGTCCGGCAAGCTCTTCATCAAGACTCACGGCTGCCAAATGAACGAGTACGACTCGTCCAAGATGGCAGACGTGCTCGCCGCAGAACATGGCTTGGAATTGACCGAGAACGAGGCCGAGGCCGACGTGATCTTGGTCAATACCTGCGCCATCCGCGAAAAGGCGCAAGAGAAAGTCTTCAGCCAACTCGGCCGCTGGCGCCAACTCAAGCTTGCAAATCCCAAGCTGGTCATTGGTGTTGGCGGTTGCGTGGCCAGCCAGGAAGGCGAGAACATTATCAAACGCGCGCCGTTTGTGGACATGGTGTTTGGTCCGCAAACATTGCATCGGTTGCCGCAAATGGTGGACCGCGTGCGCAGCGAAGGCCGTGCGCAGGTGGATATCTCTTTTCCTGAGATTGAAAAGTTCGACCGCATGCCCGAGGCACGCGCCGAAGGTCCGACCGCCTTTGTCTCGATCATGGAAGGGTGCAGCAAATATTGTTCCTTCTGCGTGGTGCCCTATACGCGAGGCGAGGAGATCAGCCGCCCCTTCGACGATGTGATTGCCGAAGTCGCCAGCCTTGCGAGTCAGGGCGTGCGTGAGGTCAATCTGCTCGGCCAGAACGTCAACGCCTATCGTGGCGAAATGCACGATGGCAGCGTCTGTGATTTGGGGCTGTTGATTCAATATGTGGCGCAAATTGATGGCATCGGGCGTATCCGCTTCACCACCTCGAACCCGCTGGAGTTCAATGACAGCTTGGTGCGTGCCTTTGCCGAGTGCGACAAGCTTGCGAACTTCCTGCATCTGCCGGTGCAGTCGGGTTCTGATCGCATTTTGAGCGCAATGAAACGCGGCCATACGGCGATCGAGTACAAGCAAAAAATCCGCAAGCTGCGCGCCGTGCGCCCCGGTATCAGTATCTCCACGGACATTATTGTCGGCTTTCCGGGCGAGACCGATGCCGACTTTGAGGCGACCATGAAACTGGTCACCGATGTCGGCTTCGATCAGAGTTTCAGTTTCGTCTACAGCCGTCGCCCAGGCACACCGGCGTCAAATTTGCCGGACGAGACGCCGGAGTCGGTGAAGAAGGAAAGGCTATTTCGACTGCAGGCACAGATCAACATGCAGGCGCGTGCAATCAGCGAAAGCATGCTGGGCAGCACGCAGCGCGTGTTGGTGGAGCGTCCCAGCACTAAGAATCCGCATGAACTCACGGGCCGCACAGAAAACATGCGTTACGTGAATTTCGCCGGCCATCCACGGTTGATCGGGCAGTTTGTGGATGTGGTCATCACCGAGGCGATGCCAAACAGCTTACGCGGGCGCGTCGCCATCGATCGCAGCCACTCACCGCTTGAGGTGAGTGCGTCCGCCATTCTTTGAGAGCGCTATGCCCAAGATCAAGACTCCGCTCAGCACCGAATTCACTCTGACGCTAGAACCGCAAGACAACGAACGCTTGGCCAATATGTCTGGTCCCTTCGACGAGCACTTACGCGAGGTCGAGCGCCGCTTGGGATTGCAGATCGCCAATCGCGGCAATCTGTTTCAATTAAGCGGGCCACCCGATGCCGTTCGCGATGGTGCGCGCATATTGCGCAGCCTTTATGCGGCGACCGAGAAAGAAGTCCTCGCTGGTCCCTCAGTGCATTTGCTGATCAAGGAAATGAGTGGCTACGACGCCGCCGGCAGCGCCGATGACGGCACCCAGGAAGTGGTCATTCGCACCAAGCGCGGCGTGGTGCGTGGCCGTGGCGCGAATCAAGCGCGCTATTTGCATGCCATTGCCACCCACGACATCAATTTTGGCGTGGGCCCGGCCGGAACCGGAAAAACCTATCTGGCCGTGGCGATGGCAGTTGAGGCGCTGGAAACCAATCGTGTGCAGCGATTGATTTTGGTGCGCCCTGCGGTCGAAGCCGGCGAGAAACTTGGCTTCCTGCCGGGCGATTTGTCGCAAAAGGTTGATCCGTATTTGCGTCCTTTATATGACGCGCTCTACGAAATGCTCGGCGTGGAAAAAGTCACGCGCATGCTGGAGCGCAATGTGATCGAAGTGGCACCCTTGGCCTTCATGCGCGGACGCACACTCAACGATGCCTTTGTGATTCTGGACGAGGCGCAGAACACCACAATGGAACAGATGAAAATGTTCCTGACCCGTATCGGCTTTGGCACCACCGCGGTAATCACCGGCGATGTGACCCAGATCGATTTGCCACGCAAAGATCAGTCGGGCTTGCGCCAAGTGATTGACGTTCTAAAGTCGGTCGATGGCATCACTTTTACCTTCTTTACCAGTCACGATGTGGTGCGGCATCCATTGGTTGCACGCATCGTGCAGGCCTACGAACGCTTCGATGAAGCGCAAGCCAGCGGTGCGCGCATTGTCTGATGTTCAGTCGTCACGCGTAGATCTGCGCCTGAGTTATGGCCTGCCACGCAAAGGCTTGCCTGCGGCGAGCAGTTTTCGCCGCTGGGTCGTTGAGGCCTTGCGCGTGGCCATGCGCAGCAGCGCCGAGGTTTGTATCCGCGTTTGCGATAGCGAGGAAGCGCTGGCGCTGAACCGCGATTACCGGAGCAAAGCCTATGCGACCAATGTGCTGTCCTTCCCGGCGGATCTGCCGCCGGGCGTTGAATCTGACTTGCTTGGCGATCTGGCCATCTGCGCGGCCGTGGTCGAGCGCGAAGCGGTGGAACAGGGAAAGACGCAGAGCGCACATTTCGCCCATCTGACGATTCATGGCGTGCTGCATCTTTTGGGGCACGACCATATTGACGCAAATGAGGCCGAGCAGATGGAACGCCTGGAAATCCTTGCGCTGTCGCGACTCGGCTACCCAGACCCGTACGCCTAAGTCCAACCAAAGCCAAAAGCAGAGTCGGAACAAGGTGCGCGTGGTGATCGACTCACGCGTTTTGCGTTCGCGTCGGGTCCGACCACCGGACACGATTGCGCTGTCGGATCCGCCGCGCTATCGCGGTGGCAAAGGCGTCGTTGTGTGGCGCAATGCGCGCCGCAACCACCGCGAGCGCTGCGCGCGGCCAATGACGGCGGCAACCAGATGTTTGGGCCGCAATGGTTTGATCAGATAGTCGTCACCGCCCGCAATCAGCGTTTGAAAGCGCCGTTCTTGATCGTCGTCGCCCGAGATCAGCACCACCGGTGTGAATGCGGTCTTGGAGTGGGCGCGGAAGAGTGTTAGCAATTCCAACCCAGACAGGCCTGGCATGTGCAAATCAAGCAAGATGACATCGGGCACGAAATCGTCGATCGCGGCCAGCGCGGTCATCGGGTCATTGATCACGCGCGTGGCTAGGCCCGAACGTCGCAGCACCGACTCGACCACCATGGTCATTGAGGCATCATCATCGACGATCAAGGCCCGATAGGGATCAAGGCGGTCACGCAATACTTCGACGATTTCGCTTGCCAAGGCATCCATGGCACCCGGGAGCACAAAAAAGCCGTCCGCGCCCGACTGTCCCGCCTTTAAGCGCAGATGCATGTCATCGCTGCGCGCAACCACAAATAATCCGATACGGCGTCGCGCCTGATCCAACGCAGGATCCAGTTGCAGCAGCTTATTCCAAACGTCCAATGCGACGGCCGGCAAAATCAGCGCTTTGACTTCTGGCCTCGCCAAGAGTTTCCCGGTCTGCCGGTCCAATCGCAGCATCGGTTGCACCACAAAGCCGTGATCCTCCACCGCCATGCCCAAGAGCCCCGCATCGCGCCCGGTGTGATCAATAAACACTAAGGTGTCTACAAGTGGCGTACTGCTCGCTTCCGCGGCGGCGGCCACTGCTGCAGTCTCTACCGCCAGCGAAGAGGCTTCAAGCGTCTCGAAGATCATGGTTGGCGCTTCGGGCTCGGGTGGCGGCGTCAGTACCTCAAGCGCGGTCGAGGTTTCTAGACGCTGCAACTGCTCGGTGATGCCATCGAGCAAGGCTTCTAGTTGCACGCGCTTGGAGCCGCGCGGGCCCACACGCGAATCGGTGAATGCACTAATGTAAGCGGCGAATCCAAGGGTCGCTTCCGCCAGTGAAGAATGGCGCGGGTCCACCAAAGATTCAGCTAGGGATTCGGCGCGTTCGCAAATCTCTCCGGCTATCTCCATCTGCCAAGTATCGTTGAGCACTGCGCGCGCATTGTGCTCAAGCTGCCGTAGAGCGTCAATTTCGTCCGTCATGCGTCCAAGACTCGCCTAGCTTGTCACGCCAATCAAGCGTGATGATCAAAACATCACAAATGTTTGATCACCATGCCCTGCCCGGTCGGCAATGGGATGACACGGTGGCCGCGTCGGTCGAACCACGCGTCTTCCGCGATCTTCTGTGCGCGGTAAGGGCCAGACCATTCGTAATCGTCGAGGATCAACACCCCGCCCGCGACTAAGCGATCAAATAAAGCATCGAGTACCGCCACTTCGTATTCGGCGCTGTTGAGATCAACATGCATGAAGGCGATCTTCTCCGGCGAATTGCCGCGCAAAGACTCCGGCAACAGCCCAGCGATGATCTTGACCTGCTCGTAAGCCACGAATCTTTCGAGCACCTTCTTCAGTAATCCTTCCTTCTGGCCGCCAAAATTGTGACTCTTCACGGGGTTGTAGTCGAAGGTGTCGTAGCCCCAGAAGTTCTTCTGGAAGTTCTCTCGGCCAAAGTAATCGATGATGGTTTTGATCGCGGTGCCGTTGAGTGTTCCGGCCTCGACGAAATCGCCCTCCAGATGCACGCAATGATAGGCGGTGGTGCACAAGATGTAGCGACGCCACATGATCGAGACATCGGAATGCGCGGCGCAATTACTGGTCCACGCCTTTCGGAATGCCACATCCGACAGGGCCGACATATTGCGTCCCCAGACGATCAAGTTATCGGCAAAATGCATGCCGCCGGCGGTCAGGCTCTGCAGCTCTTTGACCAATTCACGGACTCTGACAACATCGCGCGCCCCTGATTCCAGCAGTGGGTCATCGTCCATGTAAAAGGTCGGCGGCTCGCCTCCATCCACAGGCGACAACGGCGGCAGTACAGGTGGCTTCATGGCGATGGCCCAAGATTGGATCTTGGCTGAGATTAGACATCAATCGTGCGCATGACGATCAAAGCGTAGGCGTGGCGATGCCTATTCCAATGTCGACCGGCTGCGCATACACCCGCCCTGGCGGCCGCGGTCGAAAACAGCCGGCACTGGCAACGAAATCTGGATCGACATTGCGCGCATCCCAGCCTGCGATTGCCGAGAGAGGTAAAGTTGGCAGGTCTTTGGGATCGGCCGCGAGCGAATGATCCGTTAAGCCCTCGGCAACCGCCGCGTCCAGGCGCGTTCGGCGCGTCTCGCCATCCTGCAGCCAATAGTCCGCATCGACGCGCACAGGCAGCACTTTCGCCGCAAGCAAATCGTGCGGTCGCTGGTGTCGGATCTCAAAAAGGGAATGCCCGATCACGTGGATTTCGGTCCACCTCGCCCACGCTTCGCGTTCGCTGAATAACAAAGCCTGCCAGTCGTGCTCGTACAGGCGCTCGATCGGGGCACGCGCATCGAAAGCCAGCACCAAACCAGCCTCGTCCACATGCGTGATCGCCTGCTGATGGCGCGTGCGTTGCTTCGGGCCGACCACGCGCAAGTCCGCCACCTGGCAATGATTGATCGCGGCCTTGCTGAGCGGGAAGGCCAGCCACATTAGGGCACCATAGAAGTCGTGCCATGATCCCGGCCGCATGGCGATCTCGCCGCGCTCGGCGATTCGTGCTTCATAGTGCAGACCATCCGGCTGCAGCGGATCGATGAATCCGAAGTGCAGACCTTTGAGCAGTCGTCGCGCGGCGTGGCGATTCAACGCGCTTAAGTCTGTGGCCCAACCGCTGTCAAAGAGATCGACAAATGCCGCGAGCTGATCAAACGGCGGCAACCGAAAATCAGGGTTCACGCGCGTTGCTTAGGCGAGCACAGCATGCAGATCGTGCTCGTCGGCATCGACAATACGCACGTCGACGAAATCGCCAGGCTTATGCTGCAGCGCGCCGGATTTAGGGACGGCCGCCTTGCGCCTACCCTTGGCACCGATGCCCACATAGACCTTGCCATCGATCTCGGGTGCGTCGCTCATGCTGCGCGCGATCAGCACCGTCGGGCCGACCTCATCGATGAGTACGCGCTGAGTGCTGCCGATTTTGCGTTCAAGCCGTGCCGCGCTGATCGCGCTCTGCGTCGCCATGAAGCGCTCCAGACGTTCTTGCTTGACTTCCTCAGGCACTGGATCCGGCAAGGCGTTGGCGGACGCACCGCCGACTGGCGAATAGGCGAATGCGCCCACGCGATCCAGTTGCGCCTCGTCCAGAAATTGCAGCAACTCCTCGAACTCGTCTTCCGTCTCACCCGGAAATCCCACAATAAAGGTGCTGCGCAAGGTGATTTCCGGGCAGATCGCGCGCCAGGCACGGATGCGTTCGATGTTCTTTTCGCCACTGGCGGGACGCTTCATCAGTTTGAGGATGCGCTGGCTGCTGTGCTGAAAAGGGATATCCAGATACGGCAAGATCGCGCCTTGTGCCATCAGCGGCACCACTTTGTCGACATGCGGATAGGGGTAGACATAATGCATGCGCACCCAAATGCCGAGTTCACCGAGCGCCTGCGACAAATCCAGAAAACGCGTCTGGCGGCTCTCACCGCGCCAATCGCGTGCCGCATATTTCATATCGACGCCGTAGGCACTGGTGTCCTGCGACACGATGAGCAACTCTTTGACACCACTTCGCGCGAGCTTCTCGGCCTCGATCAATACCTCGTCGATCGGCCGGCTGACCAGATCACCGCGCAATGACGGGATGATGCAAAAGCTGCAACGATGGTTGCAGCCCTCAGAAATCTTCAAATAAGCATAGTGCCGCGGCGTCAACTTGATGCCTTGCGGCGGCACCAAGTCCAGGAAAGGATCGTGTTGCGGGGGCTTTTGCGCATGCACCGCGCGCATCACGGAGGCGTAATCCTGCGGCCCAGATATCGAGAGCACGCCCGGAAAGCGCTCGCGAATCATCTCGGCACGCGCGCCCAGACAGCCGGTCACGACCACTTTGCCGTTCTCGCTCATGGCCTCGCCAATCGCATCCAGCGACTCGGCGACCGCCGCATCGATGAAGCCGCAGGTGTTAACCACGACCACGTCCGCCGCCTTGTAGGTCGGCACGATCTCATAGCCCTCGGAGCGCAGTTGCGTGAGGATTCGTTCGGAATCCACCAGTGCCTTGGGGCAACCCAAGCTCACAAATCCGATTTTCGGGGCGATACCTGGGGGCATGATCGGCACACGGCAGCAACAACGGGGCGCGGAGTATAGGCGCGCGGATCTGAATGCCGGAAAGCTAAAAAACTGTTCGCGCACAAGAATGTGCCAACCAATGGCCGTGCTTCGCCTGCACGATCTACGCGTGCCGTTTTGGCCGCATGCAGTTGATGAACAATAAGTAGCGGCTGGCGGCCCGCATTGGCCAAGTGTCGATGAGCGGTCAACTGAGGTTTCTAGCAGCCTGTCGGACTTGAAGAATCGAAGCGAAAATCTGACTGGGCGAAGCCAGATTTCGTCGATTTTGAAGGGTAATAGCTCTTCTATTGCCCGAGAAAGCGGCGGAATATGGATCGTCCAGGCGGATTTGCAGCCGATTTCCTTTAAGTCCGACAGGCTGCTAGGTTCAAGCCACAACCACGCACCCGCGACCCTGGCGTTTCGCGCGATAGCAGGCTTCATCGACCGCTTGCAGTTGTGCGCTCTCCTCGCCGAGTTCCGCGCGCACGCGGCAAATGCCGATGCTGGCAGCAATGACCCGACCGAACTCACTCTCAAAACGCGCAAGGCCCGCGAGGATCAATTCGGCATAGTCGATTACAGCCTCGCCATCTGGCTCGCAAATCAGCGCCGCAAATTCATCGCCGCCGATACGCGCGAGTGCGTCAGGTGGCAATCCGCTTTCGCGCAATAACTCGGCAATGCGTAGTAAAACGCGGTCGCCCATGGCGTGCCCGGCAGAATCATTCACCGCCTTAAAGTGATCCAGATCGAGTTGCAGTAACCACCAGGCGCGACTCTCTTCGCGTGTTTGTTCGAGCGCTCGCGTGAGTACCTGACCGAAGGCGCGCCGATTGAGCAATCCGGTCAAAGGATCAGTCCGCGCGAGCCGCTCCAACTCGAGATTTAAGCGCCAGGTTTCGGTGATGTTGGTGACCGCACCGCGGTATCCGATCAGCGCTTGATCGGCATCGTGCAATGGCCGCCCAGCGACGCGGAAGATTGATAGATGGCCGCTCACATCGCGCCACGCCATACGCTCGTCATCGAATGATTCAGCGCGCGTCATTTTGGCATGCAGCAAGCGCACTTCGGGTCCTTCCGGTTGATGTTGTTGCACAATGGCCGAGAGATAAAGACCAAGCACTTGCTCCGGTCGCAATCCCGTGTGGCTGGAAAATCCTGGCGATACGTAAATCAGGCGCAGCCGCGCATCCGTTTCCCAGAACCAATCGGCCGCGATATCGGCAAAATCGGCGAATCGTTGTTGGTCGAAATGCGCGCGCCGAAGCGCCTGTTTCTCGCTGTCACGCGCACGCGTGAGATCATCGAATACGCTTTCAAGCAGTACCCGCAGCAGCAACGCGATAGCCAGGAAGCACAAGGTGAGAACCACCGGAATGCGATCGATGGCTTTCATTGCCCAGTCTGGGTTGATGTTGATCAGCCAAGGCCCAGGCATGCCACGCAGGACGTTCGAGACCAGCAATACCACGGCGACCACCGCACCCCAGATCAGGATAAGACGCAGTCGCGAGACCAGCGAGGCGATCAGCAATAACGCCGGAAAAGCGATCACAATGCCAATCGCACGTCCACCGGATGCGAGCAAAATGAAACTCAGCAGCACAATCATATTGGCGATGAAGACTTGGCTCCAGCGCTCTACATCCCCATCGGACCGCATGCGCATACCGGGCCACCACGGCATCAAGGCTCCCAACAAAAGCAAGCAGGCGACCATCGTGTGCCCGGCCAAAAACTCCACGAGGCCGACAATGACGCTGGCAAAAAATTGCAGCATGCCGAGGGCCAGCACAAAGCTTGCGTGCATGCGTCGACGGTGATCGTCTCTAGGGAATGCGCTGATCGGCAAAAATCGATCAAGCGCTACGGACAAGCCAGTGCGTATCAAACCAAGCACGTCTTGAGGCACCCGTGCACCCAGAATTGAACGCGAAGTGACCTAGTCTGTAAGAGCCGCGCGCGCGGTGCAAGGCGTTATAGCCGCCGATTTAGTAATTTGACATTGTCGCTCAGCGCGAGTCGCCGGCGCCGCCGAGCATGCCCTGCGCGTTCAGCGAGCCGAGAATACGCAGCGCCCGATCGATCATAGGCGGACCCACATCGAGATGCGTCACGAAGCGAATCGTACGTGGCCCGAAGGCTGCGGCGCGGATGCCGTGTTCGGCCAATCGCGGCAAAAAATCTGCCGCAGTCAGATCGCCGGCCAAGTCGAAAATGACGATATTTGTGTGCACGGGTCGCAAGGCCGAAACAAAGGGCGCAGTGCTTAGAACATCGGCCAGTCTCTTGGCGTGCGCGTGATCCTCGCGCAAGCGCTCGATATGATTGTGTAAGGCGAATAGTCCGGCGGCCGCAAGGAAACCGATCTGGCGCATGCCGCCACCGAATCCCTTGCGTAATCGCCGCGCTCGCGCGACGAACTCGCGCGAACCGATCAGCAAGGAACCGACCGGCGCGCCCAGTCCCTTAGACAAACAGATAGAAATCGAGTCGAACTGCGTACCCCAATCGCGCGCGCTTTCGCCAGTTTCCGAAAGTGCGTTGAACAAGCGCGCGCCATCTAGATGTAAACGCAATCCACGTTGCTGACACAAGGCGCGAATCGGCCGCACGCGATCCAAAGTGTAAAAACTGCCACCGGCCGCATTGCAGGTATTTTCCAACACCACCAGCCGCGAACGCGGGAGCCAGTCAGCCGCTGGCTTGATCGCCGCTACGATCTGCTCGGCGGTCAATCGGCCGTGCTCGCCAACAATGGTTTGCACCGCAATCTGCGAGTGAAAGGCATAGCCACCATTTTCATAACGGAAGACGTGACTGCTTTCCTCGCAGATCATCTCGTCCATCGGATCGGTGTGCAGTTTGATCGCGACTTGGTTGCTCATCACGCCTGAGGGCATGAACAACGAGGCTTCGTGCCCGAATAGTTCCGCCGCATAGTTTTGCAGTGCGTGCGCGCTTTGGTCTTCGTTAAACACATCGTCGCCAACGGCGGCATTGAACATCGCCTCACGCATGGCAGCCGTGGGACGCGTAACGGTGTCACTGATGAAGTCGATGGTCATGGCGGCCAATGTGTTACGGAAACAATCAGCGCACGCTACGCAATGCAGGCGCGCTTGGAAAGCGCACCACCGCGATCACGCCGCCTGCGTCAATCGCGACGCTTCAGCAAGATCGACCGAGACCAGTCGCGATACGCCCGGCTCGCGCATGGTGACGCCGGCAAGCTGATTGGACGCCTCCATGGTGATCTTATTGTGTGTGACCACCAGGAATTGCACGGACTTACTCATCTCCGCCACCATCTGACTGAAGCGCCCCACATTGGCTTCATCCAATGGCGCATCGACCTCGTCGAGCAGACAGAAAGGTGCCGGATTTAATCGGAAAATGGAGAACACCAAGGCAACCGCCGTCAACGCCTTTTCACCGCCAGACAAAAGGCCGATGCTCGCGGGCTTCTTGCCGGGTGGCCGCGCGATAATGTTGACGCCGGTCGAGAGCAAGTCTTCGCCGGTGAGTTCAAGAAAGGCATGACCGCCGCCGAATAGGCGTGGAAACAGTTCCTGCACGCCAATATTCACGCGATCAAAGGTCTCTTTGAAACGCGTACGCGTTTCTCGATCGATCTTACGAATAGCGTCGTCAAGCGTGGCTAGCGCTTCATTGAGATCGGCGTGCTGCGCATCGAGATATTCCTTGCGCTGCGTTTGCTCTTTAAGCTCATTGATCGCCGCCAAGTTCACCGGCTCCAGGCGGCGGATGCGTTGATCCAGCTCTATCAGCCGCGCTTCCCACACGGCCATGTCGGCATCGGTCGCCAATTCCGTCAACACCGACTGCGGATCAAAGCCCTCAGTCGCCAACACCTGTTCAAGCGCCTCCGCCTTGATTCGGATCGCCTGCTCGCTAAGCTGCGCCTGACCCTTTTTCTCGCGCGACTGCGCGAGTTGGTGATCAATGCGCTGACGCTCGTGATCGTGCTTGCGCAAGCGCAGATCCAGGTCTTCCAGTGACTTGCGCGCCGCGCCCAATCGCTGATCGACAATGACGCGCTGATCCAGGTGTAAACGCAGCTCAGACTCAAGCTTTGGTAGCGGTTGCTGCGAATCGACCAGTTGTGCTTCGAGCGAACTACGTCGCTGCGCGATTTGCGCGATCTGTGCAGCTATACGCGCGATAGCCGCATCCAAGGATTGCGCTGCGGTGCGCTTCGATTCCACGCTCAAAGCCAATTGACGCTCAGCCTCGCGCGCTTCGCGCGCCGCGCTCCGAGAGCACTCGCGCTGATCCAACAAACGCGCGCGTTCCGCGTCTAACTGAACGCGTTCCGTGCTCGATGCCTCCAGACGCAACATGGCACCGTTTAGCTCGCCGCGGAAGCCACGTACTTGGTCATCGGCCATTTCGATTTGCTCGGCCAGTTGTGTCATCTCGCGCGTTATCGCGTCGCGGCGCTGGCGCTCTTGCTCCACACGACCTTCGTGGCTACGCACGCGTCCGGCCAGATCAGCCAGCTTTCGATGCGCCGCATACAGCCCTGTTTGCGCCAGCTCGCGCTGGCGCTCGAGTTCCGCTAGCGAGCCCCGAGCCTTGGAAAGTGCCGCGTCCAGTTCCCCCAGACGTGCGTCACTGGCCTCGACTGCATTGCCCAGTTGCTCGATTTCCCGACCCCGCTGGATCACGCCCTCGTGGCCCTGACTGCCGCGATCAATACGCCGCCATCCGGGCCCAAACCAATCACCGGTAGGCGTGATGATGCTCTGATGCGACGCCAACTCGCCGACGCGCGCCAATGCCTGCGCGACATCGGGTGCCGTCTGCACGCTGCCTAGCCAAGCCACCAGAGCAGCCGGTCCGCGAACGTGTGCGGCGAGGGAAGCAGGCGGCGCTGCGCCCAAATCTGCCCGCGCATCGAGCAGCGTCAACACGCCCTTCGGTATGGATTGCAAATCTAGCTCGCGCGCCAGCGCGTGGTCGACCACCACCGCTTCCAGCGCCAATCCCAACGCGACTTCGACTGCCGTTTCCCAGCCTGCGTCGACATCCAGCATCGCGCCAAGTCGCGGATTCTGCTGCAAACCGTTACCTGACAGCCATGCCGCGAGCTCGCGCTTATCGTCTCCGAGCGCTGCGTTCTGCAGCGCTTCGAGCGCCCCCAGCCGGCCGCGCGCGGCGCTTTGCTGTTGGCGTTCCTGATTAAGCTGCGTTTGCGTATCGCGCACCTGCCGTTCGGCGATATTAAGCGCCTGCTTGGCCGTATCGAGATCAGCATTCAGGGTCGCGACCACCTCTTCCTCGATCGCCAAGTGCTCGCGCATCCCGAGCAATTCTGCCGCGCTACCGCGCGCTGTCAGCATGCTCACCTCAGATTCCAACACCTCGCGGCGCTTGATGCTTTGGCGCACCTGTTGTTCGAGATAGTCGATGCGTGTGCGTTCGACCTCCGCCGCCTTGGTCGCCTCACCCATCGCACGATTGCTTCCGTCGGCGCGCGCTTGCCACTGCGCCAGATCCGCATCCGCCGCTGCGAGGACGTCATCGCGTGCGTTTGCGGTTTCCGCCAGGTTTTCGAGGCGCGGCAATTCGCGATCAAGCGCCTGACGCAGCATGCTTTGCTGGCCAAGATCCAGATTCAATTGCTCATCTAGATGCGTGTACTGTGAACCGGTTTCGACGATTTCACGCGTCAGGCGCGTGACTGTGTCGCGACGAAAGCTCAGTTGCTGCTCGACGCGCGCGATCTCGGCGCCAACTTGATAATGCTCCGCTTGCACCACGCGGAATTGTTCCGCCGACTCGGCATGCGCCTGACGCAGATGTTCAATCTCGGCTTCATTGCGCGTTTGATCGGCGCCCAATTGGTCGACCAGCGACTCGGCTTGCATCAGCTTGGCGATTTCGGCCGCTAGTTGCGCAGACAGAGCGCGCCAGCCCAAGGACTTGGCCTGCGCGTCGACCACGCGTTGTTCGGCGCGCAATTCGGTCCAGCGTTCGGCCTGCTTGGCCTGTCGACGCAAGTGCTCCAGTTGTTTGGAGACCTCATCGCTGACGTCCTGCAAACGCTCAAGATTTTCACGCGTTGCGCGCATGCGCGACTCAGTTTCCTTGCGCCGCTCCTTGTATTTGGAGATCCCGGCCGCCTCCTCCAAATGTACCCGAAGATCTTCCGGCGCGGCCTCCACGATCTGCGAAATCATGCCCTGCTCGATGATCGCGTAGGAGCGCGGTCCCAAGCCCGTGCCTAAAAACAGATCGGTGACGTCGCGGCGTCGGCAACGCGTGCCATTCAACCAGTACTGCGATTGACCATCGCGACCGACCACTCGCTTAACCGAGATCTCGCTAAAGGCAGCATATTCACCGAGCAACATGCCATCGGTGTTCTCAAAAATCAGTTCCACCAACGCCTGCCCCACCGGCTTACGCTCAGTGGTGCCGTTGAAGATCACGTCGGTCATCGCGTCGCCACGCAAACGGCTCGCGGCCGACTCGCCCAGCACCCACTTCACCGCATCGATGATATTGGATTTGCCACAACCGTTCGGACCAACAACAGCCGTCAGGTTGGTGGGCAGGTGTAGGACAGTCGGGTCGACAAAGGACTTGAACCCGGCCAATTTGACCGTGGCGAGGCGCATCGGCAATCACATTCGAGTGGGGGCTGGCGATCGCAGAGGCGGCGCGAAAGGCCGCGGCGGCCAACCTGAGGAAAGGCCGCGGACTATACCATTTGCTCGTCGCGCAGCATTTCGTCGCCGCATTCACGCACGGCGAGAGTACTTGCGCTCGCAGGTGCGGCGTGCGTTCATTCCTTCAGCCGATGGGCCGTGACTTAATTGCCCCGGCGTACGCCGCTCAACTCTCCGTTTTCTCCGAGGCTGCCAATGGATCCGACGTTGCTCGCCTGCCTTGTCACCCTACTGATCTTGGTGATTTTGGCGGGCACACACTTTTGGACGAAGGCGCGGCGTCAACGCGGCGACTTGGCTAAGTTGCCCGCACGCGTGACCAACCCACGCCTGCATCTAAATGTGCGCAGTGTGCGGTTGTGGCAACTGCGCGTCGAAACACCCGCCAAGGCATGCAATTGGGCACAGGAATCTGCTGGTCGGCGCTTCGCCACGGCCACTGCCGTCCCGGTTCCCATTGCTGGCTGCGGTAAAGCCTGCCGCTGCCAGTATTTTCCGGTGGCTGACGGCAGGCGCCTTGGCCAAAGCGCGTCGCCCAGTATCGATCCTTTAGAGTTTGAACGGCTAACGCCCGGCGAAGCCAAGCCTGCCGACCGTCGTCGAAAAGACAGCTTTTGGAGCGGCGGGCGCAGTAGGCATTGAGGGCTTCATTGCAGTGTGGGGCGCGCGTCCGCTAAGCGCGCGACGAGGCGTCGCGAGCGGGCTTCTTCGCAGCCGCCCCGATGTGCGCTAGAGATCGCCGTTTAGTTCAGCACCGCGCCAGAAAAGCATTCATATTCGCGCCACGTGAACTGCTTCGTGCAGTCCACGTGGCCGACAAAGTCTATGCAGCCGTCGCCAGTGATGCTTAGGCGCCGGCCGGATATTTGACGCTGCAACCATAGGGCTGTGTGGTTGGCTGCGAAATGGGCTGACCGGCCATGGCTTCGGACAAGCCCTGAGTCACGTAGTTGGTGGCGCCGGCAATATCGTCGGCATTTGCGCTAGGAACGCTGTCGATGGCCCCGATGTAGACCAATTTTCCTTCCGGATCAACAATGTACATATGCGGCGTGGTGCGTGCCCCATAGGCGCGACCGATACTGCCATCGTCGACCAAGGTTGCAGTGGGTGCCGAATTCTTGGACTTCTGCCAGCTTTGCAAAGATTCTGCAGTTTTCGCAGCATCTTCGCCGGTCGTCTGGATCGCCAGCCAAACGGCGCCGCTCTCCATGGCCTTGGCCTGCGTGCTTTCCATATTGCCGCTGTCGTAGTGCTTCTGTACGAATGGACAAGCGGGATTGACCCATTCCAGCACCACGTATTTGCCCTGGTAATCCGCCAAATTCACGGCTTTGCCGCTGGCATCCGTGACCGATATGGCTGGCGCGGGATCGCCCACGGCTACCTTGGCATACGCAAATCCGGATGGGATCAACGCCACTGCCAGTGCTGCGGCCAACATCCAATGGTTCTTCATTTGCATGGCTCCGCTGTTAGAAAGGAAAAAAGCCTGGGGCAATGTCAGGGAACATCTAGAAACCTACTGCGCGGTCCGACTGCTGCGTTGCGCGGTGCTCGCTCCCCGGCTCGCCAGCAAGCTAGCGGGCGTTCAGCGTCAGCATGGCAATTCGCCGCTGTCATCTCGTTTAACCCACAAGCACCGATCACCTGATAAAACCTACTGCGGCGTCGCCGGTACACCCGCACTCAGTGCCGAACAGTTTATGAGATCGCGCATCGGCGCTTAAGGTTCCGGATTCACGACGATTTTTTTGACCAAGCCGGGACGCTCACCTGTATGCGAGCGCCCGTTTGAGCATGCGGCGACTTCAACACCAGAAAGAAGGAATTTGGGCTGGCGCTGCGTTGGGCGGACAGCGCTAGCCGCGCGCTCCATACCTCGTCTTTCCAGCTCTGCTCGACCGGTGCCGCATGCTCAAACACACCCGCAGCCTCGGGAAACGCTTGCAGCGTCTGCTTCTGCCATTCCGCTGGCAATTGATTCACGCTCAAGCGCATAAATTCGCCATCGAGCGTCGCCGCAATTGCTGTATCGAGGTCTTTTGGTCTGCGCTCAAGCACCGCATCAAATGCCGCCCGGTTCAAAGATATCGGACTTGAGCTCAAGCGCAGCGCAAACTGACCCGATTCCGGCACGCAGATCTCGTCACAAACCAACCAACGCGCACGCAATTTAATCTCAAACTCCCCTGCGTCAAGCCTATCTGGAAGGCTCAGCGTCACCGGAAGCAGTACCTCGTTCTCATAACCGAAATTCATCAGCGGCTCGACCAGAAAGGCCGCCGGTGTGGGCCAATCGATCTCGCCGGCCACCCATCCTGCCGGTAGCTCCCAACGGAAATTGGTAGGCAATCCCGAATCGCCGGGATTCTTCCAATAGCTATGCCAATGCGGCTGATGCTGTAGCCGCAACCCGAGCTTCAGCTTGCCACCCGCGCGCAGGCCGTCAGGCGCGTCGGCAATCAATTCGGCGCGCACATGATCGGTCTGGACCGACGTTGATTGCGCCGATGAATGGACGCTTGCCAGAACCATGGGGATTGCCAAAAGTGAGTGTGAAAAGCCGACTCGTCGGACGCTCACTGCACGATCTCGGCGGATTCGACGTCTTCGAGCAATAGCTGCAACTGTTGAGCGCGATTGCGCGTGCGTGCAACCAATGCATGCACGTGCATGACCTGGTACATGGTGCCATCGAGCGTCGCATAGACCGCGCCAAGTGCTGCAATTTCCGCATCGCGAAATTTCACCCATTGCCGTTGGGCGGCGCGCAAAGCATCCGCTTGCGGTTTGTCCAGCGTGCGCATCAGAACCTGAAAGACTCGATTGAGTTCGCGATCCCAAGCCACGGCGGATTGATCAGTGCATTCGATTTGACCACGCGTGCTCATGCCTGAGGGCGATTCAAGACACGCGCTTAATACCTCGTCGATAGACGATTGCTGCGCTGAAGCCTTCGGTGAAACCACGACGAGACCAACCAAGGCCGCAACCGCCCAAACGCGGCGGGCGAACTGGTGCGGGCTGCTCTTGCGGCGAAAAGCTGATCTCGTGGACTCATTCAGGGCGTGCATTGAATTCCAATCGGGATGGTTAAACGGGTGAGATTCATGCTGCCCTGACCGTAGCCATCTGGCAAATTGAACTCCACGCGTCCACTGCGGCAACTGGTGAAACTAAGCGCCATCGTGCCGAATGCTTGATTTTGCACATTTGCAGGATTGAAATTCGGGATGAAGCGCCCGCCCGTGGTGCGGATGACACTGATGTTCACGCGATTGCCGACGATGCTACCCACGCCACCGAACCAACTCTGTTGACCGTCCGGGCTGAAGGTGAACCACCAAGCCAGCAACTGGTTGTCGGGCAGCACTTCAATGAATAGGCCATGGCCAGATTGGGCAGGATCAAACCAAGATCCGGTGTAGCTCGCATTGATGGTGGTCGTCACCGGCGCGCCATCAGAGAGCAGCAAGATCGAGCCGCTGTAGTCCACCAGATAGATATTGCCGATCTCGTCTTCGCCAAAGCTCGAAATGGCGCGACTGCTTTGCAGAACTTGCGTGCGGATAAAGCTTGGGTCCCCCGGGGCACTGCTGGTGCGATCGACTGCAAAGATGCGGCCTGAGCAGAAATCGCCGACGAGATAACTGCCGGCAAGTGCGGGATAGGCAGAACCGCGATACACATAACCGCCCGTGATTGAGCAACCCTGATCGCGTCCGTACTCGGAAACCGGCAGAACGCCAATTGGCGTACATGGCGAGGTCCGGCAAGTGCTGCCTTCCATCGTGCGCCAACCATAATTCTCGCCGCCGGTCGACATGGCGGGCTGACGGTTCACTTCTTCGGTTCGGGACTGGCCGACGTCGGCAATCCACAGATCGCCCGAACTGCGGTCAAAACTCGCACGCCATGGATTGCGTAGGCCATAGGCCCAAATTTCGGGTCGCGCAGCGGCTGTGGTGATGAAGGGATTGCTCGGCGGAATGGTGTAGCCGCTGGCGCCACTGACATTGATACGCAGCATTTTGCCCAGCAGCGTATTCAGGCTTTGCGCATTGTTTGACGGGTCATTGCTGCTACCGCCGTCGCCGCTGGCAATATAGAGGAAACCATCGGGGCCAAAGCCCATCCAGCCACCGTTGTGATTGCTGAAGGGCTGATCGATGGTGAGCAGCGTTTCCAAAGACGTAGCGTCGGCTCGAGCCGGATCGCTGCTGACGCGCAAACGCGCAACCACCGTGTTGCCATTCAAATTGGTGTAGTTGACGTAGAGGCGGCCAGAGACCGGATAGTCGCGCGCGAATGCTAAGCCCAATAATCCTTGCTCAGAGCCGGTTGATAGCACCGAACTTGTGATATCGAGAAAAGCCGTGGGACTAAGTGCGCCCGCTTGAGAAATGCGAATTCGGCCCGCTTGCTCGACGATAAACAGCCTGCCCGAGCCGTCTCCAGCGTGGGTGACATAGAGCGGCTTCGCTAATCCGGTCACTACCGGGGTGAGCCGAACATCCAGCGCATAGGCGGTGCTTGCGCACGCGCCAAAGATTGCCACCACACAGTAAGCCAGCCAGTGCTTCATAAAGCCTCCCGAATCGATCGAAGACGCGCATGGTGGATGCGTGGAGGTGGAGATTGCGTGCGCAATCAGCGCGGCGCAAGGAAGATTTTCCGCGAAGTCGCTTCTTTGTAGTCGTCGCAAGATGCCTTGGAGCAATAGGCCATCGTTGACCGCCGAGCGGACGAGGTGACCACAGCGCAAAGCCAAAAATCTTCGGCACCGGTTGAAAGCGTCAAGTAGACAGCGAAGGCGATGATCATGACCAAGCCGTCTAAAGATCACCACATACGCGAATGTGTCCTTGCGCATTCTTTCGTGTCAGCCTTTGCATCTTTACGTTGAAGCGTTGATCTCGGTTTTTCCTTGCCCCTAGCAGCCTGTCGGACTTAAAGGAAATCGGCTGCAAATCCGCCTGGACGATCCATATTCCGCCGCTTTCTCGGGCAATAGAAGAGCTATTACCCTTCAAAATCGACGAAATCTGGCTTCGCCCAGTCAGATTTTCGCTTCGATTCTTCAAGTCCGACAGGCTGCTAGGGATGCGGAAATATCTGCCGAAAAGTCAGATTGATGCGCTCGCCGACGGGACGTTGGGTCTTCGCTAGGGCGTGTTGGTACAAGGCCTGGGTCTGTCCGCCCATGAGTAGCAGGCTGCCGTGGGCCAGATCGATGTAGGTGCTGCTTCGCGGTTGTGTGCGTGATCGAAAGCGAAAGCGCCGTGTCGCCCCGAGACTGATCGAGGCAATCACCGGCCTTGGACCGAGTTCTGGCTCGTCGTCCGAGTGCCAACCCATCGAATGCGCGCCATCGCAGTAGCGATTCAGCAGCACACTATTGAAAATGCACTCGCGCGTTTCCTTCAGTAACTGACGGATTTCCAGCAAACAATCAGACCACGGGTCTGGCTGGTAGCACACGCCTGAGTAGCGATAGACCGCGTTTGCATCGCCAACCCAAGCCGACCAACGCGGCGATTCATGCTCTTTTCCGAAAATGCGCACGCGATGACGGCTCCACTCGATTTGCTCGCATAAGTTTTGCATCCAGCGGTTGGCCATCCCGGCGTCCACCCAGGCAGGCCAATAGCGGATATCGGCTCCGGGCAGGGCGATCGATTCGGGCTGCTGGAATAGCGTGGCTTGCACAAGCTCAGGCAAAGTCGATGGATTCACCGAGTAAATCTTCAATGCACTCACCCAAGGCGAGCAATTGTAGATCGCTGCCACGCGGGCCAATCAATTGTAGGCCGGCAGGCTTCGCGGCCGAGGTCTCGCCCATGCAGAGCGTCAACGCCGGCAAACCCGCAAAATCGGCAAAACTCGCGAAGTCAAAACTGTGGTCTGAAGCGGCCGTATCGATGATCGGCGCGACGCTTGCTGTGGTCGGCATCAGCAATACATCAATGCTCCCGAAAACGCGTCGGGCCTTGACTCGGGCGAGGTCCAGGCAGTATTCGGCCTGCACTAGGTCGTGCGCGCTGGCGCCGCTGGCGGTTGCGATAAAGGCGCGCATATCTACGGAGAAATTCTCCGGCTGATCGCGCAGATCGTCGGCATGATTGACTGCCAATTCTGCCGCGCAGAGCAGCCGCGCCGATCTGCGCTTGCGTGCAAAGTCGAAATCATTGAATCCAATGATCTCGCGTCGCGGTAGAAGCCCTGCAAGCCGTGTCATCGTGCGCTCGTACAACGCGATAATTTCTGCCGAAACGCCATGCGCCTCCATGTCGCTGACCACACCGATGGTCAAGTGCTGAGGACGCCGCTCAATATGATGCAAAGGCACCGTGCGCGAGTAAGGGTCTAGTGCATCGACCCCGGAGATTTGTTGAAACACCACTGACAAATCGGCCACTTTGCGCGCGATCGGGCCGGCCTGATCAAAGCGATGCGAGACGCTGATTAAACCGCGCTGCGAGACACGCGCGAAACTCGGTTTGAATGCGGCGGCGCCCGACCACGCGGCCGGAACGCGCAAGCTGCCCAAGGTGTCAGTACCGATAGCCAGTGCGCATAAACCCGACACCACTGCGCGCGCAGATTCACTGGCGCCAGTGCCGCCGTGCGCGTCCCTGCCGAAACCGCCCTCGCCCACTTGTAACTTGCCGAGAATCACGGCGCCCGCTCTGCGCAATTTCGCGATGCAATGCGCGTCTTCCTGAGCAAAGCTTCGCTTGCGGGTGGCAAGACCTGCGACTAGAGGCCAGCCCTGCACGGCGATACTGTCCGATACACCACAGGGAATGCCGTCCAAAGGGTGCAAGGCCAAACCACGCGCGCGCCGCTGATCGCTGGCTGCAGCCGAACTTAGCGCCGCCGTCGAATCCAGATATGAGAAAGCACTGGAATGCTGTGCGCTTCCGGCAATTCGCGATAGGCACGATTGCGTCAACTCCAGCGCGCTCACATGGTTCGCCAGCAGCGCGTCTATCGCTTGCGTGGCGCAGAGTGCGAACGGCTCGCTCATGGCGCGGGTGTCAACACATAGGCATCAAGAAACTGCACTACGACCTCAGCCATACGGTCTCGATTGGATTTCTTCTTGAATCCGTGGCCTTCATCCAGCGCCAGCAGATACCATGCGGTTTGTCCGTTATCGCGTACGGCTTTCAAGATCTGCTCAGCCTCGCTGCGCGGCACGCGCGGATCATTCGCGCCCTGGATCACCAGTAGCGGGCGCTTGATCTTTTCCGCCTGGGTCAGCGGTGAAATACGGGTGAGGAATTCGAGCATTTTTGGATCGCGCTCATCCCCATATTCTGGTCGGCGCTGATCCACGCGATAGGGATTAGTGTTCTTCAGGAAGGTCACGAAGTTGCTGATGCCGACGATACTGATGCCCGCGCGCAGCAAATCGGAGTAGTGGGTCATCGAGGCCAACACCATATACCCGCCATAACTGCCGCCGTAGACGGCAATGCGACTTTTGTCCAAATCTTCGCGCGTATGAATCCAACCAATCAGCGCGCCAATATCGGCGACTGAATCTTCACGCTTCTCACCATCATCCAAGCCAAGATAGGCTTTGCCATAGCCGGTGGACCCTCGCACGTTCGGAACGATCACGGCGACGCCGCGCTCGCGCACTAAAAATTGGATGAACTCATTGAAACTTGGGCGCGCCTGCGACTCGGGGCCGCCATGAATGATGATCAACACAGGGAACGGACCCGCGCCGATCGGCTTGTAGATATGTGCGGGAATCTGCCGCGGCAGATTCATCATATTGGGGTCTTTGTCGTTGGCACCAAAGCGAAACAGCGAAGGCATCACGAAGCTCTCGGCCTCAATGCCGCCAGTCTCACCGCGCGTCCAGCGCGATAACAAACCGGAAGCCAGCCGGCGCGAGAACACATCACCCGGTATCTGCGGGCCACTCACCGAGAATCCAATTTCCGTCGACGCGGCATTGAAACCGAAGGCCGTGACCACGCCGTTTTCTAGCGCAATTGAGGCGTCCTCATCGAATTGTTTGCTGCGTCGATGCACGGTGATCTTACTGCTGCCATCGACATTTCGCAGCACGGCCAATTTGTCGCCGTCCTTGCTGATATCGAATTCTTCGATATCCCAAGGCTGACGATTCAACATCGGCGTTACCACATTGGTGGACAGATCAATGCGCACCAGACCGGTGAACTCATCGAGCGCATCGGTTAGCACCAACAGATGACGTCCATCGGGTTCATAGCGCGCGAGTCTGTCGGCGCTGATGCCACGCCCGACGATCACGCGTTCGAGCTTGCCACTGGCTAGATCCAGGCGATGGATACGCATATCGAGCGCGGAAATGCGTTCCTGTACCAACAAGCTTTGTCCATCCGGCGAGAAATCCAACGGATACCAGCTACCGCCCTGCTGCAGCACCATCTGATGCGGATCACTGCCGCTGACATTGCCAATCCAGATGTCGAAGTCGCGACCGCTGCGGCGCGTGCTCGCATACGCGAAGCGCTCGCCGTCCGCCGCGAACACCGCGCCTTCATTGCGCGACTTGCCGTCGGTCAGCATGCGCGTGGAGCCATCGGCCAAATTCAAAAAATGCAACTGAAAGTACTCATCGCCGCCCCGATCCTTGGCAAAAATTGCGCCGTTCACTTCGGGATTTGGGCTGATGGTTGCGCTCACAACCGGTTCATCGAAGAAGGTCAATTGCGTACGCATGCCTTCAAGTTGAGACACCTTTGCGAGTTGCGGGACCTCGCCAAATCGAATCGAGACAAGCACGCCAGAGTCATCGGGAAGCCAAGCCACAAACTGCGCCGCACGCGTGTTTTGATAGCGACGCAGACTGTCGCGCAGCGTGTCGCTGGCTGGCGGGATGCCATCGCTGATCAGATTGCCAGTTTGAGCAGTCGGCACGGCGTCGGGCGCTGGCGCCTCAGGCGGGATAGTGGCGCAGGCACTTAAGAGTCCGGCCAAGGCCACTACAAACAATCGACGCATCCACATGGGCTTCGGTCCGCAGCAGTGGGAGCGCCCGAGTATATGGGGCCACTTGTCATTGTGAACGCGAAGGGCGCGCGCCCGCGGCATGCCGCGCGATCGATCGAACGCACGCAACTTGTTGCAGGCCGGGTCCGAACAACATCGCGCTTCTATGGCGCAGACGAATAACGCAGCAAGGCGGCGAAAGACGCTGAAATAGTTGATGTGGGTTGTGGGAAACCACACTAGATTCCGACGAAACTATCGATTCGACCGGGTTAGCATCGGGGCATTCCTAGCCAACGCCGGAGCGCAACGATGGATTTCCGATTCACTGACGACCAAATCATGCTGCAGGGCGTGGCGCGCAAATTTGCGCAGGAAGAAATCGAACCGGTCGCTGCCGAGTTCGACAAAAGCGGCGAATTCCCGCTGGAAAACATTCGCAAGATGGGCGAGTTGGGGCTGATGGGCATTGAGGTGCCGCATGAATATGGCGGCGCTGGCCTTGATGCGATCAGCTATGTGCTGGCGATGATCGAGATCGCCGCTGCCGATTGCGCGCACTCGACCATCGTGAGCGTTAACAACACCTTATATTGCAATGGTTTGCTCAAATACGGCACCGAGGCGCAGAAGCACGCCTATGTGACGCCGATTGCTTCGGGTGCAGCTATCGGTGCCTTCGCGCTGACTGAACCGCAGTCGGGCTCCGACGCCGCTGGCATGCGCACGCGTGCCGTGTTGTCCGAAGACGGCAGCTATTACAGCGTGAATGGCAAGAAGAGTTGGATCACTTCAGGCCCAGTCGCGCGCTATTTCATGCTGTTCGCTTTGACCGATCCATCCAAGGGTTCCAAAGGCATTTCTGCCTTTATGGTGGATGGTGAGCGCGAGGGCTTTCATCGCGGCAAGAGCGAGCCCAAGCTCGGCATCCGCGCCTCTGCCACCTGTGAGATCGAATTCACTGACTACCGCATCCCGGTCTCGGACCGTATCGGCAAGGAAGGCGACGGCTTCAAGATTTCCATGGGCGTGTTGGATGCGGGACGTATCGGCATCGCCTCTCAAGCAGTCGGTTTGGCGCGCGCCGCCTATGACGCCAGCGTGACCTATGCGCGAGATCGCAAAGCCTTTGGTCAATCGATTGGCTCTTTCCAGATGATTCAGGCCAAGATCGCGGATATGAAATGCCGGCTGGACGCCGCTTGGCTGCTGACCTTGCGCGCCGCTGCGGCCAAACAAGTCGCCCAGGAAACGGGGGCTCGCTTCACCACTGAAGCCTCGGTGGCGAAGCTATTTGCGTCAGAAGCCGCAATGTACATCACCCATCAGGCCGTGCAGATCCATGGGGGCATGGGCTACTCCAAAGAGATGCCTCTGGAACGCTATTTCCGCGATGCCAAGATCACTGAAATCTATGAAGGCACCAGCGAAATTCAGCGCTTGGTGATTGCGCGCAACGAGACCGGTTTGCGCTGAATGTTGCAGGATGGCGCCGTGCCTGGCGCCATCCGATTCTTAATAAAAATCGACGCGATCGTCGCGATGATTGACCATCGCGGCCGCCGCATAAGGCTATGATTCTTCCAGAATCACGGGGGAAATTCATGGCACGTGGCGGTTCGAAGCTAGCTTCGCGGCTTTCCTATTTTGTCGGCGTATTTCTGGTGCTGTTTGCCGTCTTCGCACTGGTTGCCTGGAGAACCTTGGATCAGGTGCGCGTCAAAGGCCCTATCTACGACGAAATCATCCTCGGCAACGATCTGATTGCCGACGTACTGCCGCCACCCGCTTACATCATCGAGGCATATCTGCTGACGCTGCAGTTGGTGGACGAAACCGACGGCGCGGAGATCGCGCGCTTGGTCGATAAAGGCAACCAGTTGCGCGTTGCATACGAGAGCCGCCAGGAATTCTGGAAGCGCATGTTGCCCGTTGGCAGCATGTCGGATCTGATGACCGCAACGTCTGCGCGTCCCGCGATAGAATTTTTCCGCTTGCGCGATGACCAATTTATCCCGGCGCTGCGCGTTGGCGATAAGGAAAACGCGACGCGCGTGCTGGCAACCATGCGTCAACGCTATGACGCGCACCGCTTCGCCATTGACGAAATCGTGAAGCTTGCGCGGCAGCAGAACTCGGCAAATGAGTCACGCGCAGATGGTTTGATCGGCCAGCAGATCCAAACGCTGTCGCTGTTGGCATTGGGCATCGTATTGGTCGTTGTGATCATGGCGTGGTTCGCGCGCCGCGCAGCGACACTGCTGAGCAATCGAGTGCTTCTGGTCTCAGATGTTGCCGATCGTATAGCTAAGGGTGATCTGACCACGAATGTGCCTTTGTCTGATGATGCCGACGAAACCGGGCGCCTACTGCTCGCGATCAATGGCATGACGCAGAGCTTGCGCGGCTTGGTCACGCGCGTGAAGCAGGCTTCTGTTGAGTTGATGAGCACCGCGACCGAGTTTGCTGCGACCAGCCGCCAACAAGAAGCCACGGTGCAAGGGTTCGGCGCATCGACTAACGAGATTGCCGCCGCAGTCAAGCAGATTGCCGCCACCAGCCAAGAGTTGCTGGCGACCATGGAGGGCCTCAATGCAGTCTCCGGGCAAACCGCGGACTTAGCCGAGCAAGGGCAATCGGGGCTTGCGCATCTGGACGACACCATGGACAAGCTCGCCAAGGCGGCCAACGCCATGGCCGCGCGACTGGCCGCCATCCGCGAGGAAGCCGCTGAGATTACCGGCGTGGTCACCACCATTTCCAAAGTCGCCGACCAAACCAATTTGCTCTCGATCAACGCGGCGATCGAAGCGGAGAAAGCAGGCGAACAGGGCCTAGGATTTCTGGTCCTCGCGCGCGAAATTCGCCGGCTTGCAGATCAAACTGCGGTGGCAACGCTGGATATCGAGCAGATGGTCAAACAGATGCAGACTGCCGTCTCGGCCGGCGTCATGGAGATTGATCGTTTTGCCGAACAAGTACGCACTGGCGTTGGCACAGTTGGTCGCGTTGGCGGCCAGTTCGGCCAGATTATCAGCCAAGTCAAGACGTTGTCGGAGCGCTTCGACACGGTCAATCACGGCATGCGCAGCCAATCCCAAGGCGCACGCCAGATCGGCGAAGCCATGGGCCAAATGCTCGACGGTGCGCGCCAGACTTCGGTGTCCTTGCGCGAATTCAACGCCGCCACCGAAAGCCTGCGCGACGCCGTGACCGTACTCAAACAGGAAATTGCGAAGTTCAATTTGGGAAGTTAGTTGCGTGGGAGCAGGACTCGGGACTCGGGACTCGGGAAAAGATGCGCGATGGGTTAAAGATTGCAAGGCTTTCGTAGGTATCCGCTTGACCGCCAAGTGATGCATTGGATATTCGACCCGCTGGCAATCGTGTCGTCGCGCAGTGCCTGATTCACACCATGATCTACAAGGGCCGTAATGCGCACGGTACAAACGCAGTTGAGCGCGGATTCGAAAGCGCTGCTGAAATGTTTTAGTTGCGTGTAGGCATTCGAAGATTGGGGGCTGTGCACGGTGAGCAAGGGAAAATCCATGGATGCGGCTCTCACACTTCGACTCCCGCTGTCGCACTCCGGTGCGGGGAGCACTTTTGCCCTCCATGTCCAAGTCGCGCAATTCGCCACCCATCAACGTTGCGCGATCCAACGGCGCCGCGCGTCATCCAAGTCAAATGACATTTCTGTTGATATGTCTAACGGGTCTTGGATGAAGCAACTTGCAACGGGGCCGCTTCAAGGACGCGACTCTCGGCGAGTCACAGGTGCCGATTCTCACGCACGCAGATGCGCGAGTGCCGCGGCAGGCAGGATGCCGGGAGCGGCCCGAGCCCCGATTTTATTTCCATGCTAGCTCTTGTCTTCCGCGCCGGTTCGGCGGAGCTTGCGGTGGCAGCGCGGCATATCATCGAAGTATTGCCACGCATGCCCTTGCGCGAGCCAAGCCTTGCGCCGCCGGCGGTGGTGGGATTGCTGCCCTTTCGTGGCACGCTGACTCCTGTGGTGGATTTGTGTCAGCTCATCTGCGGACGTCCCGCAGCCCCACAGTTGGGCACCCGCATTATCGTGGTTCAGATTGGAGAAGGTGCGCAGCGCCGCTTGGTGGGGTTGATGGCAGAGGACGTGAGCGAACTGGTTGATAGCGGCCACACAGCGCGCGGCTTGCACTTGCCGGAGCATGCGTGGCTGGGAGATCACCTCAGTTTGGAATCTGGTCTGCCGCAACTGGTAGAACCCTCAGAGCTGATGCCGCAAGCATTGCTTGCCTTGTTCGTTGCGGCGGAGTCACCTGCATGAGTCACTCTGCATTGATTGATCGCTTGCAGCGACGCACGGGGCTGGATCGAGAATCCATTGGCACCACCGCGCTTGATCACTGCATTGATGAGGCCTGTGTCGCGCTCGGCTGTTCCGACGCGAGCGCCTTGCTTGCCATGGTCGATGGCTCAGAGCGCGATTGGCAACGCTTTGTCGATTGTATGGTGGTGCCGGAAACGTGGTTTTTCCGCGTTCCCGAACAATTTGAAGACCTGCAGCGCTACGCGCGAAATGAACTCACGCAACGACGCCCTATTCGTATCCTGAGCCTCCCCTGTGCCAGTGGCGAAGAGGTCTATTCCATCCTCAGTAGCTTGTTGTCGGTGGGATTTTCGCTAGATTCAATGCAGGTCCTCGGCATCGATATCTCGGCGCGGCTGATCGAGCGCGCGCGCGCCGCGAGCTACGGCCGGCATGCTCTACGCGGTCGTGCCATCGACAGTCAATGGTTTCATTGGGAAGGTGATCGACTGCAGCCAGCGCCGAATCTATGTCGCGCGGCACAATTTCGCGTCGGCAATGCGCTGCATCCGGGGCTATTTGGAAGCGACGAACGTTTCGATGTAATTTTCTGTCGTAATTTGCTGATTTATCTAGATCCCGAAAGCCGTCTACAGGTGATTTCGCAATTAATCTCCGTTTTGGAACCCCCTGGATTGATCCTGGCCGGCCAAGCGGAAGCCTTGTCCACGATGGATTCGCGTTTGCAGCCGCTAGCCGGCTATGGACCGCTCAGCTACTCAGTGGCCGCGCGGGCGCCACGCTTGGAACCGACGGCTCCCGTGTGGACGCACTCGGCAAAGATCCGACCGGCCGCACCCGCCATTGCGCGCAGCGAAGGCCTCGCGCGTGCGCCAATTGCGGCAACCGCTGCAGACGCCACGCTGGCGCGCGAGCAAGCTCTGCAGACTGCGCGCCGCGCTGCAGATGCGGGTCATTTGCAACAAGCCCAAGCGCTATGTACGCAACTTTTACAGCAACATCCTGAGTGGGCGGAGGCGTGGTTTTTAAGCGGGGTGATCGAGGCTGCGGTGCAAAACTTCGATGCGGCGGAGGCCGCGTTCGTGCGCGTCGGCTATTTGGATCGCGACAACCGCGAGGCGCTCGCGCATCGCGCCGCGCTCGCCGAAAGGCGCGGTCGTAGCGACGAGGCGGGCCAGTTGCGCTCGCGATTGCGGCGTATGGAGCAAGGATCGGCGTCCACATGAGTGCCGAGTCCGCCAGCCCAGCGAACTGCTGGCGCCGCATTGGCGTCTACGGCGGCGACCACAGTTGTGCGCGTCTTGAGGTCGAGATCCACTGCCGCAATTGTTCGGTCTTTCGTGATGCCGCGCGCGGACTACTTCGTCGCGAAGCCGAACCTTTGCCGCCTCTCACAAGCGCGCTATTTGGGCGTACGCACCAAAGTGCTCCCAGCGTATTGGTCTTTAGGCTCGGTAGCCAATGGCTCGGCTTGGGCTGCCAGCACATCGCTGAAGTCGCCGTAGCGCAGACTCCGCGGCGCGTCGCGCACCGGGTGGGTGGACGCATGGAAGGCTTGGTTGCCGTGCGCGGCGAATTGCATTTGTGCGTTTCATTGATCGAAGTGATGCAGCTTGGGCAGCGTGACCAAGTCTCAGGCGAGCGCTCGCGTCTGTTATTGCTGACGCCCCCGCAGGCCGCGCCGATTGCCTTTCGCGCTAGCGAAGTCATTGGTTTGCGTCCCATTTTGCCGCAAGAAATCGAGGAAGTGCCGGCCACTTTGGCGCCGGCCTTGGCAGCCTGTCTGGCAGGCGTTGTGCCGTTTGAACACGGAAGGCTGGCTTTGATCCGCGATGACGTTTTGCTGCAAGCGCTTGAGGAAGCTCTGTACGGATGAGCGCCTTGATAGACATGCTGCAAACTGAGATCGACAAATTGCTCGTCGATTTGCGCGAATGCATACGCCAGATCCAGGCCAGTGAACAGCCCGATGAAGCTGTCGCACGCTGGACCAAACGTGTGCAGGCTCTCACCGGCGCACTCTCTGTGCTAGCGCGGCCGCCTTATTCGGCCATGGCCAATGGTCTTCATCAGCTTGCACGTGAGCACGGTGCCGCCGGTTTGCTCACGCCTGGCGTTGGCTCGGTTCTGGCGCTGCTCGATGAGTTCGTCAGACTGGCGCCGAGTTCTGCTGAGGCATGGTTCGATGCGCATTCGACGAAGGCGCAAGCGCTCGCGACCGCCCTATTGGACGCGAGCACGCCGGTCGAGCCGGCCAACGTGGAAGCGAATTCAGACCCCAATCCCTTGATGGCGCTATTCCGTCAAGAGGTCGAAAATCAATGTGCGCAATTAGGCCAGCGCTTGCTGCGATTGGAGCAGGAGCCCGAACGCCTGGAGCTGATTGCGGCAATCATGCGATCCGCGCACTCCATCAAGGGCGCGTCGCGCGCGGTGCGTCTGGAACCCGCCGTCAGCATCGCGCATGCGCTGGAGGACCGATTGCTGATCGCGCAACGCAGTGGTCAACCGGTCTCTGAGGCACTGATCGAGTTTTGCCTGCGCGTGGTCGACTTGCTACGCGATATGGCACGACTGGGTGCCACGCCGGAAATTCTGGCGCGGCATCGGGCGCTTATGGCTTTCGACGAAAAAACGGCACTGCCAACTGTGACGCAAGCGCCGCTTGCCGCCAGCGCTGCTGTGCCCACCTATATTGCCGCGGAAGACAGTGATCCGGTATTGCGGATCAAGGCGAGTCTGGTCGGGCGCCTGATCGCGCTGGCCGGATCCGGCGTGGTCGGCACGCACCGATTGCGGCCCTTTGCCGAGCGCCAACAGCGCCTGCGCCGCTCGATTTCGCAGTTGGGACGGCAACTCGACGATTTGCACCACCGGCTGGGTGCGCCACCAAGCAGCACGCCGGTGGGCGCCGATTTAGCCGAGTTGCGCAAGCATGTGGCGGACACGCGACATCAAACGCTGAGTTGGATCGATGAATTCGCCGAGTACTCGCGCGAGGCGCTAGATCTCAACGAGCGCATCTACCAAGCGGCGTCGATGACGCGCCTACGGCCATTTCGGGATTTGGTCATGGGCTATCCGCGCATGGTGCGCGATCTCGCGCGGCAACTCGGCAAACGCGCACGGCTAACCATCGTCGGTGAGAATCTAGAGGTCGACCGGGATGTGCTCGACCGCCTCGACGCGACGCTGACCCATATTTTACGCAATGCGCTCGACCATGGAATCGAGAGCACCGCGCAACGCCGCGAGGCCAACAAGCCGGACGAAGGCCAATTGCGCATCTGGGCTACGCATCGCGCCGGCATGCTGGCCATCGATATTAGCGATGATGGCGCAGGCATCGACCTGGAACGCGTGCGTAAACGCTTGGTTGATAGCGGCAGGGTCACTCCGCAGGCGGCGGCACAACTCACCGAACAGGCGCTTAAAGAGCACTTGTTTTCGCCCGGATTCAGCACGCGTACGGAGGTTACGGAAGTATCCGGACGCGGCGTCGGCTTGGATGTGGTGCGCGAGAGTATCGAGGGAATGGACGGCAATGTGCGGTTGACCACGCGCACCGGACAAGGCACCAGTTTTCATCTATTGGTCCCGATCTCCCGCGCGGTGACGCGTGCCTTGGCAGTGCGTATTGCCGGTGAGGTCTATGCCTTTCCCTCGCTGCGCATTTATCGCGTCTTACGTGCCAATTTGACCGACGTCGAGTCGCGCGATGGCATGCAATTTCTGCCGCATTCGGGACGCAATATCGGTCTGGTGCCCCTGGCCGAGTTACTCGACCTCGGCAACACGCGTGCCCTCGGCGAACTGGTCGACATTGTCGTTATCGAACACCAGGGCAGGCTCGCGGGTTTCGTCGTCGATGCGCTGCTAGGCGAGTTTGACCTGGCCACGCGTCCGCTCGATCCGCGTCTGGGGCGCGTCGCGGATGTCGCAGCGATCGCCATTCTTCCCGACGAAACGGCGGTGGTATTGCTAGATGTCGACGATCTGATGCGCAGTGCACTGTCGCGCGAACGCGCGGGTATGCGTGCATTGGACGACAAGCCAGAGCAAAAGACGCGCGCGAAACGCGTGCTGGTCGTCGATGACTCGATCTCGGTGCGCGAACTCGAACGTCAACTCCTGGCCGGTCAAGGCTTTGAGGTCGAAGTCGCGGTCGACGGCGTAGACGCGTGGACGCGTTTACGCGACGAGAGCTTCGATTTGCTGGTCACCGATGTGGATATGCCGCGCATGGATGGCATTGAATTGACCCGCTCGATCAAACAGGACCCACGCTTGCGCGCTTTGCCCGTAATCATCGTGTCCTACCGCGACCGCGCGGAAGATAGACGCCGCGGCATGGAAGCGCGCGCGGATAGCTATCTGACCAAGTCTGACTTTCAGGACGAGAGCTTTATCAAGCTCGTGCATCAATTACTAGGACCGGCCGATGCGCGTCCGGGTTGATTGCGGCTCAGGCCCGCGGCAAGTGTCGCGATGAAAATCGCCGTCGCCCACCCCGACCGGCTCACGCGCGAGGCCTTGCGTCGCACCCTCAATGGCAGCGAGTTCACTTTGGCGTGGAGCGCCGCCGACAACTACGAGATGCGTCGCAATCTGCGCCGGCAGCCAGCAGATTTGATTCTGCTTGACGCGACCATGTTTCCGGAATTTATCGCGCATGCCGCGCAAACCAGCGAAACCGTGCCGAGTCAACTGGTACTGGCGCCCGATGAGCGCACTGAGGGCGTGTATGAGGCACTGAGCGCTGGCGCCTTGGGTCATCTTGCGCCGCCGCTTCTGGATGCCGACGGTAGCTTGAGCGGCGGGTCGCGCCTGCTCGCGCGTATCTCCCGCATCCAATCGTTGATTGGGGATCAGCGCGCCCTGCCCGCGCCACCGCCGATGCATGCGAGTGCGGCCACGGGTTGTACGCCGGTCCTGGCGCTCGGCGCTTCAACCGGCGGTCCGCTCGCACTCGCGCGCGTTCTCGCTGGATTGCCCGCCGGCCTGGACGCGGCAGTGTTGCTGGTACAACACATTGACGGCGAGTTTTCCGATGGCCTCGTCGAATGGCTCACGACCCATTCTTTGCTGCCAGTTCAGTTGGCTCGACGCGGCGATCTCATTGAAAGTGGAAGGGTTTACGTCAGCTCTGCGCAAGGTCATTTAGTGCTTCTCGGCTCGCAACAAATTGGCTATCTCGCGCCCCGCAAACAAGAATTGCACGTGCCCAGCGTCGATATGTTGTTTTCCAGCTTGGCCGACTATCCGCGCCGTGGCGCCGCGGCATTACTGACGGGTATGGGCAGTGATGGAGCGCATGGCCTGATGCAGTTGCGGCGCGCGGGTTGGTTTACTGTGGCCCAGGACGAATCCAGTTGCACCGTGTTCGGCATGCCGCGCGCAGCCATCGACATGGGGGCCGCGCAACAAACCTTGCCGCTGGCTGCCATCGGTGCCACGCTGGCGCGACAGTTTGGGAGCTCGCGGGCCCGATGAGCATCCGCATCCTCATGGTTGACGATCAGCCAGTGATTCTGGCCGCGCTGACGCGGATGCTCGGCGCCGACACGGAGTTCGAGATTCGCACCATCTCGGATCCGACGATGGCGCTGGACGCCGCTCTAGAATTCGAGCCTGCCGTGATCTTGCAGGACTTGGTGATGGAAGGGCTGGACGGACTGGCCCTATTAAAGCGCTATCGCGCGCACCCAAGTTTGACCGATGTGCCAGTGGTGATGTTGTCTGCCGCTGAGGAGCCCGAGACCAAAGTTGAGGCCTTTCGTTGTGGCGCCAATGACTATGTGGTCAAACTCCCGACCGCACTGGAACTCGCAGCCCGCCTGCGCTATCACGGTCGAGCCTTTCATAACGCGCGTCAGCGTGAATTAGCCTTCCAAGCTCTGCTCGAAAGCCGAGCCGCCTTGGAACACCGTCAAGCCGAAATCGAACGCCAGCAAGTGCAACTGGAAGCGCAGGCGCGTCAACTGGAGGCCGTGAATCGCGAACTCGCTGAAACCGCACTCTCAGACACCCTCACCGGCTTGCGCAATCGGCGCTACCTGCGGCAGTTCCTGGATTTGCCAGCGGCGATATCCGCCATCGGCCAACCGATAGAGGATCGGCGACATCCCACGCGTGCACAGGAATTGATCTTCTTTTTATTCGACCTCGATCACTTCAAGCAGATCAACGATCACTATGGTCACGACGCCGGCGATTCGGTTCTCGTAGAAGTAGCGCAGCGATTGCGTGGCACCTTGCGTTCCAGTGACGCGGCCATGCGCTGGGGTGGCGAAGAATTCATGATTATCGCGCGCGGCATTGATCTCGATGGCGCGCAAGTGCTTGCGCAGCGCTTGCTCAACGCGATTGCTGAAGCTCCGATCCGCCTTCCCTCGGGTCCAGTAATGCATGTCACGGCATCTTTGGGGTACGCGCCGTGGCCGTGGACCGCCGACCTGAACGTCGTTAATCCCGACCACCAACTGGTGATCGGCCTTGCCGATGCAGGCACCTATCTAGCCAAACTCGATGGCCGAAATCGCGCCTTTGGCGTTCTCCCTGGTCCAGATGCCGACTTCGCGACGCGCTTATCGAATATCAATTTGGGCCCGGGTGTGCTGCGACCCGAAGATGGCAAAGGCGTGCATCTGGTGGCGCTCCTGGGGCCAAAAATCGCCTGAGATTCTGGCGCGCTTATAGTAGAAATATCGTGCCTAAGCCCAGAAATGCCAGGAAGCCGATCACATCGGTCACTGTGGTCAGCACCACACCACCCGCCAACGCGGGATCGATCGCAAAACGCTTGAGTACCAGCGGGATAATCACGCCACCGAACGCGGCGGCGAGCAAGTTAATCACGATGGCCGCGCCGATCACGCCGGAGATTCGCCAGTCGCCAAACCATAACCAAGCCACGATGGCGACAACGATCGACCAGAGCACGCCATTGATTAGCCCGATCGCCACTTCGCGCAGCAGTAGATCGCGTGCGTTGTCCCAGCTCACTTGGCCCAAAGCTAGGCCGCGCACAATCAGCGTCAGCGTTTGCGTTCCCGCCACACCACCCATGCTCGCCACAACCGGCATCAACACGGCCAGCGCAACAATCTGCTCCAGTGTGGCCTCGAAAATGCCGATCACCCAGGCCGAAAAAAATGCGGTAACGAGATTGATGCCCAGCCATACGGCTCGACGCCGACTTGCCGCTGGGATCGGCGCGAACATATCCGATTCTTCAGTCAAGCCAGCCATCGACATCAAATCGTGCTGTGCGCGATCGCGCACCAGATCAATCACATCGTCCACGGTGATTCGCCCGACCAGCCGATTGTCGGCATCGACTACAGGCGCAGAAACATAGCGATGGTTCTCGAATTCTTCAGCGACGCCGTCCACCGAGGTCGTGGCGCGAATCGCCGGATGCGAATCGTCCACCACTTCGGCAATCGTGCGGTCCACCTGGGAGGTCAGCAGCATCGTGACCGCAACGCGCCCCATATAGCGGCCATTGCGATTGAGCACGAAGAGATGATCGGTGTGCTCGGGCAATTCGCCGCGCATGCGCAAAAACCGCAATACCACATCCACAGATACGTCGGCGCGCACGGTAACCACATCGGTGTTCATCAATCGACCGGCGCTATCTTCGGGATAGGACAGCACCTGCTCCAACCGATCGCGATGGTCGCGATCCATGCCACGCAACAATTCCTCAATGAGCTGCTGAGGCAGATCGTCGACCAGATCGGCCAAATCGTCGATATCGAGCGAATTTAGAGCAGAGATCAGCTCCTCGTTGTCCATTTCGGCCAACAAACTGTCACGCACCTCCTCGGCTACCAAAACCAAAACTTCGCCGTCGTCCTCAGGATCGACCAATCCCCAAACCACGCGCCGCTTGACCGGGGGCAGTGCCTCCAACACGCTCCCGATTTCGCCCGGTGTCAACGTATCCAGCATGCGTTTGATCGGCGCGAGACGACCACTAGCCAGCGCTTCTGACAACACGCGCATTTGCCGAGTCTTGCGATCGTAGCGCTCGTTTTCGCTCATTTCTCGCTCCTCCCGCGCGCATTGACGCCGCGCGAGCATACGGAAGCGCGCCTCGATGTTGTGCTCGTTTTAGGGGGCGGCTCGGGGATCGAAATAGCGATATAAATCGTCATTGCGAGCGCAGCGAAGCAAACCAGCGCCTTGGCTCTTGCTCCTATGCAAGGCCACAGCAAACCAGGCTGCGTCCCTCAATTGCCACGTCGCTGCGCTCCTCGCAACGACGAACCTCTAAACCGTCGTGGCGAGCGCAGCGAAGCAAACCAGCGCCTTGGCTCTTGCTCTACTGCGAGGCCACAAAAAACCAGGCAGCGTCCCTCAATTGCCACGTCGCTGCGCTCCTCTCAACGACGAACCTCTAAACCGTCGTGGCGAGCGCAGCGAAGCAAACCAGCGCCTTGGCTCTTCGACGAACCTCCAAGCCGTCTTTGCGAGCGCAGCGAAGCAAACCAGCGCCTT
>Ga0209181_10001071_pt1 | contig 48943 bp, 49 predicted proteins | sample MAT05_FD_187208 | JGI IMG/M metagenome (GOLD analysis project Ga0209181, IMG submission 187208) | Freshwater microbial communities from Lake Fryxell liftoff mats and glacier meltwater in Antarctica - MAT-05 (SPAdes) (version 2) | ecosystem: Environmental > Aquatic > Freshwater > Ice > Liftoff... | reverse complement strand
CGACTTCTCTCGGGATGAACGGGACGGATGCTCTCGGGATGAACGGGACGGATGCTCTCGGGATGAACGGGACGGATGCTCTCGGGATGAACGGGACGGATGCTCTCGGGATGAACGGAGCGGGCCTCGACTACGACGCCGAGCTCGCGCGCGCCACGCCGGATGAAGCGTTCGCCGACACCCACCGCGACGACGCTTGCGTCTGGCTCTACACCTCGGGCTCCACCGGCTTTCCGAAAGCGGCGGTGCACAAACACCGCGACTTCGTCTTCAACGCGCTCACCTATGCGCTGCCTGTGGTCGGCTACTGCGCCACCGACATCTGCGTCTCGGTGCCCCGCCTCGCCTTCGGCTACGCGCTCGGCACCAACCTTCTGTTCCCGCTGCTGGCCGGCGCAGCGACCGCTCTGTTCCGCGAGAAGCCCACTGCCGAAAAGCTCTTCGAGGTGATGAAGAAGCACCGGCCGACGGTGTTCACGGGCGTGCCGACGGCGCTCAATCAAATCGTCAACGCAGCCGGCGTCGACGGGGTCGACTTCTCGAGCCTGCGCGTCGCCGTGTCTGCTGGCGAGGCGCTGCCCGCCGAGCTGTACAGCAAGTGGAAAGAACGCACCGGCGTCGAGGTGCTCGACGGCATCGGCTCGGCAGAGATGTTCCACATCTTCATCACCAACCACCGCGGCGACGTGAAGCTCGGCTCGCTGGGCCGCGTCGTCGAAGGCTACGAAGCGAAGGTCTGCGACGACGACGGGGCCACGCTTCCCGACGGCGACATCGGCACCCTGTGGATCAAAGGCGACTCGATGGCGCTCGAGTACTGGCAGCAGCGCGAGAAGAGCCAGGACACTTTCCGCGGCCGCTGGTGCGTCTCGGCCGACAAGTTCCGCCGCGACCCCGATGGCTACTTCTATTTTTGCGGCCGCGGCGACGACATGCTCAAGGTCAGCGGCAAGTGGCTCTCTCCGCTCGAGGTCGAGAACGAGCTGCTCAAGCACCCGTCGGTGCGCGAGGCGGCCGTCATCTCTTTCCAGGACAAAGACGGGCTCGACAAGCCCAAGGCCTTCGTCGCCCTGCACCCGGGCCAGACGGGTACCGAGGAGCTGGGCGAGGCCTTGAAGAAGCAGGTGCGCGACGCGCTCGCTCCGTACAAGGCGCCCCGGCTCGTGGTGTTCGTCGACGCTCTGCCGCGAAGCGATCGCGGCAAGGTCTTGAAAGGAGCGTTGCGCGGATGACCACCTTTCGCGCCGCCACGCTCACCTGGCCAAAGACGAAAGCGTTGGCCTCCTCGGGAGCCACCGCGCTGTTGCCGATCGGCAGCACCGAAGCGCACGGCCCTCACCTGCCGCTGTCGGTCGACGTCGTGATCGCCGAAGAAGTCTGCCGCCGCGTCGCCGAACGGCTGAACGCGCGCGGCCTCGACTCGGTCGTCTTTCCTCCCGTCGCCTACACCCTCACCGATTTCGCCGCCGCTTTCGCAGGCACGGTCAGCCTGCACGCTGACACCGCGCGGGCGCTGATGCGCGGCGTGATGGAAGGCATCGCGCGCGCGGGCTTCAGCAAGGTGCTCGTCATCAACCACCACCTCGAGCCGGCGCACTTCAAGCTGGTGCACGAGGCAGCGAAAGAGGCGCGCGCCACGACGGGAGCGAAGATTCTCGTCGCCGATCACCGCCGCAAGCCGCACGGCCCGCGCCTGGGCGACGAGTTCATGCACGGCGGCAGTCACGCGGGCGGATACGAGACGTCGCTGATGATGGCGGCTGCTCCGCAGCTGGTCGACGAGGCGACGCGCGTTGCCTTGCCCGACCTCGAGGTCGACTTGCCCGGTCGCATCAAGGCAGGAGCCAAAGACTTCCTCGAGTGCGGCGGCGTCGACGCGTACTTCGGCACCCCCGCCCGTGCCACCGTGGAAGAGGGCCACCGGCTATTCGAGATTCTGGCCGAAGTGGGTGAGGCCGCGCTGGAGGGCGAGTGAAGGCGTTCGCGGTCGCGCCCGACGAGCTCACGGAAGAAGAGGTGCAGGCCGTTGGCGCGCTGAGCCTCTGCTGCTGCGCGGTGGTGATGCTCGCGATCGCCGGCGTCGTCGTCTGGATCGTGCGCCGTAAGAAGCCGGCGACCTCGCGCTCGTCGCAGCTGACCGTCTTCGCGATCGCGCTCGAGCCCCAGGCCCGGGAGATCATCGAAGACCAACTGCAGGCCGCTGGCGTCTCACCCGTGCCGACGACGCCTGGTGCCCGTGCGCGGCTGGTGCGAGAGACGGCGCGGTTGCTGCTCACAGTGCAGCCCAGCTGGCGGCAGTTCGGCTACGGCGAGAAGCCGGGCCTTCAGAATCTCGCCGCCGCCGAACAGGCGTACCGCACCGCGTCCGATGATTTCCGCGGCCGCTCGCAAGCGGTGACCCCGGGCGACGATGGCCTGGTGGTGCTGTCGCTGCTCATCTGTTCCACACGAACGCTGGCCGGGGTGTCCCGCCTCGATGATCCGAGCCAGGTGCGACGAGCACTGGAAGATCGCCTTCGCGTCACCGAGGGCGAGCTGCTCGGAGCCGAGCTATTGTGGGCGCCTTCCGCACGGGCCGGCGGTGTGACAGAGGCGGAAATTGCCTTGCGGTTTCCCGAGATGCTTCCGCTTAACCGCCCGGGCAATTAACTCCCCTCTTCGCGCGGGCCGCTGCAAGATGCGTGGCTCGATGCGACGACCACTGGTGTTACTTGCCTTCGGAGCTCTGCTTTCCGGCTGTCCCGGAGCTCTCGCGAATCCCGAACGTTTTCTTGTCGCCACCGATGCAGGCATGGACGGCGGCATGCTGTGCGGGGACGTCGAGAAGACAATTCTGCTTCCGTCCTGTGGAGGCGCCGGCTCGTGTCACGAGAACCCGGGCGCAGCCAGCAACCTCGACCTCGTCGGCGCCGGCATTCCCGCGCGCATCCGGGCCCAGACCAGCACCTGCCAGAGCAAGTCGATGACGGCCTTCATCCTCGAAAAGGTGAAGCCGAGCCCCAGCTGCGGTGGCCCGATGCCGCTGGCCGCTGACCCGCTCAGTGACTTCGCGATCTCCTGTCTCGAGAAGTACCTCGCCGACGTGGTCGACGGAGGCATCTGATGAAGGCCACGGTGGTTGCGGTGGTGTTGCTGGCGACGGCGGCGATTGCCGCGCCGAAGCCGAAAGTGATTCTCGATGCGCCCGGCCCGATGAAGGCGGTGCTGACCAAGGTGCTGAAGAAGAAGTTCACCCCCGTGCCGCCGAAGGGAAAGCTTCCCAACGACCCCGGCGCGAACGCGGTGCGCGAAGCGGTGCGTGCGGCGGGTGCAGTGGCGATCGTCACCGCCCGCCTCGAGGCCGGCGTCTGGTCGGTGATGGCGCTCAACGGCGCCGACGGCACCCCACTGGAGCAGTTCAAGTTCAAGGCGCCCGCCGGCAAGAAGCCGCTGAAGGCGCTGCCGAAGGGCACCGACAAGCGGCTCGAGAAGGCGCTGGGTGATGCGAAGGCGCCTGCTAAGGAAGATGTGAAGAAGGACGAGCCGCCCCCGGTGAAGAAGGACGAGCCGGTAAAGGATGAGCCGGTGGCGACCGCGCCACCTCCGAAGAAGGGGAAGACCACGCCTCCGCCTCCGTCCGAGCCGCCTCCGCCCACCGAGCCACCACCGCCCGCCGAGAAGCCGAAGCCGCCCCCGCCGGCCGCTGCTGACGACTCCGAGTCGCCGCAGGCGTTGAACCTGGGCGTCGGGATGAAGTGGGCGAGCCGCCGTCTCTTTTACACGGACGACATTTTCAAGGCCCTGAGCAAGTACTCGCTGCCTGTCGGCCCCTCCATTCAGGCTGAGCTGGATGTCTTCCCGGCGGCGTTCTTCACCAAGGGCGTGCCGGCGCACATCGGCCTGTCGCTGGGCTTCAGCTACATGCTGGGCGTCAGCTCGGTGGCCAGCGATGGCTCGCGCTACAGCACGTCGGCGCTTCGTTTCCGTGCAGCGTTGATGGGCCGCATTCCTTTCGGCCCGCTCGAGCTGCGGCCCCACTTCGGGTGGTCGTTGCAGAACTTCAACATCGCGAACGGTGCGGCAGGCGCGGCGAAGCCGAACATCCCCAACGTCTCGTACAGCAACCTCCGCGCGGGCCTTGGCGTGAAGGTGAACCTCATCGGGCCATTGGCGGTGAACTTCGGGTTCGCGTACCAGGCGCCGCTGTCCGTGGGAGAGATCAGCTCGACCCGTTACTTCCCGCGGCTCAAGGCGGGCGGCCTCGACGCCAACGGCGGCATCAGCTTGAGCTTCTTCAAGCGCGTCGAGCTGCGGCTGGGCGTCGAGTACATCCGGTACTGGTACTCGATGAACCCCGAGCCGGGAGATCAGTCGGTCGCAGGTGGCGCGCTCGACGACTCCTTCGGCGGCGGGTTCATTCTGGCCTTTACGCTCTAATTCTTGTTGTCGAAGGCGATGCCCTTCTCGACCTGCTCGATCGCCTTGTTCACGGCCTCGAGCGCCTTCACGCGGTGGCCCCCCTTGTCGGGGGTGGCCTTCTCGAGCTGCTCTTTCGCCTGACGCAGGCTCTCGAGCGCCGCCTTCATGTGGGGCTGGGGCTCTGCGATGGCGACGGAAGAAAAGGACATCGAGAAAGCGAGAACCGCGGCTGCCAGGGTCTTGGTCATGCCGGCATTCTACAGCGAAGCGAGCATCGACCTCCGAAGCGTCTCGACCGCCTCGCGTTCGCGGCGCAGCGTCGACAGCTCGTCTTCCAGCTTCAGCAGCCGTTGGCCCAGCGCGTCAGCAGCGTCGCGCGCATTCCCCTTCCCCGCCGCGGCCAGATTTTCCCGGGTCCGCGCCAGGTCCGCTTCGATTTCCCGCATCCGCGCGTCGACCTTCACCTGCCGCGCCTGCGCCTCTTCGAGCTTCACCAGCTCGCCCCGCAGCGCGACCAGCACCGGCTTCACTTCCGCCGGCAGCGCGGTGGCGAGCAGGCGATCGAGCCGCGCCGAGCTGAGGCTGTCGACGCGGACGCGTTCGACGATCGCTCCTTCTTCCACGACGTCGAGCTCCTTCACTTCGCGCGGCTTCAGCTTCAACCGCGCGTAGCGCGCCTGCCCCGGCGACCGGACGTCTTCCTCGCCACCCGCGACCACGCGATAGCCCTCGTGCGGCAGTTGCACCAACAGCGTGCGCGGCTTCAGCGAACGGCTCGTCAGCTTGAGCCCGTGCAGCTGCTTGTCGATGCGGTGCAGCTCGAGCATCGCGGTGCCGTTCAGCTTCGTGCGGCGCACCTTCTTCACCACACCCTCTTCGCGGCGCGTGAGCCGGCTGACCTCGAGATCGAGATCTTCGCCGTGCACGACGATGCGCACCTCGCCCGGCTTCACGCGATCCAGCTGCGCCTCACCTGCGTACGTACCGCCTTCGAAGATCGATACGGTTCCGCCCTCGAGCGTGAGGCCCGTGTCGTTCGAGAACCGCATCGCCAGCGTCGCGCTGCCGTTGGCGTCGATGACCGTGACCGCTTCCACGCCCGCGCGGGAATCGATGATCGGAAGCAGCGCGCTCTTCCGCGCGCCGAGGAACACCGGCTCTTTCACCGTGTAGAGGAACAGCTCGCCCGCTTCGCTGACTGCCGCAGCTTCGAGCGGTGAAGGGCCGTCCTCCAGCAGCTCGGAAGGCGCCGTGCTCGGGACGTTGAGGTGCGCGCCGGCCCGCCCCACCATGCCACCGACCACCGCGCCGTAGCCGGCGCCGCCGCTACCCGACCCGCGCAGGCCGAGGCCGCCCGAACCGTAGGCCGAGCCACCCAGCGATCCGCGCAGGTGGTCTCTGGCCTCAGAGGTCGACAGCTGCGCCACCGCGTCCAGCCCGTCTTCCGGCGTCACCAGCTCGCGGCGGCTGTAGCGCGGCCCGGCGAGCGGATAGAGAAAGGACGACGGCCGGCCGGACGCGAGCGTGACCTTCACGCCTTCCCACGCCTCGTCGCTGTCGTTGTGCACCAGCGCGTAGCCCTGCAGCCGCGGCCCGTTCTTGTCGACCACCATCCGGTACGTCGTGCGCCAGACGGCTGCCTCGGTGGTGTAGCCAACCGTCACGTTGCCCGCGCCCGGAGCGCCGCGCACCCTCAGGCTCTGGCGATCTGGCTGCTGCGCCGCGCTGCCGGCCGCGCGATCCCACGCGAGCTGAACTGAGGGGTCCACTGGGCGCACCGCAACGATGTTCCTCAGCCGCACGCGCTGCAGCCCCGTCGCTCCGAAGATCATCAGCGTCGGCGACGAAACCGCCTTGTCGTTCTTGTCGATTTCTTCTTCTTCGCTGCTGATCTCGATCACGCGGCCGCGCAACACGGCGCCCACCCCCTGGGTCACCGCGACGTCCACGCCCTGCAGCCCCATCAGCAGCGCACCGAGGGATTTCTGCTGCTCGGGCGCCGGCATGCCCGCCATCGCCCGTGCCGCTTCGGCCGCCAGCGGCGGAGCGAACTCCACCGACGCCACCCCGCGATCGCTCACCACCACCAGCGACTTCAGCGCGTCGTCCAGCTGCCCCGGCTCCAACGGAATTTCCGCCACCGTTCCTGCCGCCACCGGGCCCTTCCGTTCGAAGTAGCCGAGCCCGTTCTCGTAGAGAACCAGCGCCTTGAGGGGAAGGCGCGACGGGGCAAGCGGCGCTGCAGTCAGCACCGCGACCAGCGAGAGGAGTGGGAGCACGAAGGCGACTGACACCGCCTCGGCGAATCAGGTTCTTTAGAGCACTTCCGAGAACGCCTTCAGCTCGACGTTCGCCGGGTTGAGCGTGCTCGACGCTTTGATCGCAGCACACGACGTGCCCAGAACCTCGACCTGGCCAAGCGACGGGTCGAAGCGGTAGCCGTTCGGCTGATCGCGCAAAAGCTTCAGCCCTTCCAGCGTGACCTCGAGGCCCAGCAGGTTGCGCACCGGCTCGTCGAGGGTGAACAGGCACGGCGCGCACGAACCAATGCTGCCCTGAATGGCGGTGAGCGCGCTGGCGAGCTCGGCGGCATTGCCGGCCTGGAAGAAGCGGCGGGCGCAGGTGCGCTGCGGCATGCCGCACTTGTCGAGCGTGGTGGCCGCGCTGCACGAGTCGCCCGCGCCGCAGTCTGCGTCCGACAGACATTTGCGCTCGAACTCGCCCGCGGCCGCCATCTTCGCGAGCGTCGCCGGCCCGAGGCCGATCGTCGTCTCGGCGCCAAAGCCAAGAACGATGGTGGTGATCTTCGCATCCTTCAGCCGCGCGATCTCAGCGGTGGTGGGGTCGTCATCGAGGCAGAGGTTCGCGCTGCAGCCGGAAGGGCCGAGCGCGGCAGTGCAGGTGCAGGTGGCGGACGACGCGGGGTTGTTGCAGTTGGGGAGACCGTCGGTGAGCAGCAGCGCGAAGTGGTTGCGATCGATCAGCGGGTCCTGCGCGATGGGCGCGTAGCTGAGCAGCGCCGAGAGCGTGGTGCCCGTCGGCGTGCCGCCAACCGGCGTGATGCCTTGAATCTTCGCAAACACCGCGTCAGCGCCGGCTTGCATCGCGACGAGGTCGGTGTCGGGCGAGCGGTTCACATCGACGCCGTAGTTCGCGATGTCAGAAGCGACGGCGCCCGTGCAGGCCTGCGCGTCGATGGGTGGGTACGGCACCATGCCGAAGTGCGCGATGGTGCCCTGCGTCGAGAGAAACGGACCCATCGCGGCCTTGAGCTCCGACCAGCGCGTCGGGCAGCCAGCCGGACACGACCCCGTCGGGCAGTTGCAGCCCGGCGCGTCGACGCCGAAGCCCATCGAGCCGGACTTGTCGACGACGAGGAAGAGGTCGGGCTTGGGCAGGTTCTCGGTGCGGCGGAACTTGAGTTTGTTGAGGCTGCTCGTCGAGGGCACCACCGGCTCGAAGTCGTAAGAGACGCAGCTGCCCAACACCACGGCGAACGAAGCGAAGACGACGGCGCGTGACAGCATTTCGGACTCCGAAGGGTTCGAGCTCCCCTTTGACGCTCGAAACGGCGCGCAGTGTACGGCGCGCGGGCTGTGGGCTGCTTGACCACCCATCAACGCCATTGCGCTAATACCTGTCGGACATTATCAGCAGCACATCTACTCACTGGAGGAAGCTTGCAACTCGAGTCCCTGAAGATGTTCTGCGACGTGGTCGAGACGGGGTCTTTCTCACGCGCAGCGCAGCTCAACCACGTCACCCAGTCGGCGGTGAGCCAGCAGATCCGCGCGCTCGAGAATCGCTACGAGCAGCGGCTGTTGTCGCGCAGCGCGCGGCAGGTGACGCCGACGCCGGCAGGCGAAAGGTTGTTTCGGGGGTGCAAGGAAATCCTGACCCGCTTCGGCGAGGTCGAGTCAGAGATTCGCGAGCAGGCGTCCGAGGTGTCGGGCGCGACCACGGTGAGCACCATCTACTCGGTGGGGCTGCATGAGCTGCAGAACATCCAGCGCGAGCTCTTGAAGACGCACCCGAAGGTGAACCTGCGGCTCAACTACCGAAGGTCGGATCAGGTCTACGACGACGTGATTCTCGGCGCGGCAGATCTCGGCCTGGTCGCGTACCCGCAGGCGCGCGCGGGCGTCGACGTGATTCCGTTTCGGGAAGACCGCCTGGTCGTCGTCTTGCCCTCGAACCACCCGCTGGCCTCGAAGGCGAAGGTGACGATGGCGTCGATCGCCTCCCTGCCCTTCATCGGCTTCGACCGCGAGGCGCCGACCCGCAAGGGCATCGACCGCATGTTCCGCGACAAGGGCTTCGAGCTGCACCCGACGATGGAAATGGACAACGTCGAGACCATCAAGCGCGCCGTCGAGCTCGGCCTGGGTGTCTCGGTGCTGCCCGTGCCGACGGTGCAGCACGAGGTCTCGAACGGAACGCTGGTCGCCAAGCCCTTCGCCGAAGGCGTGTACACCCGGCCGATCGGCATCCTGGTGCGCAAGGGCAAGTACCTCGCGCGCTCGTCTCAGGCAGTGCTCGACTCGTTCAAGCTCGCGACGAAGGACGAGTAGGTAACCGGAAAGCGGCGGCGCACCGAGACTCGACTCGCCCGGAGGCAACACCCGCCCCCAGGAGGAACACGCGGGCCTACGGGTCGACAGGCTCAGACGCGCGGTCGCGCTTCTTCAATTCCTGCTCGAGCAGCATCTTGTAGAGCTTCAGCAGCGTGCGGTCGGCATCACTGAGCTCGCCGCCCGCCTCGCACGCGCAGGAAATCCGCCGGGTCAGCGCGTCTTCCGCGAACGCACAAGTCCCGGGGCACTGCTGCAGCGGGCCATCTTCGTAGAGAGAGAAGGTCGCGCCCTTCGCGGCGGCGAAAGCGGCAGCGCACTCGGGCATCGACTCGGTCATCCGCGCCCAGGGAAACACGAAGTGCGCGCTGGCCCCGCGGTCAGACGGGCCGAAGCTGAACCCGATGCGGCAAGGCGGCAACGCCTCGGCGGTGACATCGAGGTACAGCCGCCCGCCCATCGGTAGAGATCGCCACAGCGTCACCGCCGCCTCGAGGCCCTGCGGCGTGCCGTTGGCCTGCAGCTGGTAACAGCCTTCTTCATCCGTCGTCTCGCCGCGCACACAGCGCTGGACCAGGCCAGACTCGAGCACGCGCGGCCGCTCGAGCCACAGCAGGCCCGCCTGCACATCGATGACGCTGTCGAAGCGGCCCCAGACGTCGCCGCCAAGAACCCCCGCCGCGCCCTTGCCCTTCCACGTGGGGTCGAGCCGCAGTGCGTGGGACGCAACGCCGAAGCCGGGTGACAGCTCGAGCCCATCGGTCGCGACGACATCGGTCACGACCAGCGATGGCGGCAGCTTGATGCCTTCCGGCACGGGAAGGCCCTCGAAGAGCTCGCGGCCGACCTTCAAGCCCGCGCCGCGCACCGCCTCGGCCGACACCCGCGTCTGCGCTTCACGCGTCGACAACACCATCGGAGCGACCAGCGCCTCTTCTGCCTGCTTCACCCGCAACGCCAGCATCGGGTAATCGCCCACGGGGTCGCGCGTCAGCTCGAGCCGGTGCGATTCCCACCCGTCATTCGCCCGCTGCAGCGCCCGCGCTTCGTAGTCCTGCGCCGTGCCCGACTTCCGGAACGTGAGCGCGCGCTTGACGAGGTTGACCTCGAGCGCCCATGGGAAAAGCAGGTCGATGCCGAGCACCACGTCGCAGGCCTTCCCTTCTTCCAGCGCCACCTTCACCGGCACGTAGCGCTGGCCGCCAAACGTGAGCCCCTTCAACGTCAGCTCGGGCAGCGCCCGCGTCACGCCATCGGGAAAGTGCACCTCGACCTGGCCTTCGACCGATGGGCCGTCTTCGAAGCAGCCGGTGGTGGCGGTCGACACGGGCGAGCCGACATCGAAGAACACCTGCGCCGGAACACGAAAGACCTCGCCTCTGGCCATCAACCGCATCGGGCCGGCCGCGAGCGAGAGGGTTAGCTTCGACAAGTCATCCGACGGCGCGGGGCGCGAATCGCGGGCGCACGCGGCGAGCAACACCACCGCGAGCGACAAGCGAAACGTCACGGTTTCGCGGGGGCCTGTGGCTTCAGGTTCGTGTAGTCGATGACCTGGGTGCCCGGCGGAGGGCTCAGCTTGAACTTCGCCGCATCGACGCCGGTGTTCTGCTTCATCGTGCCGAACGAGATCGCGTTCTCGCTGCCATCGGGGTCGATGACGGTGCTCTTCATCACGGTCGCCGACTTCGGCTCGACCTCGAGCAGCACCTTCTGGAACCGCGGGTCGGGCTTCAGCGGCGTGAGCTCGAGCTGGGTGCCCTTGCAGGTCGCGCACTCTTTCTTCACGATCGAGAACTCGTCAGCAAGCTTGCCCTGGCCCCAGAGGAAGGTGACCGAGGCAGACAGCTGGCTGGTCGACATCGCCATCGTGGTCATCGTCATCGCCTCAGGGTCCAGCGCGACGACCTTGTCCTTCGCGAGCACGAAGGTGCGGGCCGACGGCTTCTCGTAGTCCCACCGCATCTGCGCCGGCTTCGCGTAGGTGACCTTGCCGCTGCTGCTCTGGGTGCGCTTGAAGGCCTTGTAGGTGTAGTCCTGCTTGAAGTCGGCGGTGAAGTCGGTGGTCTTTTCGTAGAAGGCCTGCATGCGGTCGACGAGCTCTTTCACGTCGGTCGTCATCGGCGCCTTCACGCTGGCGGCCGGCTTCGCCTCGGCGGCGGGCTTCGGTTGAGACAGCAGGAGCAGCATCAACACGTGGACCATGTGGCCTCCGGATTAACAGACGAACGCCTCCGGAAGACCTTCATTTCGCTGGTATTCAGGGGCCCATGACACGACTGCTGAGCCTGGGGTTCCTGGTGTTGCCGCTGGTGGCGGGCGCTGCTCCGAAGGGTGGCTTCCTGTGCAGGCTCGACGGGAAAGAATGGAAGGCGCTGATCGACACCGCGGTGGTGACGAACGACAAGACGATGGGCAAGCGGCTCGGCCTGTCGATGGGCACCGAGGATGCCTCGTATCCGCGGCTCGAGCTGACGATTGCGTGGAAGGTGCTCGAGGGAAAACCCGAAGGCACCGTGACCGCCAGGAACGCAAAGCTTAGCGATGACCTGCAGGCGTTCTTCACGCCCGCCAGCGGCACGAAGCCGTACTACCTCGAGAAGGGCACAGTGAAGGTCTCGGACATGGGCACGACGTCGGCCAACTTCACGCTCGACCTGCTGTTTCGCGAGGGCAACGCGTCACAGGCGGCAAAGAACGGGGCGAACCTGTTCCGGATCGTGAAGTGCGCGCTGCTCGAGAAGGTGCCGCTGAAGATTTAGCGGGGCCAGAAGATGTAGACGGCGAACAGCACGAACAGCGCCGCGCCGATGAAGATGCGCGGGTAGAGGAAGGTGCGGGCGCCTTCCTTCAGCTGATCGATGTTCGGATCTTCGCGCTTCACTTCGGTTCGGCCGGGTAGAGGCGCTTGTGTTGCTTCACCGACAGGCGGAAGAACCGCTCGCGCAGCTCGGCGGTCTCGGCCTCGGTGAGGTCACCCACTTTCCCGGACTTCTCGAGCCGCCACGCCACCGCGCGGCTGAGGCAGGCGCTGGCCGCGGCCGAGATGTTGAAGCTCTGGGTGAAGCCGAACATCGGAATCCAGAAGGTGCCGTCGGCGAGGTCGAGCACTTCTTCCGAGACGCCGTAGCGTTCGTTGCCGAACACCAGCGCGACCTTTTCGCTGAAGTCGACGTCGAACAGGCTCTTGCCGCCCTCGCGAAGCGCCGACACGAGCACCTTGAACCCGCGGGCCTTCAGCGCGGCGCTGCAGGCAGCGAAGTCGTCATAGCGGTGAAGGTCGAGCCACTTGTCGCAGCCCTGGGTCACCTTCCAGTTCGGCGTCCACGGCACCTTCGGGTTCTTGACGATGTGCACTTCCTGAATGCCCAGGCCCTCACACGTGCGCAGCACGGCGGCCATGTTGAAGTGGTCTTCGAGGCGATCGAGCACCACCGTCAGGGTGCGCGTTCGGTGGGCGAGCACCACTTCGATGCGCTCTTTCCGCGGAGGCAGCACCAGGTCTTCGGGCATCGGCCCGAGCGCGGCTGGTTCGTAGCGAGGTCCTCCTCCGGGCATGGCGATTACCGGTTCCGGGCTTTGGCCTTTTCCTTGGGGTGGATCCGCTTGCTCGCGTTCTTCGCCTTCTCGCGGGCCTTCTTCCGCAGCGGGCGGCGCGTGCTGTGCCGCGACTTCGCTTTCGGAGCGGCGGGCACGGCGTAGAGCACCTTCGCGGCGGCATCGAGGACGGCGGGGATGCCTTCACCTGTCGCTCCCGACATCTGAAGCACGGTGATCTTCTTCTTCTTCATCGCGGCGACGAACTTCGGCAGCGCCTCGCGCGCGAAAGGAAGGTCGAGCTTGTTGGCGACCACCACCTGCGGCTTCTTCGCCAGCGCGGGGCTGAACTTCGCGAGCTCTTTGTTCAGCGTGGCGAAGTCTTTCGCCGGGTCGCGGCCTTCGGCGACGGACGACATGTCGAGCATGTGCACCAGCACCCGGCAGCGCTCGACGTGACGAAGGAACTGCAGGCCGAGGCCGACGCCTTCGCTGGCGCCTTCGATCAGGCCGGGGATGTCGGCGACCACGAAAGAGAGGCGGTCTTTGTACTGAACGACGCCGAGGTTCGGGACGAGGGTGGTGAACGGGTAGTCGGCGATCTTCGGGCGCGCGCGAGAGATGCGGCTGATCAACGTGCTCTTGCCCGCATTCGGGAACCCAATCAGCGCCACGTCGGCGAGCAGCTTGAGCTCGAGCTGCAGGCTCTTGAGCTCACCCTTCGTGCCGTCTTGCGCGAACCGCGGCGTCTGCCGGGTCGAGGTCGCGAAGTTGATGTTGCCCAGGCCACCCCGCCCGCCCTGCGCCGCGACGAAGCGTTCACCGGCCACCGAGAGGTCGGCGAGCAGCTCTTGCGACTCGAGGTCGCGCACCAGCGTGCCGACGGGGACGCGAAGCACCAGGTCTTCGGCGTTCTTGCCGTTGCAGTCGCTGCCCATGCCGTGCTGGCCACCGCGCGCGTGGTGGTGCTGCAGGTACCGGAAGTCGAGCAGCGTCGTCAGCTGCGGGTCGGCTTCGAAGAAGACGCTGCCGCCGTGGCCTCCATCGCCACCCGAAGGTCCGCCCTTCTCGATGTACTTCTCACGGCGAAAAGCGACGCAGCCGTTGCCGCCGTCGCCGCCCTTCACTTCGATTCGCACTTCGTCGACGAACTTCATGGTGGTGACGTACCCCAGAAACACCAAGCGGGCCGGCCCGGAAGACCGGACGCGACCCGCCAAGAGGCGCTTCGATGTTGCGGTTTAGCTCTTGGCTTCCGCGGCCTTCGCCTTCGGAGCCTTGACCTGCTTCACGGCCTTCGCGCGCGTGGCAGGAGCTGCCGTCGCCGCAGGGTCGCCTTCCGGGTAGACCGAGACGCGCTTGCGATCTTTCGAGTAGCGCTCGTACTTAACGATGCCGCTGATCGTCGCGTACAGCGTGTAGTCGCGGCCGAGCTTCACGTTCTTGCCCGGGTGCACGACGGTGCCGACCTGGCGAACGAGGATGCTGCCCGCGGGGATGTTCTGGCCACCGTAGACTTTGACGCCCCGGCGCTGCGAATTCGAGTCACGCCCGTTTCGAGTCGAGCCCTGCCCTTTTTTGTGAGCCATGGTTTCTCCTTAACCCTTGATCGAGGTGACCTTCACCTCAGTGAAGGGCTGACGGTGGCCGCGAGCGCGCGTCCAACCTTCTTTTTCTTTGCGGAAGTGGAGGACGCGCTTCGCCTTGTCCTGGCGAACGATCTTCCCGCCAACCGACGCGCCACCGACGAGAGGACGGCCAACCTTCGCCGTGTCTCCGGCACCGACCATGAGCACCTGGTCGAAGCTCACGTCTGCGCCAACGTCGCCGAGAATTTTCTCGATGCGCAGGAGGTCGCCCTCGGCCACGCGGTACTGTTTCCCACCGGTTTTGATCACTGCGTACACGGTTTGATCCTTGGAACTTGCGGGCAAAGTCCGCCCGGAAAAGGAACGGCCGGATATGGGAGATCAGAACCCAAGTCAAGCAACCCTCGTGGATCAGGATTCGGCGCGTGTTATTCGCCGGACGATGAACCGCACCCTTACCTTGTTGGCCAGTGTTCTGGGGTTTTCAGGGGTGGCGCTGGGCGCTTTCGGGGCCCACGGCATCAAGGGGATGCTGGCGGCAGACCCCGACCTGGCGCTGAAGCTTAGCTGGTGGGAAACGGCGTCGAAGTACCACCTCATCCACGCCGTGGTCGTGGGGCTGACGGCGGTGCTGGCGGCGCAGGTCGGGGGGCTGCCGCCCAAAGCGGCTGCTGGGTGCTTCACCGGGGGCATCGTCCTCTTCTCGGGCAGCCTGTACGTGATGACGGTGACGAACCTGCGGATTCTCGGGGCGGTGACTCCCATCGGCGGGCTGCTGCTGCTCGCCGGGTGGGCGCTGGTCGGCTACAGCGCGCTGCAGCTCTCGAAGCAGTGACGGGCGGCTACAGCGACGGCTGTGCCGTCACCAGGCTCATCACCCGCTGCCCTGGCACCAGCGGCACCTTCCCGTCGAGCGCGATCACCACCTCGAGGATCTTGGTGTCGTTCTTCTCGATCGGATCATCGGTGCGGATGTTCTTCCGCCCGAACCGCCGGCCGATTTCGACCACCGTCCCGGTGAACCGCCGCGTCCCAAACGCATCGGCGGTCACGTAGGCCGCGGCGCCCTGGGTCACCCGCGCGAGGTCGCGCTCGTCGACGTCCATCCGCACCCGAAGCGTGCGGGTGTCTCCGAGGATCAACAGGGGCTCGGCCGAACCCTGGAAGTTGTAGAGCTCGCCCTCGCGCACCTTCACCTGCAGCACCTCGCTGTCGGCTGGGGCCTTCACCGCCAAACGGTCGAGCGCCGCCTGGGCCTGGGCGACCCGCGCCTCCGCGGACAGCACGCGCGCCCGCGCGAACGCGGTGTCTTCCGCGCGCGAACCCGCCTCGGCCGCCCGCAGCCTTGCCGCCGTCGCCTTGAAGCTCGCCTGGTCTGCCTGCGCCTGACGACGCGCCCGGTCGAGCTCGTCGGGGGTCACTGCTCCCGACTTCGCCAGCTGCTCGGTGCGCCCGAGCACGCCCGTCGACAGCTCCGAGCGCGACTGCGCCACCTGGCTCTCGGCCGCCACCGCCTCGCGGTCTTCGACGCGCAGGCCCTTCAAGGTTCGCGAGAGGGTCGCCTTCTCGGCCGCCAGGTCAGCCACGGCCCCCTGGAGGGACGCAAGCTCACCCTCGTTCGCCAGCTGCACCAGCAGCGCGCCCTGCTTCACCCACTCGCCTTCTTTGACCAGCACGCGCCGGACCACCGCGCTCACCTGAGCGGCAAGGCGGGTCTCGCGGTCTGCCGGCTCGACCACGCCGTTGCCGCCGACGCGGTCTTTGGCTTCGGGCAGCGCAGCGGTGACGTCCGTGCCGCCGGTGCGAGAGATCGCCGTGCGCTCGGCCTTCACCCCGTCTTTGGCCAGCGGCGCGGTCACCGGCGGCGCTGTCGCAGCCCGGACGATCTGGGCGCCGCACGTGCCCAGCGCGAGAAAGAAGACCACCAGCCCTGCGCTCTTGCGAAGTGTGTTCATGCCGCTTCTCCTTGCTTCAGTTGCCCGTCTTCGATGTTCACGATGCGATCTGCGAGGTGGAAGATCCGGTTGTCGTGGGTGACCACCATCACGGTGTGACCGCGCTCGACCGCCAGCTTCTTCAGCAGCGAGCTGACCTGCGCCCCCGACTCGGCGTCGAGGCTGGCCGTTGGCTCGTCGGCGAGGATCAGCGGCGGCCTGCCGGCGATCGCACGGGCGACCGCGACCCGCTGCCGCTGACCGCCCGACAGCTCTTCTGGCCGACGCCCGAGCTTGTCGGCCAGGCCCACCGCGTCGAGCGTCGTACGCGCTTCCGCCAGCGCGGCGCGGTGGGTGTAGCCACGCAGCTCGAGGGGGAAGGCGACGTTCTGCTCGGCGGTGAGCGAGGGCATCAGGTTGTGCCCTTGAAAAATGAAGCCGATGTACGAGAGCCGCATCGCGGGCAGGTCGCGCTCTTTGCGGCCGTGCAGCGGCTGCCCGAACAGGCGGCCCTCGCCCCCGGACGGCGACAGCACGCAGCCGAGGATCGACAGCAGCGTCGTCTTCCCGCTGCCTGATGGCCCGACCAGCATCATGAACTCGCCCTGCGGCACGGTGAGGTCGATGCCCTTGAGCACCTGGAGCGCGAGCGCTCCCTCGCCGTAGACCTTGGTCAGCCCCTTCAGCTCGATCGCAGGGGTGCTCATCGGAACACCATCGCGGGCTCGAGCTTCCGCAGCCGCAGCAGCGCGAGCACCGAGGCCAGAATGCAGACGCCGACCATCACCACCGCCGAGATGCCGAACGCCTCGATCGGCAGCACCGGCGTCAGCTGGGGGTTTCGCATCCCCGAGACCATGCCGCTGACCATGCCCAGGCCCACCAGCGTGCCGATCAGCCCGTAGAGCACCGCCTGCACCAGCAGCAGCCGGGCGAGATCGGTGTTGGTCGAGCCGATGGCCTTCAGCGTCCCGAACTGCCGCATGTTGTCGATCACCGACGAGAACATCGACAGCGCCACCGTGATCAGCCCGACCAGCAGCCCCATGAACGTCGAGATGCCGAAGCTCAGGCCAATCTGGGTGGCGGTGATGATGTAGACGAGGATCTCGTGCAGGTACTCGGCGCGGGTCATCACCCGGGTGTCGGGCAGCACCTGCTGCAGCCGCTCTCGCACCGCGATCGCGTCGGCCCCCGGCGAGACTCCGACCATCAGGAACGTGTGCTGATCGGGCGGGATCTTCAGAATCTCGCGCGCCAACCCCTGCTCGGCGAACGCGTAGGCCGGAGCGAAAGGGAGCAGCCCCCAGGTGAAGCCGACCACTTGCACCTTGTGGCCCGAGACCTCGCGCAGCGAGCCGAGGTTCAGGCCGCCCATCTTCTCGCGCTCGGCGTCCTCGAAGAACATCGCGTTCGGCTGGTCGAGGTCCGTCGTCGCACCCCGAACCATGTTCCACGGGCCACCGACGTACCTGGGCGCCCGCGCCCCGACCACCGAGACGGGCTCAGACCCGCCGTTGGGCAGCTGCACCTGGGCGGTCTGCAGCACCAGCGGCTCGGCCCACGCCACGCCTTCGGTGGCGCGCGCCCGGTTCAGCTGCGCGTCAGTCAGCGGCTTGCCTCCCTGGAACTGCCGCGTCCCGGGGGGAGTAATCCAGATGTCGACCTTTGCGTTCTCGACGAACATCCGGTTCTTCCCGAGCAGCGCGAGGAACGTGCCCGACTGAAAGTTGCCGAGCACGACCGCGAACACCACCCCGAACAGGGTGCCCGCCAGCTTGAGCTTCTCGTGGAACATCATCTTCAGCGCGATGCCGGCCATCGTCCGCCACCGGCCGAAGAAGCCGGCGCGCCCGGTCAAGGGTTGCGCGAAGGTGGGTTGGGTGAGCTTCGTCATCGGGTCGCCTCGAGATCTCGGTTCGCGCCAAGCTGCAGGGTGGCCCGCGCCGAGGCGAGCTCGTAGCGCGCGAGAATCGCGTTGACCTGGGCCTGCAGGTGGTCGCGATCGGCCGAGATCAGCTCGAGCTGGGTGCCGACTCCCGCCCCCTGGCGCTCGCCCGCCAACGCCGCGGCGCGGCGCGAGGAAACCACCTGACTCTGGGCAGCTTTGAGCTTGCTGGCCGCGGCGCTCGTGCGCACCCAATCTGCGTGCAGCTGGTCGGCCGCGGCGAGCCGCGCCTTTGCCGCGGTGAGCGCCGCGATGTCGGCCCGGGCGTTGGCCGCGCGGAGGCCCTGCACGCCGGGTGCGTCGAGGCGCCACGACAGGTTCACCCCCGCATTCCACAGCGCGCCCTGCCCGGCGAACCCGGTCGCGTTGGTGAAGCGCTGGGTGAACTGGGCATCGACCCGGGGGAAGAGGGCAGCCACCGCCGCCGCTGCGGTGCGCCGGGCGCCGGAAGCGTCTTCTTCGGTCGCACGCACCGCAGAGAGCGACGAAAGGTTGCCTTCGAGCTCGGAAATCGGCGGCTCGGCCTGAAGGTCATCGGGAGCCAGCGAAGGAAACGCCTCGGCCATGAGCCCCGTCAGTGAAAAGAGGGTGCGCCGGGCGTTCGCGTCGAGCGCGCGGGCGTCGGTGAGCACCTGCTCGGTGCGCTGAACCTCGGCCTCCGCGCGCACCCGCTCGAGCTCGGTGGCGACGCCGGCTTCTCCGCGGGCTTGTTGCTGCCGCAGCTGCGCTTGCGCCACCACGAGAGACTCGGCACCGGTCGCGAGCAGCGCCTGCGCCGCGGCGGCTGCGTAGTACGCCACCACCACCTCACGCCGCACCTGGGTGCGGGTCGCCGCTGCGCGAAGGCCCGCCGCGCGCTCTGAGGCGAGCGCGCCGGCGGTCTGCAGCCAGCGGTTCACGTCGATCAACGGCACCTCGACCCGCACCGACAGGTCGAGCTGGTTCAGCTTGGCGATGGTGATCGTGTCGCTGGTCGTCGGCCCGGTTGGGACGTCGATCGACGTCTCGACCTGGTTGCGCACGAACGCGCCCGCCACGGTCACTGCCGGCAGCAGGCCGCCCCAGACCTGGCCAGACTCCGCCGAGGTACGAGCTGCGTTGGCCGCCCCGAGCTGGACGTCGAGGTTGGTCTGGTCAGCGGCCTCGAGGAACCGATCGAGCGGCTGGGCCAGGACAAGGGTCGGAACCAGCGCGAGATAGATGAGCACGATTGCTCTAATCAATAACCCTGGCTCTGGGTACTTCCAGCTTAAATTCGCCATATTGGATATTACGAATGGTCTAAGTTATTGTTTCTTTCGATGTCGAGGACTTCTGGCGCGCGGAACGCAGACTTCGAAGAACGGCGCTGGGCGCTGGCGCGGAAGGTGCGGCCGACCGTCTTCTCTGATCGAGGCGCCCGGGTGAGCCTGCGCGAGCTGGCGACCGCGGGCGGGACGAGCGTCTCGACGTTGAAGCACTACTTCCAGAATCGATCAGGCGTCCTTCAGGCGGTGCTCGAGAGCCAGCGCATCGACGCGGCCCCGTTTCTCGCGATGGCGTCGATTCCCACTGACCCGAACCTGCGCCGGTCGCTCGAGCAGTACGTCGCCGGGTTGCGCGAAGCCTGGTTCGTGCACGGCGTGGGAAACATCGAGGCGCGATCGCTGGCCGCCGGGCTTTCAGAGAGCGCGCTCGGGCCCGCCTACGTGAACTCAATCCTCGAGCCGCTGCTGCAGTCGTTCGAGCAGAGGCTGCAGGCCCATGTTCAGCGCGCGCAGATGGCGCCCTGCAACGAGCGCTTTGCGGCGCTTCAGTTTCTCTCGCCAGTGGTCCTCGGGCTGCTTCACCAGGACTCGCTGTCGGGCAAGACGTGCCGCCCGTTGGACCTCGACGCCTTCCTCGCGAAGCACCTCGACGTCTTCGTCTCCGCCTACGGCTGACGAGAGGCTCTCGTGAAATGGATGCGCTTCATGCGCGCAATGTTGGTTGCTAAAAGCGCTCGAAGCGCAATCGACCGGTTTGGCCGGCGACCACGGAAACTTCGTGGAACAGCGAAAGGACAATTGAGCCATGCCCACTGTCAATCGCCCTTCCAATATCCCCGCTTCCCCTGCTGTTGGGACGATCGGACCCGGTGCCCGGGGTCCTGAAGTTCGGGAGCTCAAGCAGCTGCTGCACGACGCCGGCTTCTACCGTGGCGCGATCAACGACGAGCTCGGCCCTCAGGGAGTCCAGGCCCTGACGGAAGCCAAGAAGGCCTTGAAGCTCGGAGGTCCGCCGACCCTCGCGGGTCCGACCACGATCGCTGCGCTGCGGAAGGCGGTCGCGGCGCGCGGGGCCTCAGGCGACTTCGGGGCTCAGCTGGCGAGTGCACAGCTGAGCCAGACGCCAATCTACCGGGCGATTGGGATGGCCGAAGGGACCATCTCCGCCAACGGAACGCCCACCGACGCGTGGACCTCGCACGGCGACCCCGGCAACGGAAAGCTCAACAAGGGCTTCGGCTCGTACCAGGTGTACCAGCACCCGAAGGGCGCGCAGCTCACGCCGCAGGAGGCCGATAAGATCCAGGCCGATCGCCTCGCCAAGGTGTGGCCGTCGGTCGATCGCGCGCTCACCGCCGCCGGAATCCCCGCCGGGGCCACGCGCGACCTCGTCGCCGCGAACGCGCTCGACGCGTGGAACCAGGCGCCGGCTGTGCACGGGGGCACGAATGGGCTCCTCAACCCGCAGCGGCTGGCCGAGCTCAAGGGCGCGCTCGACCGTGGCGCGAACCCCACCGACGCGATCGTCGAGTGGCGCGCGAACGGGTACCGCACCGACTCGGGCGCGCTCGACGCCCCCGGCCTGGGCAACTCGATCGGCCGCGTTCGGGCGGATCAGCGCCGCCGCGCCGAGGCGGTGCAGGCTGGCCTGACCGCCGCCGGCTCGCAGTCCGCGACTGCGGCGCCGAGCACTTTCGACGCGACCCCCGTGGCCCCGAACCGGCTGCCGTCGGCCGACGTCGAGAGCACGCGGCAGACCGCGCGTGGCGACGGCGGGCCCGAGGTTGAGAAGCTGCAGCAGACGCTGAACTCGCTGGGCGCGAAGCTCGACGTCGACGGCGACTTCGGGGCGCAGACGCAGGAAGCGGTGCGGCAGTTCCAGCAACGGTCGGGGATCGCGGCCGACGGTGTGGTCGGGGCCGACACCCGCCGCGCGCTCGAAGCTGCGGCCGCGCGCAAGACGTCTGGGGGGAACACCGCCTCGCTGCCTGCGCTCAACGCCGGCACCCTGCGCAACATCGACACCGGCAGCCAGACCGCGCTCGAGGTGCTCAAGCCGGGGTCGCGCGGGCCGCAGGTCGAACGGCTGAAGAAGGCGCTCGCTGCTGGCGGGTTCTACCAGGGCGCAATCAACGACGAGCTCGGCCCGCAGGGAGTCGAGGCCTTGGTGCGCGCGAAGGAGAAGCTGAAGCTCGGAGGCGCGCCGGATCAAGCAGGCGAGTTCACCATCAAGCACATCGAGGCGTACGCGGCCAGCCGAGCGAGCGGGAACGTCGACGCCGGAAACCGCACGCTACAGACCCTGGCCACCAGCGCGCTGCGCAACGGCGAAACGGGGATGTGCGTCACCGCGACGCTGGACAACATGGAAAGGCTCGGGGTCTCCAACTTCCCGGGGGGAACGTCGGACGACCCGAACAACCCGCGCGGCGCGATGGTTCGTTTGCTGAAGACCGGCAACTGGGAGTCGCTGCCCTTCGCGGACTCGAAGCCCCGCACGATTCAGAGCCCGTACGGCACGGTGCAGGCGCAGGTGATGTCGGCCGACGCGTACGAGAAGCTCGCCAAGGCAGGCAAAGTGCCCAGCGGCGCGATCATCTTCCAGACCCGCCATGGCTGGGACTACAGCGGCGGGTCGAGCGGCAATGACATGGGAATCGTGCGCGACGGTGGCCGCGTGACCCACAACTACCAATCGATGTCTCCGATCATCTACGGCGACGCCAAAGAGGTGGTGCTGCTGGTGCCGAAGGGGTCGGTGAACCCGGGCTAGCAAACGGCGAGCGGCCCCGCGGGGAGGCTGCTACTGGTTCCCGATGCCGAGGAACTTGAAGCCCGTGCTGCTGATGACCGCGATCGCCCTCGGGGGTTGCGCGTCGACGACCGAACGGCTGCGGCTGCCCGCCCTGGCCACCGTCGAGAAGGTCGAAGTGAACCGGTACCTCGGCACCTGGTACGAGATCGCCAGCTTTCCGCAGAGCTTCCAGAAGGGCTGCACCGCGACGACGGCCACGTATTCGCTTCGCCCGGACGGTGAGCTCAACGTCCGCAACCAGTGCCACCTCGAGAAAGTGGACGGCGAGCTGAAGGTCGCCAACGGCCGCGCCCGGGTGGTGGACCTGGTCACCAACGCCCGGCTCGAGGTGAGCTTCTTCCGCCCGTTCTGGGGCGACTACTGGATCATCGAGTTGGAGCCCGACTACCAGTACGCGGTCGTCGGGCACCCTGGTCGCGACTACCTCTGGATCCTCAGCCGCACGCCGACGATGGACCCCGCGCGCTACGACGCGATTCTGGGCCGGCTGACGGAACGCGGGTACCAGATCGAACGGCTCAACAAGACCGAGCAACCCGAGCAACCCATCACCCCAAGCGTTAACGATAGAGGATGACGCGTTCACTGCTGCGAGGCGCCGCTGCTTTCGTCTTCCTGTGGGGAGGTTTTGCGATGGCCATCGAAACTCCGAAGCATGAAGTGTTGAAGCGCTACCCGGACTTCGAGCTGCGTCAGTACCCGGCCTACCTCGTCGCAGAGACCGAGGTCAGCGGCACGCAGGGCGACGTCGGCAGCGAGGCCTTCTCGCGGCTGGGCGGCTACATCTTCGGAGCGAACCAAGGCGCGAAGAAGATCGCGATGACGGCGCCGGTGACCCAGGCGCCTACCGTCGGCGAGAAGATCGCAATGACCGCGCCGGTGACCCAGCAGAGCACCGGCCCCAGAACCTTTAAGGTCCAGTTCATGATGCCGTCTGAGTACAGCCTGCAGACGCTGCCGGAACCCACCGACCGCAGGGTGACGCTGCGGGTGGTCGAGCCCCAGCGCGTGGCCGTGATTCAGTACTCCGGCACCTGGTCGCAGGCGAACTACGACGAGCACCTCGCGAAGCTGCAAGCGGCGATGAAGGCGCAGGGGCTGTCGGCAGCGAGCGAGCCGACGTGGGCGCGCTACGACCCTCCGTACAAACCGTGGTTCCTTCGCACCAACGAGATTCTGATTCCGCTCAAGGCCGCGCCCGGCGATTCGGCCCCGGGGCGAGACGAAGCCCCGCCTCAGCCGTAGATTTCGCCGCTTTTCGGCGCCAGCAATCACGACACGTCCGTCGCTTTGTCTTCGAGGCTCCGGAGCCGCCGCCACAGCGATTTGCGATCGATGCCAAGCAGCCGGGCGGCGAGGGACTTGTTGCCACCGGTCGCCTGCATCACGCTCTGGATGTAGTGCGACTCGTTCTCGACGAGGGTGACAATCTGCGACGCGTCGATCGCCAGCGGTGTCGGGCGGTAGCCGCGCACCTTCTCGGGGAGGTCGTCGACCAGCAGCTGCTCGAACGCGGCGAAGACCACCGCACGCTCGACGCAGTTCTGCAGCTCTCGAACGTTTCCCGGCCAGTTGTACGCGAGGAGCCTCTGCGCAGCGGCCACCGAGATGCTCGCCACCTTCTTGGACGTCCTCGAGGCGCAGGTGTCGAGAAAGTGCTGCGCCAGCAGCAGCACGTCGTTTCCACGCAGGCGCAACGGCGGCATGTCGATGCTGATCACGTTGATGCGAAAGAAGAGATCCTCGCGGAAGCGGCCCGCCTCGATTTCGGCCTCGAGGTCCCGGTTGGTCGCCGTCACCAGCCGCGCCTCGAACGGGATCTCGGCATTGCTTCCGATCGGGCGAACCACTCTTTCCTGAAGCGCTCGCAGCAGCTTCGGCTGCAGCGACAAGGGCAGCTCGCCAATCTCGTCCAGAAACAGCGTGCCCCCATTGGCCTGGGGGAACAGCCCCGTGCGCGGCGCCCTGGCATCGGTAAAGGCGCCCTTGGCGTGCCCGAAGAGCTCGCTCTCGAGGAGCTGCTCGGGCATCGCGGCACAATTGACCGCGACGAAGGGTCCGCCCTTGCGCCGGCTCAAGTCGTGGAGTCTGCGAGCCGCGGCCTCTTTTCCTGTTCCGGTCTCGCCGGTGATCATCACCGCCGCGTCCGAGTCCGAAACCCGCTGAATCACCGCGAGGGCCTTGAGGAGCGCCGGGCTCGCGCCGACGAAATCTGCGCCCTGCGCAGACGCGGCGACCTCGGTTCGCAGGCGCTTTACCTCTTCGCGAAGCTGCCGGTGTTTGGTGGCCCGCTCGACCACCAGCACCAGCGCCGTCTGGTGAATGGGCTTGGTGACGAAGTCGTAGGCGCCCGCGCGGATCGCGGCCACCGCGGTGTCCATCGTCCCGAAGGCGGTGATCATGATCACGGGAACATCAGGGCGGTTCATGGTGACCCACTGACAAAACTCAATGCCGTTCATCCCGGGCATGTTGAGGTCCGTCAGCACCACATCGATCGGCTCTACCTCGAGCACGCCCAGCGCCTGCTCTGCCGTCGCCGCCCACTGGGCCGAGAAGCCGTGCCGACCAAGCCCGTCGACGGTCAGTACCCCCATCGCACGATCGTCTTCGACCACCAGCACGCGTCCAGCCATGGGCCTCACTCCGCCGTCATCGGGGCCGGCAGGGCCAACGTGACGAACGGCGACGCGAACTTCGGCGCTTTGCGTTGCGACTGCAATGCTCGACGTGGGTGGGTCAACCCGCTCTGTCGATTGGAGCCACCGGGACAGCAGAAGGCGGGTCGAGGTCGGCAGGTCTGGGCAGGTAGACCGTGAAGACGGCGCCCTTTCCCGGCTCGCTCTTTGCGGCCATCCAGCCGCCGTGTTCGCGCACGATTCCGTAGGCGACTGAGAGGCCGAGCCCGCTGCCTTCGCCGACGGGCTTGGTGGTGAAGAAGGGTTCGAACACGCGGGGCAGCACGTCCCTTAAGATTCCCTTCCCGTTGTCCTTGACCTCAATCGCCAGCCAGCTGTCGTTCTTGCTGCGGACCTCCATCGGAGCGGCGACGCGTACCGGGCTGACGCGAACCTCGACACGCCCCTTCTCAGCCGCGGCCTGAATCGAGTTCATCACCAGGTTGACCAGCACCTGCTGCAGCTGGGCCACGTCGCCTACGACGGGAAGCGGCGCGCCGTCTTGAAGCAGCACCTCGACCCGCTTCTTGCCGGCGGCGAACTTCACCAGGCTCAGCGCCGCACCGACGACGTCGTACACATTCTGGCGGCTGGGGTGTGGCTTCTGCGCGCGGGCAAAGCCAAGCAGCTGGTGGATGATTCGCGTCATCGTTTCGGTTTGCTCCCGGATGATGCGGGCGCCATCCACGGCCTCCGCCCCGGTGACCGTGCCGGCTTCGATCATCTGGCTGTACGTGCTGGCCACGTTGAGCGGTGTGCCCAGCTCGTGGGCCACACCGGCGGCGAGCGTGCCAACGGTAATCAAGCGGTCCGAATGCTCGAGCTGCAGTCGGGCGGCGAGGGTCCGTTGTTGCTCCGCTTCCACGACCGCGCTTTCCACCAGCAGTGCGCTGCGGAGCGCGCCAACCAGGAAAGAGACCGAGCCGAGGACCATCAGCTTGATCCCGAAGTTCCAGACAACCACCGCCCACATCGAGGGGGCTCCATTCAAGCGTCCCCAGAACTCAGCGGCCTCCCATGACAGTGCGCAGATCAGCGCGACCCGCAGGCCGGTGCGACCCGGCGAGAGCCAGCTGGCGACAGCGATGGGGAGCAGGTAGAGCCCCGTGAAGGCGACCTCTGCCCCGGTGACGAAGTCGCCCACGCCGAGCACGGCCACCACCAACACCATCAGCCCGGCCTGCGCGGGGCGAGGAAGGCCATCGAGGCGATTGAGGCCTTTCAGCAGCCAGTGATGGTCGGGGGCCTGCTGACCGTCTGAACTCTGTTTCATCGCCTCCGTCCTGAATCGCAGAGTCGAGCGGGCGAGCATGGGCTGGAGCATGGGCTGAGGTCTTTCTGCATCTTGCACGCCGCTGCGGCCGCCGAGATTGCTGGGTCGGCCGACAAGCGGGGGTGTGGCGCTGGGCCACAGGTGCGCCCGTGGCCGCGGGACACCAGCACGGTCGAGCCCGGCAGCTCGTCCCCAGCAGCCCGGGAGCGCTCCCTGCCAGTCGCCGCTGGCACGTTCACTGCTCTGCGGTCGAGCGCCCGTTCGTGAAACCTCCGCAGGGCACGGAAAAACCCCAGGGAGCCTTCATGCAGACCAGACGCGCCATTCACAACACTCAGATTCTCACCCAGGGTGGAGTGCCGAGCCTAAGCGATGGGCTGACGAAGCCGAAGGTCATCGTCGCCGAAGACCAGCCCGCGATGCGGGCGCTGATCGTGAAGTATTTGCGCGAAGCCGGATACGAGGTGGTCGAGGTCGAGGATGGTACGGTGCTCTGGGAAGAGCTTCGCGCGCAGATTCTGGACGAAGACAACGCCCGTGAACCCGACCTGATTGTCAGCGACGTGCGGATGCCGGGCCGCAGCGGCCTCGAGGTGCTGAGCCTGATCCGGCAGACGGATTGGGCGACGCCCGTCATCCTGATCACCGCGTTCGGCGACAAGGAACTGAAAGAGGAGGCGTACCGGCTCGGTGCGGCACACGTCTTCAGCAAGCCGTTCGACATCAATGAGCTCGTCGCGACGGCGCGCCAGCTCGTCGACCCGGCGTGAGAGTCGAAGTGACTTGCTGATCTTCGGCGCAGCGCCTACGCCGCGCCCATGACCAACCCGGCTCCGAACAAAGGCCTGCACATCGCGCTGTGGGTAGTCCAGATCCTGGTCGCGGGAAGCTTCATGTTGGGCGGCGCCTTCCGCGGCTTCGCGCCGATGGAAGTGCTCGCCGAGAAGATCCCGTGGGTGGCGGCGGTTCCCGCGTGGGTGACGCGGCTCAGCGGAATCTCTGAAGTGTTCGGAGCGCTGGGGCTCATTCTTCCGTCGGCGACGCGCATCAAGCCGATGCTCACCCCCATCGCGGCCTGCTGCCTGATGGTGGTGATGGTGCTTGCGGCCGGGCTCCACGTGAGCCGCGCCGAGTACCTCTTCATCGGCGTCAACGTGATGTACATCGCGTTGCTCTCGTTCATCGCCTGGGGCCGATTCAAGAAGGCGCCGATCGCGCCGCGGTGATGGCCGCCCAGCGTTGCGGTCGATGACATGTCCGACAACTTTCTACAGCGGGTCCTCGAACCACCGCCGTACGGCTGGTCGCGCGACGGTGCGTTCTACGCCCCGACGCAGCGTGAGCTGCTCGCGCACTGGCTGTCGCGCATGAACCTCTTGCGGTCGCGCAAGAACTGGCTGGCGGTCACCGGCTGGGCGTGGACGCTGGGCCTGATGCCTTTCGCGGCCCTGTTTCTCACCGAGTACTTCTCGTGGAAGCTGGCGTTGGTCGGCTTTCTCTACGCGATGGCCGGGCTGGGCACGGTGAACATCGTCTGGCTGCACCGCTATTCCACCCACCGCGCGTTCACCTTTCGCCACCCCATCTACCGCTTCGTCATTCGCAACCTCACCCTCCGCCTCGTCCCCGAAGAGGTCTACGTCGTCTCGCACCACGTCCACCACGCGTACCCGGATCAGGCAGGAGACCCGTACAACGTCAAAGGTGGTCGGCTCTATTGCTTGCTCGCTGCCGAGCTCCATCAGGGGATCGCGCAGGACCTGAGCCCGCTCGACTACGCGCGCACCGTCGCCCTCGTGAGCCACACCGGAGTCATCGCCAACAGCCATGCGCAGTACCTGCGCTGGGGGTCAATCTGCCACCCGGCCTGGACCTGGCTGCACCTCGGCCTCAACTGGGGCTTCTGGTACGGAGCCTTCTTCCTGTGGGGCGGGCACGCGCTGGCGTGCGCGATCTTCGGGATGTCCGCGATCTGGGCAATCGGGATCCGCGACTTCAACTACGACGCGCACGGGGCGGGCAAGGACAGGCGGAAGGTCGGAGTCGACTTCAACCGCAAGGACCTCTCGATCAATCAGCTCTTCGCCGGCACGGTCTCAGGCGAGTGGCACAACAACCACCACCTCTATCCAACCGGCGCACGCTCGGGCTTTCTGTGGTGGCAGCTCGACACCGCGTGGTGGCTGATTCAGCTGATCAGGCTGCTGGGCGGCGTCTCGTCGCACCGCGACTTCAAAGACCGCTTCCTCGAGCTGCACTACCGGCCATTCTTGCAAGCCAGAAAGAGAGATGACCGCGCGCCGGCGAAATGACGCCCGCGACCGATGTCGGTGAAGCAGCCCGACGGCGGCGTGCGCGCGGTCGCAAATCGCGACATCAACCTCTTCCCTTCCTTGAGCAGCGCGCGGGGCCTGACTTCAGGCCCTCGTCGGCGAAACCCTCAACCCACCAGCGGGTCGACCCGGCGGAAGGTCTCGACGAGGTGGGCGACGAGCGCGCGCACCGCGGGCGCCCGGCTTCGCTCGGGAGTGGTGAGGGCGTGAATCGGAGGCCCTGGCGCCGCCCAGGTGCTGAGGATCTCGACCAGCTGCCCGCGGGCGATCAAGTCTCCGAGCATGAAGTCGAGCACCTGGCACACGCCCATTCCCGAGATGGCCGCCTCGAGCAGGTGCTCACCCTGATCGATCAGCAGCCGCCCCTTCACCGGGGTGCTCATCACCGACCCCGAGCGATCGACGAACGACCACGCGCGCGATCGACGCGACGGCGCGACGAACTGCAGACAGGTGTGCCGCGACAGCTCGTCGGGGTGGCTGGTGGGCCCGTGCTGGGCCAGGTACGTAGGCGACGCCACCGTCACCCATCGCGAGCCGCGCAGGTGCCGGGCGATCATCGACGAGTCTTCCAGCGCTCCGATCCGAATCGCCACGTCGACGTTCTCTTCCAGCAGGCGGACAAGGCGGTCGGTGGTGGTGATCCGGAAGGTCAGCCGGGGGTAGCGGGTGGCCAACACCCCGAGCCGGGGCGCGACGATTCGGCCGACGATGAACGGCAGCGTCAGGTGCAGCTCGCCGCTCGGCTGTCGCTGGGCCCGTGACACGAGCTCGCGTCCGGCCTGCATGCTCCCGATCGCCTCCCGGCAGCGGGCGGCGAACAGCGCTCCTTCCGGGGTGACGACGACGGTTCGCGAGGTGCGCGCGAGCAGCTTCACCCCCAGCTCGTCCTCCAGCTTCAGCACCGCCTTGCTCACCGCGGCGGTGCTCACCCCCAGCCGCTCGGCCGCGCGCCGAAAGCTCCGCTCTTCCGCCGCATGGAAGAAGGGCAACACCCCGCTGAACAGCCCGTCGGTCGCCATCGTATACCTCAGGTTGATGATGCCTCGCCGAACCGGCCATTGTCGCGCTGGCGGTTGATGTTTACTGTGCAGTCCTCAACCAAAGGAGCACGCCATGAAGCTCGCAGTCCTTGGAACCGGAGCAGTGGGAAGCACGATTGGCAGCAAGCTGATTGCCCTGGGCCATCAGGTGAAGATGGGCGCCCGGCTGGCGACCAACGAGAAGGCACAGGCGTGGGTGAAGGCCGCGGGGCCCAGCGCTTCGGCGGGGACCTTCGCTGACGCCGCGGCGTTCGGAGAGCTCGCCTTCAACTGCACCTCAGGTGCGGGCAGCCTCGAGGCGCTCGCGGCCGCCGGCGCGGACAACCTGAAGGGCAAAGTGCTGATCGACATCGCCAACCCGCTCGACTTCACGAAGGGGATGCCGCCGACGCTCTTCTCGGGCAACACCGATTCGCTGGGCGAACAGATTCAGCGCGCGTTTCCCCAGACGCTGGTGGTGAAGACGCTCAACACCATCAACTGCTTCTTGATGGTCGACCCTGCGCGGGTGGCAGGCGCTGATCACGACGTCTTCGTCAGCGGCAACGACAGCCAGGCCAAAGGGCGGGTGACCGAGATCCTGCGCGGCTGGTTCGGCTGGAAGAACGTGATCGACCTGGGCGACATCAGCACTGCGCGCGGCACCGAGTCGTACCTTGCGCTGTGGGTGCGGCTGTACGGCGCGCTCAAGACCCCCGACTTCAACGTCAAGATCGTGCGCTGAACAGGAGACCGCCATGAACACCATGACTGGAAAGATGTGCGTTGTGACCGGTGGGACCTCTGGCATCGGAGGCGCGATCGCAAGCTGAGCTGGCCGCGCTGGGTGCGCTGGGTGCGCAGGTGGTGCTGGTGGGCCGCAGCGTCGACCCAGGCCGAGCTGCCTTCCTCGACTCCTCGCTGTTCGCGCGGCTGGGTCTTCCGCATCAGCCAATCGATCGGCCAAGCATAAGGCCTCAGGGGGTTGAAATCCCAAGAATACCCAGCTAAACAAGACGCATAGCCAATGCGAAGCTCAGCCAAACAATCAGCCCCAATGGGCTACTCTGAGCCCCGGCAATTCGAGCCGCTGCTGCCCTCGGACCCGCGCAACGAGCTCGCGACGAGCGCCAAAGAGATCGCGCGCGAGTCAGCCCGTCTTTCTGCCAGGGCGCACCCCACGACCCTGGCCCGGCTGCGCGAGCTGCTCCGCGCGATGAACTCGTATTACAGCAACCGAATCGAGGGCCAGAGCACGCACCCGCTCAACATCGAGCGCGCCCTGAAGAAAGACTTCTCTGCGCAGCCGGACACGGCGCGCCTCCAACGCATCGCGCTCGCCCACCTCGAAGCCGAGCGCCAGCTCGAGACCTCTGCGGACGAGCCGCTGACCGCCGCCTTCACGCTCCAGGCGCACGCGGCGATGTACGGCCGGCTGAGCGCGGAAGAACGGACGACTCCCGACGGCATCGTCGTCGCTCCGGGAGCGTTGCGGACCCAGCAGGTCACGGTCGGGCGCCACCTGCCGCCCGTGCCCGAGGCGCTCGAGAAGTTCCTCGCCCGCTACGAAGAGGCGTACCGCGGCAGCACTTCGGCCGAAGCCCGGCTGATCGCCATCGCCGCCGCGCACCACCGCCTCGCATGGATTCACCCGTTCGTCGACGGCAACGGGCGCGCGACCCGCCTCGTCACCCACCGCGCGCTGAGCACCATTTCAGGCGGGCTCTGGTCAATCTGCCGGGGGCTCGCGCGCCAAAGGGACGACTATTACGCCGGCCTGCGCGACGCCGACGCTCCCCGCCGCGGCGATCTCGATGGGCGCGGAAACCTGAGCGATGAAGGGCTGCGCCGCTGGTGCAGCTTCTTCCTCGGCATCTGCGCCGATCAGGTCGGCTTCATGGGCCGGCTGCTCGACCTCGACGCGATGAAGACCCGCATCTTCGCGCTCGTGTCCTTCCGCGCTGCGACGCTCCACGTCCTCAAGCCCGAGATCGCCCTCGCGCTGCATCACGTCTTCGCCGCTGGCCCGGTCACCCGTGGAGAGTTCAAGCAGCTCACCGGCATGAGCGATCGCACCGGCCAGCGCCAGCTGCAAGCCCTGCTCGCCGACGGGCTGCTCGAGTCCGACTCTGCATTGGGCCCGGTGCGTTTCGGCATGCCACTCGATGCGCTCCAGTTCCTCTTCCCCGATCTGTATCCGGAAGCCGCGACGAAGCCTGAGCGGTAGGGTCCGCACCGCGGAAAAGCCACGAACCTTTTGCCGCCCGCGGTTCCTCTCTGTGAAACGCAGCAGACACGGGAGGTCGCACATGGGTCAGTTCTTCGCAGAAGGTGGTTTCGGAATGTTCCCCACCGCCATCTTTGGGTTGTTCTTCTTCGCCCTGGCGGTGCTCCACGCGATGCGGCCCGACCGAAAGCTTGGGACGGTGGTGGTGCTCCTCGGAGCGATCACCATCGGCGCCGGCCTGCTCGGCCTCTGCATGGGCCTGTCGTCGACCACCCGCTACCTCTCGCAGGTGCCGCCCGCGGATCAGCTGATCGTGTTCGCCGCGGGCACCTCGGAGTCGCTGAACAACCTCATCCTCGCGTTGCTGGTCTTCATCCCTTCCGGGTTGGTCGGCGCGATCGGGGCGTACCGCGCCTCTCGCCGGATCTCAGCGGCTGTGGCAGCCTGAGCCCCGCGTGGTCTCTGACGAGTCCTTGTATGAACGGCTGCTGCTGGGCGACCTGGCGGCGTTCGACGCGCTGTACGAGCGCTACGAGCGTCCCTTGTTTGCCTTCGTCTACAAGCAGCTGTCAGACGCGCGAGAGGCCGAGGACGTGATCCACGATGCGTTCCTGGGGCTGTTGAAGGACGGTCAGGTGCGCCGCTCGCTGCACAGCTTCCGCGCCTGGCTCTACCAGTCTGCCCGCAACCTGTGTCTGAACCGGGTGCGCTCGAGCCGAAGAGAGGCGCGCGCTCTCGAGGTGGAAGCGCGGGGCGAGCCCGTCGCCGCGGCCCACCCCGAGGCCGAGCTGCAGCAACGCCAGCTGGTGCAGTCGGTGCGCGTCGCGGTGGAGAAGCTCCCGGCGCCGCTGAGCGAGCTGTACCATCTGCGCGCGAGCGGACTTTCGTATGACGAGCTGGCGCACGTGCTTCAGGTGCCGATCGGCACGGTCAAGTCGCGGATGCACGAGATGGTGAACCGGCTGAGAGAAGGGGTCGCGACATGAGCTGTGTTCAGATCGAGCCCGAGCTGATCGCCTACCACTTCGGCACCGTGTCGCCCGAAGCGCGGCTGGCGATCGAGGGCCACCTGCCTGGCTGTGCGAGCTGCGTGACGAGCTACCTGATGCTCAAGCGCGAGCTCGAGACAGATGACGTGGTGCCCGCGCCGTCGGCGGCGTCACGTGCGAGGCTTCGTCGGGCGGTCGCTGCCCGGGTCGTCGAGCGCCACGCTCCAGCGCCGTGGCAGTGGTGGCAGCGGCCGTTCGCGTTCGGTTCGGCAGCGGTCGCGGTGCTGGTAGCGATGGTGCTGACCTACCGAATCGCGACGAGAGAGCTCGGGGCGCCGCTGTCGATCGCGAGCCGCCAGCACACCGCCCAACTTCGCAAGGTGTAGCGCCGAACGGCTCGACCACTACTGGCAGGGGCTCGAGGTCGTCACCCAGCTCGCTCCGTTGTCGAGCAGGCAGCTCACTGCCGTACCAGACACGCCATCTGTGCCGACCCAGTCGTGGTCTGAGCGCGCGGACTGGTAGGCAAACGCGCTGTTCTGGCGCAGCGCCGCTTCGGCTTCGATTCGCACGTAGCCGCCCACCTCTGCAAAGCCACCGTTCGCCTCGATCCGGGCGACGTTCGTGTCCGGCGCCTCCTGGCCGGGCTCTGCGGGCAACGGGGAAGCACAGCGGGTCAGGCCAATCAGGCTCCACAAGAGCCAGCTGACGGGGGCTTGCGGCGGGTTCTTCCGAAGGGAGTGGATCAAGGGGGCGCCTCTGGTGATCGGCTCTTCTCGAGAAACGGACGAAGCGCGGAAACTTCCAGGGCTCGATTCGTAAAGAGGATGTGCTTCGTCCTGCGCAGAGCTGCAGCCCGTCGCATTTGCGACATCGGGAGTCGTGAGCACGACATCGCGGCGGCGACGCCTGGGCGCGCACGCGGGGTAGCAGTGCGACATGAAAACCGCCTCCCTCACCGGCGTCGTGTGTGCCACGCGCGCTCGCGTTTAAGGCGCAGCCAGGCGGTACTCGCCGTCCTTGAGGTTGGTGCCCTTGCTGACGAGGGTATCCCCGCTCCAGGTCAGCTCGCCGAAGTGGCCCTTGGCGCGGCCCAGCTCGTCGCGGCTGTTGCTGCCGAGCGAGACGTGGGTGACCGCGATCCCCGAGGAGCTCTCGAGGAAGAACACCGCCGCCTGGGTGTCGGTCATCCCTGCGCTGGAGACCATGCGCGCGTGGATGCGGACGTCGAGCGCCTTGCCGTGCGGGCTGATGCTCTCGATGTTCATCGTGGTGACGCCGCTGCGGCCAGTCGAGCCGATCGCGCCCATCGGCTCGTAGACGAAGCCGCCCGCGGCCTTCAGCTCGAAGGAGACCGAGGGGCCGCCGCCGAAGTTGTCGATCGCAGAGGCTTCGATCAACACGAACCGATAGTCGCCCAGCGGTGAGGTCCCCGGCTTTCCGTCCGGCCACTCGCCTTTGCAGGTGGCACCTCGCAGCTGCGCGCACCAGGCCTCATGAGAGGCGAAGCCCTTCAGCGCGCGCGACGGCAGCTTCTCCGCGCAGCCCGCCAGCAGCAGGGAAACGAGTCCGGCCGTCGAGAGAGCGCGCATAGGGAAGACCCTGGAAATCCGACTCGAACGTACACCCGCCACCTGACGTTCAGGTCCATTGAGGTGATGGCCTTCGATTTTCCGCCCAACTCCCCGCTGCACGCCTTCACCACTGAAGAGGTCGAAGCGATCTTCGCCGCGGGCACCCTGTGCACCTCGCCGGTGAGGTGATCGTCACCGAGGCCGAACGCCGAGGCACGGCTGCAGAGCGGCAAGGTGCTGCGCAGCTACGGCCCGTAGAGCTATTCCGGCCGCAAAGAATGTCGAAGCGTAGGAGCGTGCGCGCAGCGTGGAAACGAGAGCTTCAGGGATCCACCCCAGGGAGCAGAGGGGCCGACAGCGCACCGGGCTACTTCGGCGGGTTCACTGCGATGATTGCGTCGCAGGTCGCGGTGTTGCAGCTGTTCGCCATCAGGTCGAACGAGTAGTTGCGCACGTTGAGGTAGTAGACGTTTCCGGCCACCAGCTGCACGGCCTGGATCGCCGTCCCGGTCACGGTGAAAGAGATCGACGCGGTGTTTCCGTACGAGACGCGCATCGGGCCGTTGGCGCCGGTCGGATCCACCGGGCGGAAGTCGCAGGGCAGCGTCGAGACCGTCACCATTCGCGTCGTGGGCGGGCCCTGGTACTCCGCCGTGTTCATCGTGCCGACGTTCCCACTCGTGCTCGTGAAGTTTCCGGGCACGGTGATCCGGCCGACAAAGATTCCGGCCGATTCGAAGCCGCCCAGCGCGCTGGAAATCAACGTCCCGCTCATGCCGAACGGCGCGTCGCCGGTGATCACGTTGGGGTACTGCGCGCAGAGGTTCGGCGTGCCCCCGCCCGCGCCACCACCGGTTCCCCCGGCGCCTCCGCCTCCGCCACCACCACCAGTGCCAGTACCAGTACCAGTACCAGTACCAGTACCAGTGCAGACACACGCCCCGAGGACTCCGACCCGGCACAGCTGTGCCCCAGACCTTCCGTCGGTGCACGCGCACGCGGTCGACGCGCCTTCCCGACAGGGATCTGCTGAGCAAGCGGCGAGCACGAGGGCCAGCGCCGCAGCGAAGGCCGGCTTCAGAAGGGCGCATCTGCGCGCCCGATCGGAATCCGGAAGGGTGGAAAAGAGGGGCCGAACGCGGCGCAGGTGTGAGTCGTCGTGCATGGGCGGGCAGTATCGGCGAATCCGCGTGCGCTGAAGACCACGAGGCGACGACGATGAATTCCTCGATGGCGGGCCCGTTCGCATTCCGTGTCTTCAACACCGCAGCTGCTGGCAGTGGTGATCACCCTCGCGCTGGCTGGCTGCGCCACGACCTCCGAGCGCTACCGTCTCGGCTCGCCCGAGCGTCTGGCCGACGGCAAGTTCCGGCTCGTCGAGCACATCCACTCGGGCCTGCTTCGCAAGCAGTGGGTCGAGGTGAGCACGGAGGCCGACGGAGTGCTCGCGTTGAGCGGACCTGTCGCCGAGCAAGACTTTCAGATGCGCGCGTCCCTCGGAGCGGTGGGGCCGCTGCTCGCGCAGGCGACGCTCCAGAAATTGGGACCCAGGGCCGAGGGCAAGCCGGTGGAGCGGCGCTCAGTCCCGCTGACGGTGAGCCTCGACCTGCTCCTGCCGGCCGTCGGCGCCGCCTACGCACTGCCGGGCTCGCCCTACACAAACGGCAGCTGGGGCTCACACTGGGGCTACTGGGTGGGAACGCATGCGCTGCTCGACGTGCTGTCCGGCATCAACCTCGGGCTGGGCGTCGACTACTACCGGCGCGGCCGACAGCGGCTTCGTGCTCGACCGGGCCCTCGCCCCGCAGCGCCTTCCCGACTGATCCCGCGCTCACGGTCAGACAGCTCTTACGTCGACGGCACGATGGCCGAGCGCGCTGCGCAGCGCTTCCTCGAACGCTGCCCGCTTCGGATCCGCGGCGTCGGCGTCCGTCCACACCACCGCCCGCTTCACTGACGGCAGCGCGAAGTTCTTCAGCAGCGCCCGCAGCACGGTCTTGCGCATCGGGGCAGCGTCCTTCAGGTGCCCCAGGTGCGCCTCGAACTCGCCGCACGGCCCCACCACCATTGGGACGCCCCAGAAGAACTCCGCCCGCAGCTTCGGCCGCACCCACAGCTGGTAGCGCCCGGTTCCGCTCGCCGGCACGAAGCGACAGCCCAGCCTCCGCTTGTGGGTGAACAGCCCGTCGTTGAGCAACGCGCGGCAGAAACCCAGATCGACAGCCTTCGCAGAGAGCTCCTGCGCGAGCTGAAACACAGCCAGCTCCAGCGCCGCCGTCCGCTCGGCCAGCAGCAGCGGCCTCTCGAGCGCATCAAGCCGAAACCCGTTGCGGTCGTAGTCGAGCGACGCGCGCCGTTCGAAAAGGACGGCGCCACACACGGGGTCGCCCTTGTGCGTCACCGTCAGCACGTGCCCGCCCTCCGCGAACCGACGCGCCAGCGCAGCGAGCGAGTCGATGCGGGCGTGCGATCCGAAGCGGGCCTCGACGTACGGCCGGTGCACCTCGTCGAAGAACCGCACCAGGTCTTCGCTGCGCTCGCCCACCGACCACTTCCAGTCGCGCGAACGGAAGACTCGGCGCAGCCGGCGCCGATGCGCCTTCGATCGCACCGCCCTGATCTGCGCTTCCACCGACGACTGCACGTCAAGCACCGCGTCGAAGAACGGGTGGTAGCGCAGCGCGCCCTCGAGCGGCACCGGCAGCGGCTCGGCCACCAACACCACGTCCGGATTCACCACGCCGAACAGACTCACCTGCGGCGTGTCTTCGAAAAAGCCGCTGGACTCTTCGGCGTGCTTGCTCGCCCCGACGAAGGTCATCGAGAACGCGCGGCCGCTGCCCTTCAGCTTTCCCTGCACGAAGCGCAGCCCGACCCCGTTCCGGACGAGGGCACGCGCATCTCTTGCAGCCCCCCGAAGACGGTTTTGCATGGCCGGCCGCATTCTTTGGGGGCGCGCGCCACAAATCGAGAGAAACTCTGCGGCCGCCGAACCTTTTCGTAGCGAATGACATGCTCTTCAACTCGCACATCTTCCTGTTCGCGTTCCTCCCGCTCGCGCTGCTGGCCGTCTTCGGGCTGGGCCGGTTGGGTTTTCGGGGCGCGCTCTTCGGGCTGACGGTCGCGAGCTTCGCGTTCTACGCGTGGTGGGACTGGCACAACCTGCTCATCCTCGTGCCGTCGCTGCTGGTGAACTTCGGCTTCGGTCGAAGGCTCACCGCGAGCGCGGCGAAGGGCGAGGGCCGGTCGTCGAAGCTGCTGCTGACGATCGCGATCGCCTTCAACCTCTGCCTGCTCGGCTACTTCAAGTACCTCGACTTCGCGATCGCGACGGCCAGCACGCTCACCGGCATTCAGTACGCGCTCAAGCACATCGTGCTGCCGCTCGGCATCTCGTTCTTCACCTTCGAGCAGATCGCGTACGTCGTCGACTCGTCGCGCGGCAAGGCGCGGCCCTACGGCTTCCTCGAGTACTGCGTCTTCGTCACCTTCTTCCCCCACCTGATCGCTGGGCCAATCATCCAGCACGACGAGCTGCTCGAGCAGATGGACGCGCGGATTCAGCGGCCCAACCGCGAGAACCTGTCGCTGGGCTTCACGCTGTTCGTGATCGGCCTGTTCAAGAAGGTCGTGCTCGCCGACACGATCGCGGTGCACGTCGGGCCGGTTTACGACGCGGGCCTGGGCGCACCAGTGCCGACGCTGTTCGCCGCGTGGCTGGCGACGGTCGCATACTCGGTGCAGCTGTACTTCGACTTCTCGGGCTATTCGGACATGGCGATCGGGCTCGCGCGCCTCTTCAACCTGAAGCTGCCGGCGAACTTCGACTCGCCCTACCGCGCGCACAACATCATCGACTTCTGGCGCCGCTGGCACCTGACGCTCTCGCGCTTCCTTCGCAACTACCTCTACATCCCGCTGGGAGGTAACCGCGGCAGCAGCTTTCGCCGGTACCTGAACCTCTTCCTCACCATGCTGCTCGGCGGGCTGTGGCATGGCGCCGGCTGGGGCTTCGTGCTGTGGGGCGGCCTCAACGGGCTCTTCCTGCTGATCAACCACCTGTGGCGCAACACCTTCAAGCTGTCGAAGGACAACCCGCGGCCCGTGAGCCGGTTCACCCTGGAGGTCGGCATCACCTGGACCTTCCTGTTGATCATGTTCAGCCGGGTCTTCTTCCGTGCTCCGACGTTCGATGGGGCGGTGCGCGTGCTCAAGGGGCTCGTTGGGCAGGGAGGCATCGCAATCGCCGAAGGGCTGCGGGCCGAGTCGAAGGGCGTCGCGATGTTGATCGTGCTCTATGCGTGGTGCCGCTACGCGCCCAACAGCCAGCAGTGGCTCGCCGCGATGAAGCCGGTGCTCAAGCCCGTCATGAATCCATCGCCCTGGCAGGTGCAGCTCAACCCACGCTGGGCGCTGGTGTTCGCGGCGATGGGCCTCACGTCGCTGTTGCTGTTCAACCGCGTCAGCCAGTTCTTGTACTTCCAGTTCTAGGCATGACCGCGCCCCAACCCACTCCGGCACCGCCGCCTTCGCAGTGGTACCTGAGGATCCTGCTCGGTCTGCCGCTGCTCGGCCTGGCCGGCACGCTGGTGTTCTGCGCGCTCGTCGACCCGTTCGGGGTCTACCGATGGCTGCCTGCGCGCGAAGGCTTCAACCTCAACAAGCCCCGCCAGCAGAGCCACGAGCGCATGGTGCGCGCGGCGGATCTCACCCGGTTGTCCCCCGACGCGGTCATCCTCGGCACCTCGCGGGCGCAGGTCGGGCTCGATGGCGAGGCTGCGGCGTGGGCGGGCATCGCCGAGAGACCTGCGAACGCGGCGTTCTCCGACGGCACGCCGTACGAGGCGCTGCGGTACCTCGAGCATGCGCACCGTCACTCGAAGGTGAAGCTCGCCGTGTTCGGCGCCGACTACTTGAGCTTCGTCGGCGCCACCCGCCACAGCCCCGACTACACCGACGATCGGCTCGCGACGTCGAAGGTGAGCGAGCCTCAGCCGTTCTACCGGTGGGCCGACGCGCCGTCGGCGCTGCTGAGCCTCGACGCGCTCCGCATCAGCCGCCGCACCGTGCTCGAGCAGGATCAGCCGAGCTACTTCACCGACCGCGGCCGCCGAAACACCGACACGATGGAAAAGCGCATCGTCGACCAGGAAGGAACCCGCGGCGCATTCCTCTGGTCCGAGCGCGACTACGCCGACAGCTACGTCTGCGCCAACACCGCCCGGCTCGCGACGCACCTGAAGGACTTCGAAGCGTTCGTCGCCTTCGCGAAGGCCGAAGGAATTCGGCTGATCGTGATGACCTCGCCCTCGCACGTGCGCAGCCTCGAGCTGCTGCGCGCGGCTGGCCTGTGGTCCGAGGCCGAGAAGTTCAAGCGCGAGCTCACGCGCATCGCGGGGGACGCGGGCTTCGATGTCTGGGAGTTCGGCATCCCCGACCCGCTCACCACCGCCGAAGAGGTGCCCGCACCCGGCGAGAAGACCACGCGGATGAAGTGGTACTGGGAATCGTCGCACTTCAAGAAAGAGCTCGGAGACCTGGCGCTCGCGCGCGTGCTCGGCAAGCCGATGCCTGAAGGCCTGGCCAGCTGGGGGCAGCGCGCGACGAAGGACTCGCTCGAAGGCGTGTTGGCGAAGGTCTCGGGTGGAGTGCAGGCCTGGGCCAGCGCGCATCCGGCCGACGTGGAAGAGCTTCGCCGAGCGGTCGACCAGGCGCGCGCGGCGCAGGTCTGCCGCCGACAGGGAGCCACCGCACCATGATCGAGGTCCGCACCCACGCGACGCTCGCCGAGCTCGACGCGAGGCAGCTGGAGGCGCTCAACCGCGCATCCCGCAACGCCTCGCCCTTTTCCTCGCCGTACTGGCTCGCGGGGTTTCTCAAGTTCGATCGCCAGCACCTCGAGCATTCGCCACAGGTATTGATCCTCGCGGCCTACGAAGGCGCCGCGCTCACCGGCTATCTCCCGCTGAAAGCGACGGTCGATGGCAACGGCCGCAAGCTCAGCTGCCTCATCACGCTCGAGGTCGAACGGCCCCAGGTGGTCGCGCTGCCGCAAGACGAGCAGCGCGTCGCGCAGGCGTTCTTCCGCTACCTGGTGCACAAGCGCGACGGGTGGGATCTGCTCGAGATTGCGCAGCAGGATCCGGCGTCTGCGCTGTATGCGGGGCCCGACTTCCCGCTTCACCACCATTGGCTGCGCCGGCTGCCGGATCGTGAGAACAACGTGATGCAGGTCACGTACGCCGACCCCAGGGCCTACGTCGCCGCGATGTCGCAGAAGATGCGGTGGAACGTGAAGAAGCAGTTCAAGTCGCTGTTCGCCGCGCCCGGCGTCTCGGTGTTGGTCTCGAGCAAGCCGACCGCGCGCGCGACGCTGTACGAGCTGTTCCTCGACATCGAGCGCCGCAGCTGGAAGCAGCGCGGCTCGGCCGGCGTCGGATCTCGCGAAGACACCTACCGCGCGCTGCTCGCGGATCCCGCTGCGCCGCTCGAGCTCTTCGTCGCGGTGCTGCTGCTCGACGGGCTGCCAATCGGCGGCTCGGTGTGGGGCAACTACGGGCTCAACGCGTATTACTTCCAGTCGGTGTACGCCGAGTCGCACCAGGCGCTCTCGCCGGGGACGCTGATGACCTGGCTGCCGATTCAGTCGGCGTTGGCCACGCGACGCGCGCAGCTCAACATGCTGCCCGACTTCAGCTACTACAAGCGCCGCTGGCTGGCCGCGACGATTCAGACCGAGACGCTGCAGCTGTTCCGCGTCGGCAGCCGGTACCACCTCAAGGCCCTGGTCGGGGGCTTCAAGCGGAAGATCTTGAAGGGCCACGAGGCGGGCAAGGTGCTCGCGAACCCGTACAAGGAAGCCGCGGGCAAAGCGGGTTTCCCGGCGAGCGTCGACCGGGCACACATCGACGCGCTCACCGCCGCCGCGCGCGCCGCCGGAGCCACTGAGCTCGACGCCCCCGCCCTCGAAGGCCTCAGCCCCTTCACGTGACCTCGACGATCTGAAGGTCACTCACCCTTTCCTCCTGCTGGGCGATCTCTCGTCCAGCGCACGCTAGTCTCTTGAGTCCATGAGCCCTTCTTCCGATTCGAGCAGGAACCACCTGAAGGCAATCGCGCGCCGGGCAATGACCGAGCGCGGCTTGTCGCCGGACTTTTCGCCCGAAGCCCTCGCGCAGCTCGCGCGGTTCACCTCGGCCGCCAGTGAGCCCGATGCTGCGATCAAAGATCTGAGGACGATGCTGTGGTCGTCGATCGACAACGACGACTCGAGGGATCTCGATCAGCTCACGGTCGCCGAAGCGGGCAAAGGCACGGACGTTCGCGTGCTGGTGGCGATCGCCGACGTCGACGCGCTGGTGAAGAAAGACACGCCCGTCGATGCGCACGCACGCACCAACACCACCTCGGTCTACACCGCAGCGCAGATCTTCCCGATGCTGCCCGAGCGCGTCTCGACCGACCTGACCTCGCTCGGGCAGGGCGTCGATCGCCTCGCGATCGTCGTCGACATGACCGTCAGCGCAGACGGAGCAGTCGGCGCCTCCAGCGTCTACCGCGCGAACGTCCGCAACCAGGCGAAGCTCTCGTACAATGGCGTCGCCGCCTGGCTCGAGGGCGCTGCAGCGCCTAAGCCCCTGGCCGCGGTGCCCGGCCTCGATGCACAGCTTCGCCTTCAGCTGAAGGTGGCGGCGGCGATGAAGGAGCTGCGGCACGCGCACGGGGCGCTGACGCTCCAGACCGTCGAGGCGCGGCCGGTGTTCGACGGCGAGGCGCTCACCGACCTGCGCGCCGAAGAGAAGAACCCGGCCAAAGAGCTGATCGAAGACTTCATGATCGCCGCCAATGGCGTGGTGGCCGGCTACCTCGAGGGGAAGAAGTTTCCCTCGATGCGCCGGGTGCTGCGGTCGCCCGAACGGTGGTCGCGCATCGTCGATCTCGCCAACACGCTGGGCGAGAAGTTGCCGGCGGCCGCCGACGCGGTCGCGCTCTCGAAGTTCCTCGATCGACGGCGGGCTGAGAACCCGGCGGGCTTCGCTGACCTGTCGCTGTCGGTGATCAAGCTGCTCGGCCGCGGCGAATACACGATGGAGCTGCCGGGAAAATCCGTCGCGGGCCACTTCGGGCTGGCGGTGAAGGACTACGCGCACTCGACCGCGCCCAACCGCCGCTTTCCAGATCTGCTGACCCAGCGACAGGTGAAGGCTGCGCTGCGCGAAGAAGGCCCGCCGTACTCTGCTGCCGACCTGGCCGCGCTGGCCACCCACTGCACCGCTCAGGAAGATGCCGCGACGAAGGTCGAGCGGCAGGTGCGAAAATCCGCCGCGGCGATGCTGCTGACGGGGCGCACTGGCCAGGCGTTCGACGCGATCGTCACCGGCGCGGGGCCCAAAGGCACCTGGGTTCGCATCGAGCACCCGGCCGCCGAAGGGAAGCTGGTGCGCGGCGCAGAAGGCCTCGACGTCGGCGATCGGGTGAAGGTTGAGCTCGTCAGCACCGACATCGAGCGCGGCTTCGTCGACTTCGCCCGCGGCTGAGGACGCTCAAAAATAAGAGCCGCGGGCTTTGGCCTTAGATGCAGATCGACGACAGGTCGCTGACGCACTTACCGGACGTGCACGCCCCGAGGTTGCAGACGTCTGAAGTTGTGCAGTTCGCTCCGTCGGCGAGCTGGGCGAGGCAGGTCTGGCTGCTGCTGGTGCAGAACAGGCCCGAGGCACAATCACTGGCCGTCGCAGGCGTGCAGGCCCCGTTGAGCGGGGTCGGCTTGTGACAGGTCTTGTCGGTTGCGCCCGCAGTCATCTTGCTGCAGCGCAGGTCGAAGCCGCACTCGGAGCCCTTGCAGGTGTTGCCTTCTCCGAGCCGCTGCGCGCAGGTGCCGCTGCTGCCGGAGACATTGCAGAAGAGCTCGAGCTTGCAGCCGAGCCCCGACCCGGCGGCCTGGGCCGCAGCTGGCGCCGACATCGCCGGGGCGGGTGCACTTGCCGCTGACGCAGCTGAAGTAGGTGTCGCAGGGAGCGGTGGTGCTGCAGCTGTCGCCCTCGACCTTCGGCTTGACGCAGGTCTTGGAGTCCGACGCGCAGGCCAGCCCGGGGGCACAGCTGCCGATCAGGGTGGCAGTGCTGCATGAGCTGCCTTCCTGTGGCGGCTGGCTGCAGGTGCCGGAGATCACCACCAGGCCGTAGCCGCAGGCGCTCCCGACCGGAACCTGCCCGACGTAGATCGCGCGGCAATCGGCGTCCGTGGTGAGCTGCGCGTTCAACGCGCAAGCGGAGCTGGAGTAGCCGCTCAAGCATCGGGCCGCAGCGGCCCCGTCGTACTTGATCTTCCGCAGCTCGATCGCCTTGTCGTAGAAGTTCGTGCCCACCGTCCCGTAGGCGCCCAGCGCCGACTGGTAGTAGTCGAACTGCGCGATGCCGCACGAGGCGTAGTGGGCGCAGATCGCCTTGTACCCTTCGGTGTTGTACTGCTCTTGGGGGACGTTGCCTCCGACGACGCCTCCCGTGCTTCCCGAGCAGCCAACCACCACCAGCGCCAGCGCCAGCATCCTCATCATCGGGCTTTCCCACTGCGAAAAGAGACGGCCCTTAGCTGGCGAAGAGCCCTGAGTCCCACCGCCACCGACCGCGCGGGTGGGGTCACTGCGTTTCGCGGTGGAGTTGCTCTCGTGCTACGGCTTCACGGGTGCGTTTCCAAGATGCGCTCTGCCTGCTCTGCGCCACCTGGGTCGTCTGTGGTTGCGTCGCGCCGTCGAGTGTCCCCGACGCCGGCCCCCGAGCGGTCTGTGTAGACGGCGGAAGCGTCGATGGTGGGTATCCTGCTGCGCCGTTCGGGATCAATTTCGGCATGACCCTGCCCGACCTCTCATTCCAGACGACGAACGGCAGGGTCTCACTTGGCAGCTATTTCGAGCCATGCGCCCCGCAGTCGCGCCTGCTCGTCATCCGCGTCAGTGCCGCCTGGTGCGGAACCTGCCGGTGGGAGGCCGCTCATACGGCAGAGCTCCTGGCGCTCGACATCGGCCATAGGCTCCAGGTTCTCGAGCTGTTGATCGCCAACGACGACAATGGTCCCGCCGCGGTGGCGGATGTTCCTGGCTGGCAAGCCCGGCTCAACGCACCGACGCAGGTCGCGCTCGATCCGCTGTTCCGTCTCGCGGCCGTTCGCTTCGTCCGCGCGCCGCTGCCGCTGTATGTGCTGGTCGATACGCGGACGATGAAGCTGGTCGATGCGCTCGACGATCCGCATCGACAGACGCTGATCTTGAGCCTGAGGCAAGCGCTGGCGAAGCTCGACGGAACCGCTCCACCTCAGGCCACCGCGATTCAAACCGTGGATGGGTTCACGCCCCGCGAGACGGACATGTTGCGCGAGATGAGCCTGCCCGAAGCGCCGCCGCCTGACCCGACCAATGCGAAAGCAGATGATCCCGACGCCGCCCTGCTGGGAGCGCTGCTGTTTTCCGACCCGTCGCTCTCGCCCTCGGGAACAGTCGCCTGCGCCACCTGTCATGACCCGAGCTTGTCGTTCGCCGACGGCCGACCGCAATCGCTTGGCGTTGCCCTTGTCGATCGCAATGCGCCTTCGATCCTCCTCGCGTCCCATTCTCGCTGGCAGTTCTGGGACGGCCGCGCCGACACGCTCTGGGCACAGGCGCTGGGACCCCTCGAGGACGCGAAGGAAGTCGGGTCGTCGCGGCTGTTCATCGTCCACGCAGTCTTTGATCGGTACCGCGCGAGGTACGAGGCGATCTTCGGAACCCTGCCGCCGCTGTCGGACGCCGTGCGGTTTCCACCCAGCGGTAAACCCGGCGAGGCCAGCTGGGCCTCGATGACCGCCGTAGACCAGGCCGCGGTGACCCGGGTCTACGTGAATGTCGGCAAAGCCATCGCCGCCTTCGAGCGCACCCTGCGGGTCAAACCAAACGCATTGGATCGCTACGCCGCGGGCGACCTTGCCGCGCTCAGCGCTGCCGAGAAGAAGGGTCTGCAGATGTTCTTCACCGCCGGCTGCGTTCAGTGCCACTACGGGCCGCGCCTCACTGACGACGCCTTCCACGTCGTTCGATTTCCAACCGGCCGCCAGGATGGCAAGGCGGACGACGGCCGCGAGGGCGGCATCCCCTCACTGCTCGCCAGTGAATTTCGTGCCGACGGTGTCTTCAGCGACGCGCCCGCATCGCGCTCGCACGTCGGGCTCGTCGCGGGCGAATGGACGACGGGCGCGTTCAGGACTCCGGCCCTGCGCGGAATCACGTCCACTGGTCCGTACGGGCACGGAGGGACGTTGGCCACCCTCGCCGAGGTGCTGAAGAACTATTCGACCGGCGGTCTGGCGGCTGGAGATCCGCGGGCGACCGGCAAGATCGAACCCTGGGTTCCGCTCTTTTCCCAGTCCCATGCCGACGAGCTGCTGCCGCTGATCCAGGTGCTTTCGGGCGATCGGCGCTAATGCAAGTGGCTGCGCCGAACGGCCCTCCGGATCTACGCTCGACTCTTTGGTCGCAAGAACTCGCGGTCATTGGGCCGCTCGCCCTGAGTCCCTGCGCCTCTCATCCGGTTTCTGTTCGCGGCTCGCGGTTGGTCGCTGCGACCAGCTTCCTCAGAGGGCTTTCACCTCCTCGACACGCCCATGCTGGGCACACCAAAAGAAGGCGGCGGGCCCCTGTTGAGAGCCCCGCCGCCGAGCTGCGTGCGATTGGCCTTTGCTACTGCTGCACGGAGATCACGAAGCCGCCCGCGCGGGTGGTGCTCGTCGTCGAGGTCGAGAAGTGGTCGACGATGATGGTGTACGTGGTCCCGAGGGTGGCGTTGAAGGTGAGGCTGTCCACCTCACTGGTCCCTCCGGTGTCTTCGGTATCAATGCAGGCGTTCTGGACGCAGGACGAGAGGACTGCGACGGCCGCATCGAAGCCACGCTGGGGATTCACGGTCACCGTCGCTGGGCCGGTGACGGTAGCCGTGTACGTGTAGACCACGTCGGCCCCGCCGCCAGTGAGGGTGCAGCCCGCGGCGCCGGTGTACCAGGCGTTGGGGCTGTCATCGTAGTTGCTGACCGCGCCCAGCGTCGTGCCGGGGGTGCTGGTGTTCGCAGTCAGCGCGATTGCGCCCGCGCAGACCTCGTTCACCGCCGGAACAGGAGCGACGTCCACCTCGAGGGAGAACGCGCCTGCCGGGGTGGTGGTGCTCGCCGAGTCCACCACCACGAAGTACTCGGTGCTCGCCAACGCGGCTGCAATTCCAAGCGCGTGGTGCGGCGAGCTGGTGGTGCCGTTGCATACGAGCTGGTCGGCGCTGAGCGTGCTGGCGCAGGTCGCGCGGACGTTCACCAGAGGCGAGTACTCGTTGGCGTTGTGGCTGACCACGATCGCCTTCGTCGCCCAACCCGTCTGGCCCGTGCCGAATGCGCCGGTCGTGAACTTGTAGAACACGTCTGGGCCGACGGAGGCGGTCGCAAAGCAAATGGCGTTGGTGGTGTCATTGATCGCGCCGCGGGTGGTGCCGCTCGCGGTCGCCACGCCCTGCGAAAAGGTGAGGGCAGCCGCACTGGCGCAGGTCTCGTTGGAAGCCACCGCAGCGACCGGGTCGTAGGAGACATCGAGGCTGAAGTCGCCGTTGGTCGCTGAAGCGCCATCGACGATCAGGAAGTAGGTGCCTGCGGCCAGGTTTGAGACGATCAGCTTTCCGTCGCTCCCGATCGCCGGGGCGTTGACACACCCGAGGCTGCCGGTCGAGGTGATGGAGGCGCAGTTGGCCGAGTCACGCAGGTAGACCGTCGGACGCAGGGTCGGCGCGGTCACCTTCGGCGTTACCCTGGCGGTGAGCTGCCCCGCCGTGGTGGTCGTAAAGGTGTAGACCACGTCGTTGCCAGTGGTGCTGCCACAGGTGTTGTCGTAGTCGTCCGTACCGTTTCTGGTGCTCCCGTTGATCACCGCCGGGAAGGTGGCGATGGTCTGGGCGGTCGCGCAGGTGCTGTTGGCCGGCGGCGGGGTTGGCGGCGCGAGGGTCAGCGTCCCGGTGAAGGTCCCCGAGTTGCTCGTGGTCGACGTCGCGTCCACCCAGAGGAAGTAGGTCCCCGCCTGCTGATTCAAGAGGGTCAAGTTGACCGGGGAGTTGCTGAACACGGCGGCGCATCCGCGCTCGTCGGCGAGGGTGGTGCTCGCGCAGGTGGAGCGAACGTAGACGCCCGGGTTCAAGCCAACGCCAGGGGTGACGCCGATGGTCACGTCCTGCGCCTGGGCGAGGGTGTATTGGTAGACGAGGTCCTTACCGGCGCTCCGCATCGTCGTGCTGCAGGAAGGGGTCGCGTCGGCCGAGAGGTTGTTGTTCGTCGCGGCAAGCGTGTTCCCGCTGAACGTGCCGGTGGTCCCGGTGATGGTGATCGTCGCGGGAGCGCTGCAGGTGTCGTTGGCCGGGGTGAGCGTTGGCGGCGAGAGCGCCACGGTGCCGGAGAACGTCCCGACTGGAGTGATCGTCGAGTTGCCGTCGACCCAGAGGTAGTAGGTGCCCGCCGGCTGGTTCACCAGCGTCAGGTTGACCGGGGCGGTGATCGCAGCCCTGCAGCCCATCTCGTCTGTCGTCGCGGTGCTCGTGCAGGTGGTCGAGCGGACGTAGATGGCGGTCGAGAAGCCAGCGCCGGGGGTTACGTCGATCGTCACGTCCTGCGCCTGGGCGAGGGTGTATTGGTAGACGACGTCCTTTCCGCTGCTCTTCGCCGTCGTGCTGCAAGTCGGGGTGGCATCTGCGGCGAGGTTGCTGTTGTTCGCCGTGGTGTTGCTGCCGCTGAAGCTCGCAGTGCCGGCCGTGAACACCAGGGCCTGGGGTGCGCTGCAGGTGTCGTTGGCCGGTGTCGGGGTGGGCGCCGAGAGCACCACGGTTCCGGTAAAGGTCCCCGAGGTGGTGCTCGTGGAGTGAGCGTCGACCCAGAGATAGTAGGTGCCAGCCGGCTGGTTGTAGAGCGTCAGGTTGACCGGGCTGGTGAACGCGCCGATGCAGCCCCGCTCGTCAGCAATCGCGGTGCTCGTGCAGCTCGTCGCGCGGACGTAGATGGCGGGCGAGAGGCCCGTGCCCGGAGTGACGTCGATGGTCACGTCCTGCGCCTGGGTCAGCGTGTACTCGTAGACGAGGTCTTTGCCACTGCTCCGCGCCGTCGCGCTGCACGACGGGGTGGCGTCGGCAGCGAGGTTGTTGTTGGTCGCCGCCGTGTTGTTGCCACTGAAGCTGGCCGTGCCCGCGGTGAACACGAGGGCCTGCGGTGCGCTGCAGGTGTCGTTCGCAGGAGCGAGGGTCGGTGGCGAGAGGGTGACCGTCACGTTCGTCGGGCCCGCAGTCGTCGCCGAATAGGCCTCGATGAAGATGAAGTAGTCACCTGCAGGCTGGTTGATCAGGGTGACCGATTCCGTCCCGCCAGTGAAGGTGGCGTCTCTGCAGACCAACTGGGTGCCCGTCGTGCAGTCGCCGGAGCGGACATAGATGACCGAATCCATGTTGCTGGCTGCCGAGGGGATCGAGTCGATCTTGAGGTCCTGCGCCGTGGTGAGAGTCAGCTTGTACACAGCCTCCTTGCCAGGCGCGCTCGTGCTTCCACAGGTCCCCGACGTGGTGCTCGTTCCCTGAGAGACGTCCACCGAAAAGGTGGTGGTCCCACCAGGCGGTACCGTCAGCAACCCCGCAGTCGCACAGCTGTCGGGGAACGAGGATCCGCCGCCCGCGCCGCCGCCCGCGCCGCCGCCAACTCCCGCGCCGCCGCCAACTCCCGCGCCGCCGCCAACTCCCGCGCCGCCGCCAACTCCCGCGCCGCCGCCAACTC